>Ga0114923_10002907_pt1 | contig 11552 bp, 10 predicted proteins | sample SumtaG_FD_89578 | JGI IMG/M metagenome (GOLD analysis project Ga0114923, IMG submission 89578) | Deep subsurface microbial communities from Indian Ocean to uncover new lineages of life (NeLLi) - Sumatra_00157 metaG | ecosystem: Environmental > Aquatic > Marine > Oceanic > Sediment | place: near...
AGTCATCAGGCCGGCTGCATCATCTTCATCAAACTTCAGCAGGAACTGGGTCTCCCTCTTTGCCTCTTCACCCAGGGCAGTCCAGACAGCTTCACGAACCTCCGGGGATACAGATTGAATGAAGTCAGTTAAATCATCAGGGTCCATCTCAGCTAATAAAATTTTCAAATGTTCACCTGTAAGTGAGGTTATCAGAGCTTCCTGCTTTGAGAGGGTTAAAGAAGTGATCAGATCCACTTTCTGTTCTATCGTAAGCGAAGTGAATATTTTAAGTTCCTCTTCTTCATTCAAAGAATCCCATAGTTCAATAAGCTCAGATAGGGGTACTTCGGCCAGCAGCTCCTTAATCTCCTTTTCCTTCATCAGCACCAGGTATTCTTTTATATTCTCCATGGTTTTGCTCATAGTCAGTTACTCCATTCACCAATTAAAAGTATCTCTCTTTCCAGTTCATAGCCGAACTCGGCATATATTTTCTCTTCAATAAATTCTATAAGCTGTAGAACATCCGCGGCTTTACTTTTGCCGGTATTGACTATTAAATTAGCATGGGTCTTTGAGATTTCAGCTCCACCGATGTTGTAACTCTTTAATCCCAAAGAATCAATTATTTCACCGGTTGGCCGGCCGAAATTGCGGTTGTTTTTAAATATTGATCCGGCACAGGGAAAGAGAAAATGTCCCTTGTTTTCTCTGTCCAGCTTGTATTGATCCATTTTATCTTTTATCTGTTCTTTATTGCCGGGAGCAAGGCGAAAAAATCCCTTCAAAATAATCGAGTTACCTGACTGAAAGGGTGATTTTTTGTAACCGAACTCTTCAGGGGAAACCCTAAGACGTTTGAGTTGCAGATTGTCATCTAAAAGCTCCACTTCCGCTAGAATATCGGAAACTGAAAACCCGTAACAGCGTGCATTCATCCAGATTGAGCCTCCCACGCTGCCCGGCATGGAATAGATAAACTCCATACCTGATAGGGCCAGGTGTCGGGCTTCCAAACTGGCCTGACTTACAGTCATACCGCAGTGGGCGCCGAATAACTCCTTTTCCGGTTCAAAAAAAGATCCGGAAAATAATGAGAGATCGATTACTATGCCTCTGATCCCCCGGTCGGATACTAAAGAGTTGGCGCCTTCACCTAACAGGAAAAAGGGCAACTCTTCATTTAAACAGAGGTGATAGATCTTTTTCAGTTCTTTCAGGTTCTGAGGGGTAACAAAAACATCAGCCGGCCCACCGATACGGAAAGAGGTATGGCTGCTCATGGGTTCGTTGAAGAGAACCCGGCTCCGCATATTGATTTTTATTACTAATTTCTTTAAGTTCTTCACAGTACCATTTTACAAGTAAAGCACTGTTTTATCTACTTGCTACGTGGAGGAAGCATTGATTCTCAAGCTTTTTAATACCCTGGGGCGAAAAATAGAGGATTTTGTGCCAATAATTGCTAATGAAGTCGGCTTATATACCTGCGGGCCTACTGTTTATAATTTTGCCCATATAGGCAATTTGCGCACCTATCTCTTTGAAGATATTTTGCGGCGCACCCTTGAATATCTGGGGTACAGCGTAAAGCAGGTTATGAATGTGACTGATGTGGGCCACCTTACCGATGATGCTGATCAGGGTGAAGACAAAATGATGAAAAGCGCCAGAGAGCAGGGAAGAAGTGCCTGGGATATCGCCGAGTTTTACTCCGAAGCTTTTTTCAAGGATCTGGAATTACTCAATATTTTAAAACCTACAATTATCTGTAAAGCAACAGAGCATATTACTGAGATGATCGAGCTGATCAAGCGGATAGAGGACAATGGTTTCACCTATTCTGCCGGCGGCAACCTCTATTTTAATATTGCCAAACTAAAAAGTTATGGTAAATTAGCCCGGCTTGACCAACAGAAATTAAAAGCGGGCGCCAGAATTGAAGTGGATAAGAACAAAAAAAATCCTCATGATTTTGTGCTCTGGTTTACACGTTCAAAATTTGAACACCAGGCAATGATCTGGGATTCTCCATGGGGACGCGGCTATCCTGGCTGGCATGTTGAGTGCAGCGCTATGTCTATAAAGTATTTGGGAGAACAATTTGATATTCATTGCGGCGGTGTGGATCACATTTCTGTGCATCACACCAATGAAATTGCCCAGTCGGAAGCGGCTACCGGGAAAAACTGGGTAAACCACTGGCTGCATGGTGAGTTTCTGGTATTGAATAAGAAGAAGATGGCTAAATCTTCAGGGAAATTCCTTACTCTAGAGGGTTTGCTTGAACAGGGTTTTGAAGCACTTGACTACCGTTATTTCTGTTTAGGGGCTCAATACCGCAGCCAGCTTCAGTTCAGCTTTGAAGGTCTGGAGGGCGCTAAATCGGCAAGAACTAATATGGCGGAGCGGCTGATCAATTTGCAGGGCGAGGTTGAAGAGAGTGGCACTCAACCCGGTGAAACTGTCCCAGGCGTAAAAAGAGGGGCTAAAGCGGAAGAGCATCTGGCTGCTTTTATAGATAATATATGCGATGATCTAAATACACCCAGGGCGCTGGCCGATTTCTGGGGTCTTTTAAAAGACAACGGGATCCTGGCGGCGGAGAAACTTAAAATCCTCTATGAAATGGATAAAGTTCTGGGGCTTGATATCGCTAAGTTGAAGTTGCAGGATGAGGAAATCGATGAGCAGATCAAAATGCTTATCAAAGAGAGAGACCTGGCCAGAGCCGGAAAGGATTTCCAGAGAGCAGATAAAATAAGAGCGGAGCTAAGCGCGCTGGGAATAATTTTAAGGGACACACCCTCCGGAACGGAGTGGCGAAAGAAGCAGGCAGAGTGAAAATCGATCAGGCGTTTTTCGAAGAGGTATATGAAACCCTTTACCCTTTAATCCACAAACTGGCGTATCATATTACCGGAGATGCGGAGCAGGCTGAGGATCTCTGCCATGAAGCGTTCATTAAATATTTTGAGAGGAAAAAATCGCTGCCGGATATTAATCAAACCAAATACTGGCTGATTCGCGTGGTTAAAAATATTTCCCTTAATTATGAGAAAAAGAAATCCAGGCAAAGGAAAGCCTTTGAGAAACTCAAAAAGACAGCTCCCCTCGCAGCGGATTCCAGTGAGCATGAATATATTAAGAAAGAAACAATAAACCGTATTCAGCGGGCTTTAGATAAAATTCCGTATCGTTTACGTATGGCAGTTGTTTTAAAGGAGTACGCAGGCTTGAACTATAAAGAAATCGGTGCCATACTTGGCATCAGTGAAGGAAATGTCAAGATCAGGGTTTTCAGGGCGCGGCAGCGCCTGGCGCAAATACTTAAAGAGGAAACAGAGCATGTGCCCTAGCGGTGAAACTCTTTCCGCATACCTGGATAACGAGGTAGAGGGTCAATGGAAGAAAGGAATTGAAGAGCATTTAGCCCTCTGTCCTTCCTGCAAGCATAAATTAGATGAAATGATCTTTACCAGGGAGCAGCTTGCTTTAGAATCTGCTCCTGATTTTCGCGATTCCCAGAAAAGAGGCCGATCCTGCCTGGCCGGACTCAATAGCATGCAGTATGTGTCCTTCTGGAGAAGGCGGATCGCACTCCCCCTGCCTGCCGCTGCAGCGGCGGTTCTGCTGATGATAATTTTGGGCTTTTCCACTCTGCTTCTGTCGCTGCGTACTGATTACCGTTTTATGAGCATTCGTACCCAGCCTTCGGGCACCTCGGAAGTATTGGTTACAGCTCCCATTGATGATCTGGAACGTATCCTGAAGTCTCTGGAGCTGAACAGCAGCAGGCAGGAGATTATTATTCAGCTTCCCAAAGAACCGGATTTTTTTGTGGTTGGTGAAGCGGAGATGTTCCTGGCAGCGGAGTATAAGCGGGATAAGCAATGGTAAAGCGAATTTCCGTCCTGATCTTGTTGGTCATGGCTATTTTTAGAGGCAACGCCCAGGATATTGAACTTGAGGAAGCACTCCGCCCGATCCTGGATAAGGCTTTACAGTTGAATATTATTGCCAGAGTGCTCCCCCCGGGTGCAGAGCAGGAATGGAACATGCAGAGCAGTAAATTGACAATTCCCGGAAGATCTATTGCGGTTAAATTACTTGGAGAAAATATCCGCATTTTCGTTATGCTCACTCCCTACTGGCAGGAGAACGGCAAGCTGCTGTTGGTGGCCCAGGGAGAGGTTGTGCTCTCGGAAACAGCCGAGAGTGAGGTAAAATATCTAAGCACTGTAAAGAGTATTCCCATTTCTCTGGGTGAAAAGGTCCTGTTTTTCCCACTGGGTGTTTCTAAAAGATTTCGTAAAAACTTTAATATCCAGCTGGAGATTGAGATCCTTTCATATAAGGATCTGCTGGAGAAATCAGCCGATTAAATGAAAGTGAAAGACAAATCCTCCAAAAAAACCTTTGGCAGGCAGGAATTTATTCTAGTAGGTGTGTTTTTACTGCTTATCTCCATTCTATTATTGAGTTCACGTGTAACGGGGAGGCCTCCGGTAATAGAGGCCATTACTCCGAAAATCGGCGTTCCAGGAGAAGTGATGGTGATAAGGGGGAAGTATTTCGGGGAGAGCCGTAATAGCGGTGAGGTAAGAATAGCCGGTTACCCTCCGGTTTCCTCCAGCTACCTTGAATGGACGGATTCAACCATCAGCTTGAGGATCCCCGAAGAGATTAACTCAGGATTGGTTCAGGTTATCACCAGGAACGGCAAGAGCATGAGATATCTCTTTACCAACCGTGAACAGATTCCCAGGCTGCTCTCTGGACCGGGAAAAGCAGGGGAACCTTATATGCGTGCTTTGAGCCTGGCCAGGGGAGAGGTGGGTAATCTTCAAATCGTGGAAGGCATGAATTTCGGATTGAACAGAGGTGATTCCGGGGTTTTTTTCACCTGGATCTCGGGTGATGAGCTGATCGATTACCACCAGGAGGATTTGACAACCCTGGTACCCGCCTTGGACTATGACCAGGACTATGAAGATTGGAGTGATCATGAGATCAGAGTGCGGGTGCCTGACGGCGCTTCATCCGGTCAGCTTTTAGTGATCACTGATAAGGGCAAAAGCAATGCCCTTTATTTTGAGGTAGAGGGTGAATCGGGAACCAAACTTTTTCCCGGAAAGCGAACTTATCATCTGAAGTATACTGTTGAAATAGATAATATTGTCAGTGAAGCGGAAAATGGTCTTTACCTGTGGCTCCCACAGGTCATCGAGTCACCGGAGCAGCGGGAGATACAATTAGTAGCCCAGGATCCTGAAGCTCTCTTTGACCAGGTAAACACGACCAGGCTTTTTCTAATAAGCGAACTGGAGAGCGGACGCAGTTACCGGGTCGTTCAGGATATCATGTTTGACCGTTATTCCATAGCCACTAAGGTCAATGCGGACAATCTTTCCCGAAACTATGACCAGAGCCGGCGGCTCTACAAAAAGTACACCGCCCCGGATATGTTAGTGCCTTCGACGAATGAACGAATAATTAAGCTGAGCAGGGCGATAATCGGAAAAATAAGAACCCCCTATTACCAGGCGCGTGCTATCTACCGCTGGGTTTTAGCGCGCTTATCTTTTATTGAAAATTCGGAGGAGAGGGATGTCATTAAAGCTATCGACAATAAAGAGGGCGATTCCTATATCTATTCAATCCTCTTCTGTGCTTTAAGCCGGAGTGCCGGTATCCCCACCAGACCGGTGGCAGGCTATATTGTCGGCGGAAACAGGAAAAGCAGCAAGCATTACTGGGCGGAGTGCTATATTGAAAATATTGGCTGGCTGCCGGTGGATCCGCTTTTAGGTGATCATTCAAAAGACCAGAATTTTGAGTTACCCGTAAACCTGGCGGAAACAGTAACCCCGCGTGAATATTATTTCGGCAATCTCGATTTCGCCCATATAGCCTTTGCCAAAGGGCTGGTTAATCTTAAACAGATGAAAGCAGAGGGAAGGGTGGTGTATCGGCCCGATGTGCCGAGCTTGCAGAATCTGCACGAAGAAGCAACGGGGAACCTGCACAGCTACAGTTCAAATTGGCCGGATATTTATATTCAGGGGATTTATTAAGAAAATCTATTTGCTCTGTCTGGCTTTCTGGATTCTTTCCATTTTGCGGTGATATTCAGCCTGCTTTTTGATCTCTTCACTATCTGAAACAAAAATGTGATCATCAACTATCTTGAATTTCTTATTGTCGAAAAGCTTACGTATCAGGGCGTTGCCTTGATCGGTAGGCAGACCTACCATGTTGACCAGTACCTTTGGGCTGAATTCAAAGGTATAGGGAGTGTTTTTTACAGCCTGAATCCGATTCTTTTCCAACTCCAGCCATAACCGGTCATATAATCTCCCCAGGGGATTTTCCATAACCGTGTTGGAAAGTTGCCTGTAGATCATCCAGATACGTTCAGCCAACAGCGTGGTAAGGCGTGTAATTAATTGAGGCTGGCTCTGTACCATGCGGGCGAAATTGGCGCGGTTAACAGCCATAACATGAACGTCTTCATGAGCGATTACTGTGGCAGCCCGCGGTTTATTTTCCAGCAGGGCCATCTCACCAAAAATGTCACCGCCTTTAAGTATAGCTAAGAGCACTTCATTATCCTCTACTATCTTGGTAATCTTCACACTGCCTTTTTGAATAATAAAGAGCTCGTCCCCCGGTTCGCCCTCACTGCAGATCATGGTGTTCTTGGGATATACGCGGTTGAATTCGGCCTTACTCTTGTCAAGATAGACAGCCCTGGCATAGGGGTGGATTTTGGCCATTCTTTCTTTGGCAATATTTACCTGCGCACCCTGCGTGCAGTACTGAATATAGCGGTAGTAGGCGTAATAAGCCTGGTTGTACTGGCTCTGCCGGGCATAATATTCAGCTACCTTGAAGAGATGTGAGGTATCTTCCTTGGCAGTGCTCTTAAAGGTAAGCCTGGTCATGGCGCCATCGAGATAGCGCATTCTCCGGGAGAATGCCTGAATAATCTTCATGGCGATCGGGGTATTGCGTTCAATGAGCTGATCGTACTGTTCTCTATATACTGAGATCATCGAGACATCGGTAAGGGCCATTGCGGTTTCAATATGGCTGTGAGATGACATGGTGGAAACAACTCCGAAAAAATCTCCGGGGCCTAAAATATTGCCCCCCTCTTCCTCCACCAGCTCTACCTCTTTGCTTATCTGCACTTTTCCGCTGCGTATGATATAGAAGTTCGTGGCATGCTGCTTGCCCTCGATGATGATATATGAGTTTTTTCTGAAGCTTACAATAGAGAGCTGAAGCGGATTCGCCATGTAATTCCCTAACTCGTAAAATTAATGCTAGTATATAAATCGGGAAAGGTATTGTCAATGTTAAGTAGGATATTTCCGGGGCAAACGCATATGTAAATCAACAAGCGTCTAGTATATCATTATGATATCTAGGCAAAATAGTGCGAGTTCGGTGTACCGGCCGTAATTTTATCGCATTTTACCAAAGCCTACCGGGTGTCCTGTACTCCGGATTTCTTTCTCTTTGATAAAGACCGCAAGCTTGTTTAGTCAACCCGGGGATTATCATTCCTTCATCAAATTCTGTACAATTAAATCAATATCTTCCTGCTCAATATCAGATTTGCGTTCAAAGGCAAGCTCCTGATTAGCATCCCTCAGTTTCTTAAGCAAGCTGTAGATGATGATCATGAGCAATTTTACTCCGGCAGTAGGCTGCTGTTTGATAAAGTCAAGCAAATCTTTCCTATGTATGCGAAGGATGGTAGTGTTTTCTGTGCTTATCACGTTTGCCGTTCGCTTTACCGTAAGAAATATTCCCGCCTCTCCAAATACTTCCCCCTGTCCAATTGTGCATATGAATATCTCCTTGCTTTCCTCTTTCTTAACCGACACATTAACACTGCCTTCGAGTACAGAAAAAAGATAGGGACTGGTCTCTCCTTCTGAAATTATATAATCATTTTCTTTATAGTTGATAATATTTGATATCTGGAGGATCCTAATAAGCGCTTCGTCGTTCAAATATCGAAATATTAAAACCTTTCTCATTTTTGACAGGTAGTAATCTCTCTGCTTATCATCCATAATTTGCTCCATTGGTGCAATGGCGAACTATAACCTGATTATTGCAGAGGTTTTTCGTTCTGTCAATTGAAACTCCGTTTGCCCCGGGATAATTCCTGCCTTGACTTATAAAATGTCTTTCAGGTAGGATGATCCAAGAGGAAATTCATGCAAACAGACCGCCTGAGCTATGGAAAAACCTTTATAATCGGGCTGGGTTTTTTCACTACTGCCATGTGCTGGGCTCTTTATAATTCCTATGTACCCATTTTCTTAAGGAAATACATAAGCAGCGCTACGATTATCGGTTTCATTATGACTGTCGATAACTGGGCGGCGATTATTGTCCAACCCTGGATCGGGGCTTTGAGTGATAAAACCAATACCAGGCTGGGGCGGAGAATGCCCTATATAGCGCTGGGTATTCCCCTGGCAGCTCTCTTTTTTATACTGATTCCCTATTTCCAGGAAAGGTCAGCCGGGACTACGGTTGAACTTACCATGCCGCTGATCGGCCGGCTGCAGCTTGCCTCGGGATTATTTCCCCTCTTTATAATTATCATGCTCTTCAATATTGCCATGGCGCTCTACCGGGCTCCAGTAGTCTCGCTGATGCCTGATGTTACCCCCTCGAGATTCCGCAGTAAGGCTAATGGTGTTATCAATTTAATGGGCGGTGTCGGTTCCATACTGGCCTATCTGGTTGGCAGTTTTCTCTATGACCTTGGCGTTCCCATTCCCTTTGTAACCGCCGCCGGCGTAATGGTCCTGGCCCTGATTGTTCTTTTAATCTTTATTCGTGAACCACGGTCAATCAAAGCGGAAAAAAAGGGAAAGGAACCCGGTATAATTAATTCAGTAAAGGATATATTCCGGGAAAGAGAGTGGTCCGTACTCTTCATTATGACTGCCATCTTTTTCTGGTTTGCCGCATTCAACTCCATGGAAACCTGGTTTACAACCTATGGTGTAGAGGTCCTGCATATTAAAGAGAGCGCGGCCGCCCGTATTTTAACCTCAATTTCCCTCTTTTTTGTGATTTCCGCTCTGCCGGCCGGCTTTATCGGTACCCGCCTGGGACGCAGAAAGACAATATTTATCGGGCTTGTCCTGTTTATTCTGGTTCTCTGCGTCCTATTCTTTGTCCGATCAATTGCTCTGCTCTATCTCCTCTTTTCATTGGCCGGGGTTGCCTGGGCCCTTATCAACGTTAACTCCATTACAATTGTCTGGGAACTGGCCAGCGCTGTAAGAATAGGGACTTATACCGGTCTCTATTACTTCTTCTCCTCCCTGGGACAGATGGTATCACCTCCCCTGGCAGGATTTGTAACCGATCGCCTTGGCTGGAAATTGCTTTTCCCCTATGCGATCGGTTTTTTTCTTTTCGCTTTGCTGATGATGTTTGGCGTTAAAAAGGGAGAGGCCCTCTCTCCGGAGGAAGAAGCGGAAAAGGAAAAATTCAAAAACCGTCATATCGATCCGGAATGAATTCCAGTAGAACTCCGGAGAGCCTTTTTAAGGCGAGTGATTGTTTTTTAACAGAAACCCTGGTTCCCAAAGCAGTGGGCAGTGATCTTGACGGCACTCTGCTCCCCGCCAGTAAAGAGCTGACCGTCCGGTTTGTTGATGTTCTTGCCAGGATGGAAAAGCGTAATATTCTCTTCTTCCCCGTTACCGGCAAGACTCTGAATTTAACCGATACAACCTTCTCTCCATTAGAGGTGCCCATGGTGTGTCTGGATGGGGCGGTAATTAAAGACCGGGGCAGGGTATTGTGGGATGAGCGGAGCCTGCTCTCTCCGGATTTTGTACGCTCGGTTCTAAAGTGTACCTCTCTGCCTTTATTCCTTATTGACGAGGATGTTATTTATTTCCGTAATGGTATTGAGGAAAAACATTATTGTTATTGGTCGGCAAAGCTCGATTCACCCCCTGAGAAGGCTTCGCTTGAAAGAACCACCCATGTAGTTATTCCCTGGCCGGAAAAAAGTGCTCTGATGAAAGTCAAAGAGAGCCTTATCAGCCGGCCGCAGCCGGAAATTGCCTGCTTTCTCTCTCCGCAGCCCATCCAGGAATCATTTTACTTGGTCTTCCGTTCAAGGCGTCTTTCCAAGTTCCGGGGAAGCAGCCGGCTGCTGAGTGAGTATGGTTTAACCATTGATGAGATGCTCTTCTTTGGTGACTGGCGGAATGATATTCCTCTCTTGAAGAGAGTCGGCTTCCCGGTGGTTATGCGCAATGCCGAAAGTGATGTGGCTGCTTATGCCAGGGCAATGACCCTCTTCTCAAATGAAGAAATGGGGGTGGAACGCTTTTTAATGAGTTTTTTTGATCTTTAAGGCAAAAAGGCGCCGACCGGATTCGAACCGGTGCATAAAGGTTTTGCAGACCTCCCCCTTACCGCTTGGGTACGGCGCCTGGATAAATTATGATGGTAATCTACTAAAAAAGAACCGATTTGTCCAGCAGGAAAGATGATTAGATGATCGAAAAACCACTAGCCCTGCTTGTTGTTCCTCCGGTCTATGACTTTGCTCTCTTTGATCTCTTTATCAAGCCATATTCATTATTGAAGTTGGGCAAGGTGCTTCAGAACAGCGGCTATCGGGTACATTTGGTAAATGCGCTTGATTATCGCGAGCAGAAGAGCATAGAGCGCTTAGGCAGGCCGCCGAGAAAGAGTAACGGCACAGGTAAATTCTTCCGTCAGATTGCAGCAAAACCGGGGATCTTAAGAGAAACTGTTGCCGGGAATCCGGATAGAGATTATTTCCGGTATGGAATTATTAAAGAGGTTTTTGCAGAACGTCTGCGGGCCCGGGAGCCTGACGTGGTACTGGTTTTTTCAGGAATGACCTACTGGTATCCTGGCGTTCAGGAAGCAGTCAGAATTATCCGGAATTCATTTCCCCGGATACCGGTCATCCTGGGTGGGATATATGCCTCTCTGTGTACCGAACATGCTTTAAGATTTTCCGGCGCCGATTTTGTGGTATCAGGAGCGGCTTTACCCCGGTTAGGAGAGATCCTGGCCTCTCTCAGTCTACCTCTTCCCCGGGGCAGGCACAATGAAGAGATGCTCTTATATTCGGAAATCAGTGCTGAAGCAGGAGTGATCCGCATAAACCGGGGCTGTCCCTTTAATTGCAGTTACTGTGCTTCCAGGGCCTTAAGCGGTCCTTTTCGTGCCGGTAGTTCCGGGAATGCTCTAAAGGCGGTTATCAAGCTGCACCAATTCCTGGGCACCAGAAATTTTGCCTTCTACGATGATGCGCTGCTGGCTGATAAAGAGAGGGGAATTGTCCCCTTTTTAGAGGGAGTGATCTCATTGGGACTGGCGCTGAACTTTTATATTCCCAATGGTGTTCACCTGCGCTTTCTGGATTATAAAGTGGCCAGGCTGATGAAGCTTGCGGGCTTTAGAGAGATAAGAATGGGCTTTGAGAGCTCTGACCTGGCCTTTCACCGGGAGAGCGGCAACAAGCTCGAGGTTCCCAT
>Ga0114923_10002908_pt1 | contig 11551 bp, 20 predicted proteins | sample SumtaG_FD_89578 | JGI IMG/M metagenome (GOLD analysis project Ga0114923, IMG submission 89578) | Deep subsurface microbial communities from Indian Ocean to uncover new lineages of life (NeLLi) - Sumatra_00157 metaG | ecosystem: Environmental > Aquatic > Marine > Oceanic > Sediment | place: near...
GCTGGCCCCTCACCTATGTATTGTAGGTGCCAACGAAACAGGCGCCAAGGTTTTTGCTCAGTTGACAACATGTTTTGATGTTTCACGCCTCTATCTGCGTCGTCGGAACCGTCGTAGTATTGGCGTAGTTCTTTTTGTCCAAATTCACTACGACCGCCCGTCTCTTCCATGTAATTGCGGAAGATTTGAATGATCGCGATTCTTTGGGGTGATCGTTTTTGATGGACTGCCAGAACTGCTTTTGTTTTGTCGTCGTCCAGATCTGCAATCCACCTGTACGTAGACCTCTTTCCCCTCCTACCTTTTGGCGTCAAGGCAGGGTCAAACACAGGAGCAATGTTTTTGGCGGCCCGGTAAAAACGATCGATGGCCGCCGCTTTGCTTTTTGCTTTGCCCACTTCACAGCCGAGAATACCGGCGGTCATGGTGGTGATAACCGCGCTCGGCAGGTTCGTTAGATATTGAGTACTTAGAACAGCATCGCTTTCAGCGGACTGTTCTACGTTCTTTACTTCGTTGTTTCTCAAGACAAGCATAATGTTTTTTCTCCTAGAGAACCTTTTGTCTATTGAAGGTATCTCACAGAATGGCCGACGGCGCGCGCCAGCCATTCTAGAGATATCCTCACCTAGAAAGAATTGCTGCTGCCTCTTTTTCCGCCACTGACTGGGCAAGAATGCCGTACCTAGGCGGGAACTGTTGACAGGTTTGCGCCTGTTTGATTACGATCCGCTGGGCGTCCGTGAGTGCTGTTTCTTTTCCCTTCCCTGCTATGGTCATGGCTTTTTTTCCTTTGCGATTCCCAGGGCCTTATGATGCCCAGATTGATGATTGTTTTTCCTCGGGGGAGTAAACGTCAAGGCTCCCGGATTCGTTGGTGACAACCTTTTCGTCGCCGTTGAAGTCAAACCAAAAAGCAATGTCTGAATCTTCCAAAGACTGACCTACTCTATCCTCGGCGCAGTCGATGTATTCCAAAGTGATCTCGAATTGAACGATTAGACCGGCGCATTGTACCTTGTCCACATCGTATTCTGTGAACGCGGGCAGATCGTTAAGCGCCGTGCTTTGGATAAAGACATCGTCGATACAGAGCGATTGTTTTTCTTCGGGTAGTTTCTTCCGTTCGTCCCTGACCAGTTGTACTAGTTTGGGATCGTTTAGCGCGTTTTTCATTCTGGTTGTTTCCCGCGCCGCACCTTGAACCACTTTTCGTTCATACTCGGTTAGGTGGCATGTTCTGATCATCGTGTTTTCTCCTGTAGTGTTTTTCTCAGATGGTAAGGCCAGCACGGACGCCGACCAGACACTCAAGCAACTGTCCACAATAACGTGGCTTTCTTTGGCTGTCCTGCCAGCAAACGATGGCCGGACAAAGTATGTCAAGGTTTGCGGGGTCGATGTGCTCTAGCTCTTTTTCAGTTTGAGCTAGATCATACGCGACTTCCATAGGCTCGCTGTCGGTTTCGTCATAGCCGTTTTCTTTGGCAGCGTCCATGGCTCTAGAAACTGTTTCTTGATATGGCTTCATTCTCTAAAAACCTCCTCTTTGCTTTTTCCTTTTTCCCTACACTAATAGTCTATCACAGATCGGGCTCTGTGCAACATAAAAAAGCCGAAATAGGTAAAATAAATAGCAGATTCTACCAGTTCCGTAGTAAGCCAGAATACACTAGCTAAGTATCACAAAATAACTAATTTATGTATCGTTCGTTATGTTAAAAAGGTATCCCACAGCATAGGCGGTCTGAGTGGTGCGGTTCGCCATTTTTGGGTTGACTTTTGATAATAGCAGTTATGTAAAGTCGGACAGCATAAGCCGCATTTATGTATCGCGGGATACCCTGGAACTGTACGGTATCTCACAACCACTATGTACCCTGGGCCACGTTCGAAAAATCCCACCTACGCTCTTCCTCCCCACCCGTTTCGCCGAGAGCACTCAAAACTTTTGCAGGAGTTGGGTGCCCAACAAAATCTGGGGAGATCCAGAACCTTTACAGGAGTTATGATCGAGCCTGGCGGGTTTAATGGCGTGTCTGGTATAATGATATGGACGAAATGAAAAGAAACAGGAGTGAAAAATCATGACTTGGTGGACGTACTTCTGGAAGGCTAGGGTCGAAAACCTTGGCATACCGAAACGGCGACCAACCACTGCTTTTTTCGATGATGGCCAGCGGTCGAGCGACCAGAAGAAGGTTCACAAACATGACGGTTGTAAGATATGTGCCAACGAGAAACCGAGTGGTCCCAGAAGGAAATAAATCCTGTCGCGGCTGTCGCGCATCGCGTGAGGCCTGTTATGATGGTTACGAGCGATGAGATAAACATGGACAAACACGGCAGTGAGATGAGATTTCACGACGGCGAACGTAAGCTTAGGATTAAGTCCGCAGTATTGAATCCCACCCCGAACGGGTTCGAGGTTCTGGGATTTAACAAAGTGCTTGGTGAGATCCTTGTTCGTAAGGGAGAAAATATTCCCAACAAGCTGCTGGTTACTCGCACCGGTGAGAACGGTGGCGGCCTCTTGTACGTGGCCGACATCACGGACGAAGTACTTGAACGTCTCGAAGGAAACTAAGGATTCATAGGCGGGCCCGGGTTTGGTCGTCCGGTGACCGTAAAAAGAAGACCCTCAAACGGGACTGAAACGGTGGGCTGGAGTTTACGGCTTGCGACCGCGTAGGTCTACGTGTCAGGGAACTAAATCACGCCTATTCAATTGTGGGACCGCGCGGTGGTCTGCGCTGGAAGTTGGTGAGAGCTAATCGCGAGTAGTTTGTACAACGTCCAGGCCGGTTCGAATCCGACCGGTCCCAGATCATTTTTTTTAGTTCAAGGAGAACAATGATGAGCGGATCAAGAGCAAAGATGCTAAGACAGAGTTTCCGGAAAGCCCACGGCCGCGGAGCGAACGGCTCGACCTGGCGCGGGAACATCTTTGCCAGCCGGGCGGCAGTGAAGATGGCCATGGCCAGGGGTGAGTATTCTGGCACGAAGACCGGCCACGATGTGGTCGAGAAAAGCGAGCTTCGTGTGCTCAAGAAGATTTGGTTCAGACACCAGCACCCGGTGCCCGGGTTCCATCAACCTCGCCCTCTGTTCCGGAGAGCAAGAGCTCCGAGAGCGGTTCAGACCGTTCACTTGGAACTCAAGCCTATCCTGGAGGATGAGTTGGCTAACCTGGCTGCGGAAGCTATCAGGTCAGAGATGAGACAGAATGCCAGATAGGCAGACCGTGTTCATCGTCGACGATCCGGAGCCAAGTTGCCCGGATCAAACAACCCGGGAGATGGTGGCGATGTATCGCTATCCGACTTCCAAGAAGAAAAACGACGGTTGCCACGACGAGAATGGTCAGTACGTCGGCGACGGAACGTGCAAACTACATCCTTACGCGATGTGAGGGTGCGAGGAGAGAAACCAATGGAGGCAAAGAAAACAACTATCATGATCAAATCATCAACGCAGCGGCACTTCGACTTCATGATCTTGCTGATGTGTGGATTTTTCTCAGTCGTCTTCGCGTCAGAAACCTACAACGCGTGGATGGAGAGCAGAGTCATCAACTACGCGGTGGCCGAGGACGCGTTCCGGACACTGTTCGGAGTTGCCCTTGGCATGTTTCGTGGCATGTCGCCTGAGGACAAGGACACAAATAAAGATGACGGCTAGGAGAACAGCCTTCTTAACCATGGCAATGGCTTGGTCCCTGATCGCCGCTGCCGCGGTCTGGACACTGGTCACCTAGCTGATCAAGAGAGGAAACTAACATGGCTGAAAGGTTTGGAAACACCGGAGACCATATCCCGGGCCCCGTTGTCATAGCTCTGCAGACAGAGCTCGACCACATCAACAGGCTGGTAGATCCCAGCAATCTTCGCGTAGATGACGTGGACCACGGGATCTCAGGGCAGTTGGTTATTCTTTCGGCTTACCTAAGATCAGCTGAGGATTATTGGGTTTTCAACCGTGACAAGAGCAAAGCCTTGGCGTCCATGCGAAAGCTAGCCGCCACGGCTATCAGGGCAATGATCTTGTACGGCGATGACAAATAACGGTAACAACGGGTAACCCCCACAAGGAAGGAAAATGTCATTCACGATTCTTTATTCCCCCAACAAAGCAAAGATGTTCACGTACGACACCGCGGAAGAGATTCCCGGGTATAACCCTGCCCGAGTCACTTCCGGCCAGTTCGTCAAGATTCCCGACTGGGCAACAGGAGGTGGCCGCTGGATGGTGGTTTCTCCCGTCAATCAGACTCCGTGGGACGAGGTTCCGGTTCACGTGTTGCCAGATGGTTTCGAGCGGATTTTCGGACCAAGACCGAACTCGAACAACTTCCATGGCAAAGGATATCCCCGAAACTTTCAGGTCGCCGTGGTCACATGGGAGACAGATCTCAGGACGTATATCGGCAACTTCCTGCCTCCCGTTGACGTTTCCACGGAACAGCTAGCCGCCCTGCACGCGGAAGCGATCCGTTACGAGATGGGCGAACCTGCCTACTACCAGAACAAGTACGGTTACCAGGTGCGGTTCCCCGAGTCCCAGGCGGAAAACTTTCAGGCCAACGCAGAGGCGTGGCTTGGTACTGGTTGTGGTCAGATCATCGTAGGTTACCAGAACAAGATCACCAACATGGGGATCATTATTCCGGAGGAGTTGATGCATCCGATGGCGCCACCGGTGCTGCGGCAAAGGCAAGACAAGTTGCGTGCCGCCGAAGCCGAAGCCGCCAAAGTAGGCGCCGAGCCTGAGGGCTAGGCTTCTCAGATCGTCGCGACAAACTAGTGAACGTGCGCGTGGGCCGACAGGCCCGCGCGCGTTGTTTTCGTTGAGGAGAGAGACTTAACATGAAACTACTTTACGTGGCAGGCCCGTACCGTGACAAACGTGGCGCGTACTATATTAGCAAGAACATTCAAGCAGCCGCCGAGATCGCGATTAAGCTTTGGAACATGGGCTTCGCCGTGATCTGTCCTCACAAAAACACAGCTTTGTATGACGGAGTCATTCCTGATGAGGACATTCTTAAAGGAGATCTGGAGATGTTGTCGCGCTGTGACATGGTTGTGATGATGCCGGGATGGAGCGAAAGCGTAGGCGCGACGCGAGAACTTACGTACGCCCAAGAACATGATATTCCTGTTACCTACTGGTATGAGAATCTTGATACTCTCTCCCTGGGAGGTTTTGACCTGTCGTGAAAATATCCAACAAGATCTTTGACGGAGTTGAACATGAGTTCCAAGGAAATCACGGGCAACAGTCCAAGGCTGCTGAGCATCTCAACGGCGTAGTTACCTTGCTTCCAACGCCAACTCTGAAGTATTCTGTCGCGCAACTTACCAAGATGGACTTGGTGTCTGTCTGGACGCCCGTTGGTGTTCTCTCCCTGGGAGGTTTGCAACTGCTGTGAAAATAACAACCATCAACACGTACGCCGGGTCCTTACTCCTTGGCGCCGGCCTCGCGGGTCTGAAGGTTGAGCGATCTCTGGAAGACTCCGAGTATGGAGTAAAGTTCCAGCGAGCTAACTATCCAGATCTAGAGGTCATCACTCGCCGGGATCTTTGGCCAGATGTCTCTTTGCGCAACTCGCCCGTGATAGCTCATCCGCCCTGCGCAGCGTTCTCCTCCGCCAACACGTGCTCGGCCAAAGCTCGCGGAGTCACTGCCGACAAGTTCCAGTGTACTGTCGACGTGATGCGGTACGCTATGGGTCTTGAGACGCCGGCCCTGATGATCGAGAGCGTTCCCGCCGCCGCTGCCGGTGCTTTTCAGATACACGAGGATATCGCCGCCGAGCACGGTTATCGCGTTGCCCGCATCTTCCAGAACGCCGACACGTTCGGCGTGCCGCAGAGCAGACGCCGTTTCTGGGTGCTGTTTCTGCGAAACGACGTGAAGCCCGTGATGAGGTTTCGTATGGGCCATGCCAGACAGGCGCCAGTGATGATCGGCAGTCTGTTGCGCGACGAGGTTTGCGGAGCTCAAACGATTGACGAGAAGCACGCCGAGAGATACAATCGTCAGATAGCACGGTTCCGGAGCAACACCTGTACCGTGCATCACGAGAAAGAGCTACTCTTCACCCCTGGCAGAGCCAACAACACGCTGAGAAAGCTGATGGGTGGCAAACTGACCACCAGAGAGGTAGCGGACAAGTGGTTTGACGAGAGATACGAGGCCCACATTTTCAGAACACTTGATCCGGAGAAGCCTACCCCAACGCTGGTGTTCGACTCTTTGTGGCGGTTTCCTCACTCTTTTGAGAGGCCGAACGGACTCTTGTCTATAGATGATTACAAGCACGTGATGGGTTTCCCACGGTACTACAAAATGACGGGAACTCACCGAGATTTGGCATACCTTTCACGCGGCGTTGTGCCGCAGGTTGCTGCCTGGCTACTGTTCAACGTTGTAAATCACTTGGAAGATCGAGAACCAGACAATACCAACGATGTCGTGGAGCTCGATCTTTCGTCACGTCCGTGTTACTTGAGAGGCTGAACTAATGAAGCATGAAATGCCAGAACGTGTTGAGATTGAGTGGGAAGATGCTGTCAGGTTTGACGACAGCGCACCTGACGACAGCCACATGAGGTGCTGGGAGATAGGTTACCTGATTGAGAAGTCGGAACGCTACGTCACGATTGCCAGGGAGTGGGGTCCGGAGACGGGCGAGTACAGGTTCTTCATGATAATCCCGACCCCGGCAATTATCAGGATAAAGAAGTTGTGTGGCAAGCCACGCCGCAGGTAGCGTGAATCTCAGACGAGGAGCGTGACACGCAGGTTACTATAAGGCTATAGCTATAGTTTCACGTGAGATTATCAGGAGATTTTGCAAATGTCAGTAGCCTTAGGTTCAACAGCGATTGACGAGATATTGGACGTCGATCTTGAGACAGGTACGGATTTGACGGCTGCCACCAACGCCACGCCGGTGGTTATTACCGCCACCGCTCATGGTTTGACGGTGGGCGACTGGGTTAAGGTCGCGAACGCCTTGGGAAACGTGGGCGCTAACGGTTTTTGGCGCGTCAGCGTCGTTGCGGACGCGAACACGGCGACGCTTGCCGGTTCGGTCGGTAACAGCGCCTGGACGTCGGGCGGAAAGGTCCAGAAGGTGACCAGCGGTCTCGTACGCCAACTCAAGCCAGGAAACCTTAACGATCTGCAAGACACGCTGAACCGGCGCGCTTACGCCCGGACAAGCGTAGCGAACAGGTCGCAAGAGTCCAACCTGGCCACGATCTTCACTTCGGGCTTGTCGTAGGAAAAAGGAGAGTATGTCTGAAACGCAATTGAAAGCTTTGATGTTTTGTCTTAGGTTCATCTCTCATGATGGGGATGTTCCTTCCTCGAAACGCGCCGAGGATTTTCTCTCGGACTTGAAGTTTGAGCAAGATTTGGAGGACATCGCGGAAGCGGCGGAAGAGTTTGAGGAGGATGCTCCGCGCGAAGCGGAAGCAGTCCCGGACACGGAACCCGAACCTGACGGTGGGGAGTAGATCTTGCCTGATGAAGTCGGAGACCTACTAGACGAGGCGATAAGCCCGGGACTGACTAGCCATTTATGGCGAGCGACACCGGCAGCTTTTGCCCATCACCTTTCAGGTGGAAAGTGGGTTCCGGCTTCACATCTTAGGACCGTGTCTAGCGCGATAGTCGACGCTGTCACCGGGCGTCATCCGCGGACAATCGTCTGCGCGCCACCCCGTCACGGGAAGTCAGAGATGTGTTCCCATTGGACTCCGACCTGGTTTCTAGATAATTGGCCGGACAAGAGAATCATTCTCGCGTCGTACGGAGCAACTTTCGCGCAGGAGTGGGGAAGAAAGGTAAGAAACACGGTTGAGGCTCACCAGGCACAACTAAGCGTATCCCTAGCAATAGATAGCAAGTCCGCTAGCAACTGGAAAACGCCGGAAGAAGGCGGAATGATGACCGCGGGCGTCGGTGGACAGATCACGGGTCGTGGGTTTGATCTTGGAATCATCGATGATCCGTACAAGAACTGGGTTGATGCCATGTCCCCAGTTTACAGGAACATGGTCTGGCAGTGGTGGCAGTCGACTTTCAGAACGAGGGCTGAGCCAGGCGCGTCGATTATCATCCTGATGACCAGGTGGCACCACGAGGATCTAGTTTCCAGGTTATTGGCACAAGACGCAGAGGGTACAGGTGAGAACTGGCGCGTCATAGAGATGCCAGCCCTTGCCAAGGAAGACGACCACCTGGGCCGCGACGAGGGACAACCTCTTTGGCCGGAACGCTACGACGAAGAAGCGCTTGAGGTCATGAAGCGCACGTTCTCGGAAGAAGTTTGGCTGTCTTTGTACCAGCAGACGCCTCTGTCAGAGAGTAAAGTTGGACGAGTCTACAAAGGCTTCACGACCAAGAGCGTGAAAGAAGACATAAACTTCGATCCTTTCAAGCCTTTGTGCGTGTCGATGGACTTCAACGTGAACCCGATGGCTTGGGTTTATTTTCAAGTTGATGAATCTTGGTCTCGTTTCAGTGTCCTGACAGGACAGGCAAACCTTGTCATCAACGTTTTAGGAGAGCTCTGTTACCCGGACAGCAGCACTCCGGAGATGTGCCAGGTACTTCTCGAGAAGCTGATGGACTTTAGAAAAATGACGGGCCAAATGGACTTGCAGGTCAATGTTTACGGCGATGCTGCTGGTTTTCAAAGAGCTACGGTTGGGGTTGGAGCGTCACGAACGGACTATGAGATTATAAGGGTCTTTTTCGCGCAAAGACAGGGATACGACGTGCGCATGAACGTGCCCAGGGCTAACCCGGCGATAAGAGATAGAGTCAACTCGATGAACCAGATGCTGTGTAACGCCGCCGGCGGAAGGAACTTGTTTGTTGACCAATCTTGCGTTTCGCTGATAAAAGATTTCGAAAAAGTCAAGTACAAGAAAGATGCCGGGGGCAACACGACGGGTCTTGTCGACAAGACCAGTGATCCGTCGCTTACACACCTTTCGGACGCCCTGGGATACGGCGTCTGGTCTATTGCGGGCATTAAGCAAGGTGCCAGCGAAGAGGGAGGACTAGCTCAATGAGCAAGCAGACAGAGTACGTTGCCGGTTTCGCGTTCACGCCAGATAACAGGCGAGTTGTCTTGATCAGGAAAAACAGACCCAGGTGGCAGGAAGGAAAGTTGAACGGTGTCGGTGGCCACATCGAGTCTGGTGAGAAACCACTTGAAGCCATGATCCGCGAGTTTCAAGAAGAGACGAGCGTTCGTCTCGAGAGTTGGATTCCTTTCTGTGAACTGAGCGGGCCAGGTTATCAGGTGCATTTTTTCCGAACGCACATCGACGCGGAACGTCTGCTAAAGCTGTGCAGCGTAACGGACGAGAAGATCCTGGTTAAGCCAATTGCTCGCCTTCTTCCTTGGAGGTGTATCCCGAACGTGATCTGGTTGATTCAAATGGCTTTGTCGATGACTTCACGCGAGCATGTCTGTGGCTCGGTAGGTTTCGCGGATACGCATGACCTTTGTCCAGGTTGTGTAACGATCGAACCAGCTTCCGGTTTTGTCGTGAAAGAGAGGTGGTGAGATGATGGTGGGAACGAAGAGTCTCTTGTTCGGTTATCACCAGTTTATCTTGCATCCCTTGTTCGTGGCCCTTGCCTGGTGGATTATCTACGGGTTTCCGACAAGCTGGAAGTTGTGGGCGTGTTTCTTTCTCCACGACATTGGATACTTGGGAAAACCTAACATGGATGGCGAGGAAGGCAAAACTCACCCGGATGTTAGCGCACGAGTAGTTTCTCGGTTGTTAGACTCGTCCTGGGCAAATCTTGTTAGATATCACTCCAGGTGGTGTGCGAAGCGGGACAGCAGACACATTTCCGCCTTGGGCGTGGCTGACAAGTATGCTTACTATCTTTATCCCCCCTGGCTGTGTCTTCTCTTAGTTAAGTTAAGCGGAGAAGTGCGTGAGTACGTGAAACTAGACGAAGTTGAGTCTGGTATCCGTCACGGGCCGGTTGAGTGGAACAGAGACCTCAGAAAAAAACAGCGCCGCTGGCGTTACAACTTCATGTTAACAGATTACTACGTAAACACGAGGTTCTGATGGACAACGAGGTGCAACTGCGTCTGGCTCTGAGCGAAGCTCGCAATGTTGGATACGTGGGCGGCCGCCTGTCACAGAAACAGTTGGAACCTTTGGTCGAAGCGGTGCTTCCGTTGCTTGATATCATACAGCAAACCGCGCTCGTCGAACAGGTGCCAAAATATCACGCGGATTTCGCGGACCGTGTTAAGATAGAGATGGGGCGCCTGTACTCGAAGAGAAGGACCATGGCGGGAAAAAAGAGGAAAGTTCTTGCGGCGCCGCAAGTTGGACCAGTGGCTGCCGAGGCGCTAAGGATTTTTGAGTTAGTTTTCAGGATTAACGGAAGACACGATAGACGGGGAAAGAATGCCTAAGATCAAGCTCCTTGATGTCAAACACCCAGAATGGGTCGCCAATCAAAAAATATGGGAGGACACCAAAATCCTGTATGATGGCGGTGATGTCATCCAAGCACAAGCAAATATGTTTCTCCGGCGACGTCCGAAAGAGCTTCCCGAGATCTTCTCCGCGAGAATCGAGCAGTTCAGATACCAGAACATCCTGGCGACCGCGATCGACTGGTACATCTCCCAAATGTTCTCCACTGATCCTGAACTTTTCTGTCACAAGATCGACAAAAAGACGGGCTTGAAAACAAACACGCCTGTTCCTGACAAAACCAAAGCTTTCTACGACGGCAAGTTTCTGAAGAACGCGGACGGAGCTGGAACGACCTTCATTGATTTTTTCAGAGGTGTGTTCGAGGATCTTCTCTTGCAGGGTCGCTCGTACGTGCTTACGGACAAGGTTTCCAGAGACCAGAGCCAGCCCGTATCCCTGGCAGAAGAGCAGTCTCTGGGGTTAAATGATCCGTTTCTGGTTCGGTTCAACCCCTTGAAAGCTATCAGATGGGCTGATGACAGTCAAGGTAATTTGGACTGGATAGTTTTTGCCACGAGAACCGTGCGATCAACGTTCCTCAGCAAAGACGTGATGATTGATCGTTGGTTTTTCTATGATAAGCACAACTTCCAGGTCTACGAGGCAGTGATCGAAGAGGGTACTGCTGATAGTGCTCGAGGAGATATCGAGGCGGTTCTGATCGACGAAGGTACTCACTCCTTGTCTAAGTTTGGCCGAGTTCCGGTGAGACGCATAGAAGTGCCGAGAGGACTTTGGCTTGCTAACAGAGTGTACCTAACCGTCTTGGACCACTTGAACACGGACAACGCTTTCGGGTGGGCTCTCTTCATGGCGTGCCTGGCCCTTCCGGTAATCATCACGGATGGCGAGATAAAGCTTACGCTCGCTGAGTCAGGGTATCTGAAACTTCCGATAGGCTCAAGTTATCAGTGGACTGAGCCGGAGGGAACTACTTTCGATAAGCAGGCATCCCGCGTTGCCGAACTTCGCGAGGAGGTTCTACGCCAACTGTATCTTCTCTCGCACAA
>Ga0114923_10002909_pt1 | contig 11547 bp, 22 predicted proteins | sample SumtaG_FD_89578 | JGI IMG/M metagenome (GOLD analysis project Ga0114923, IMG submission 89578) | Deep subsurface microbial communities from Indian Ocean to uncover new lineages of life (NeLLi) - Sumatra_00157 metaG | ecosystem: Environmental > Aquatic > Marine > Oceanic > Sediment | place: near...
TGAAGGACTTGCGGTAATGGTTGAAGAAGGTCAAGCTACAAGGAGTGTAATTTGAGTTGGGCAATAGAGTTCGTTGATTTTTCAGAAGCACGTGAAGGATCTGCGTTAAACACTATCTCTGAATTTGAACTAAATCTAAACCCTAATTCGGTTACAAGTGTTGATTATTTCAAACAAGAATCGAGATTGTGTACTATTAAATTCTTCAAGGATAGTTGGATAGATAGCGAGTTGGGTCTCTTTATAAACGGAACTGGTAACATCTTGGATGTTTATTCTTATTGGTGGAAATATGTATGTAGAATTAAATTTAATGGGGCAACTGAATATATCGGTTATCTTAGACGTGACGGTATTACTGTAGATAATAATAAAGATATGTATATGCTGAAACTATATGATATTTCAGGTGTATTATTTAATCTGGCAAAAGAATTTATTTGGGAAATACTGCCGGTATCAAATAGGGTTTTTCGTGTAGATGAACTATTAGAATCAAATCTTAATGGATTAATGGGTGATAGTTCGGGAACTAATTTAATCTTTGATTCATATTTAATAAACAATTATGATATTACAGCAGGATTACAGATTGATAATATAGAATTATACAACAAAACAGGCGACTTACAGTTACTTGCACAAGTTGAAGACATAGATGATTGGGATTGGTTTGTTGACGATGTTATTATAATAACTGAAAATATACAGTCGGGAGTAGTAGCACAACACGCCGTTCTTTATGTGGAAGGTGGATTTACTAAAGTTGTATTAATGAAATATAAACAAGAGTTATATCAGGGTGGATTCTCATTACTTGAAACAATATATGTAAAAACATTTACTATCACTAATGATGTTTGGCTATTAGATCAGGTATTGGCAATTCAGAATACTAACCAGACATTTATAAGCGTTGCCGGTGCGGTTGCCTACGCCAATGCATTAAATTTATATAATCCTTATTATGTTGATCTGGGTTATCCGGTTGTTAATGTATTTAGTTTAACCGTAGGAAATGATAATTATGATCTAATTGAAACTGCAAATATATTAAATTATAGCGGATTTCTTAATTTCTTTACCGTTACCATGGACACAACAAAAGAACGAACTTACGAATCAGATATTAAAATGTTACTATTAATGAATAATTTAGCATTATCGATTCATAATGACGGTATTATTGAGATCATAAATAAAACAATTACAATAGGAAGATCAACGGTAATCGATCCTGCTGATATTATATCTTTTAAACAATCCGGTATAATAAAACAAGTACCTGATTATGGATCTATCAATAACGGACTTATACAAAAAAAACAAGAGATAACTAGTAATGCAGAACGAGATTTTTATGAAGATTTATTTGAATCATTAACTAAAGAGATTAATGTGAAAATAGAGAATAACTACGATCTAATATTAAATCAGATTATTATTATATCTGATGATAATTATAAAGTTAAGAGTATACATTTAGATAATGACAGATTTGTTTATACAATAAAAGCGTGGGGTATTTAATGGCTAAAATATTATGGGGATTTGGTGGTGTTGTTTTTACCGATGGTGTTACTACTGCGACATTTTCTGGCGGAATTGGCACTATTGATTATAGACCCATTCAGCCTATGTTCCAAACAGTAAATGATGGAATGGCATCAAGACTAAGAGGATTTCATGCATATTTATCATTACAGGAATTATATAATGTAGATTCAGATGATTATATCCAATATCAGAACTTAGCGACCATAATAAGCGGCATGGTAAGCTCAACAGAACAAAAGACCATAACCATAACACCGAGAAACGACAGCACGATCGAAGGTAGCCTGACTTATACTTGCATATTATTAAGTTCGATTAAACCCGCTGATTTGCATAGAGTAAAAACCGGGCAAAGAATGGGTTTAGAATTTATGGATATAAGAAAATTGACAAGTATTCCGACAACCGTTTCCGATACAGATGTTGATACTTATGTAGATGATAGCGGAGACACATACGTTGATGACAGTGGCGATAGTTACGTAGATCAATAAAAAGGAGATAAAAAATGAAAAAGTTTTTAGTGATTGTATTAGTAGTGTTTGTTGTATCGTTAAGCGCAGCAAATGTAAGATGGAAAGATAAGGCAGATATTGGCACCCTGGCCGCTACCGATAGAATGCCGGTTACTGATGATATTGGTGTCAGTAATATTGACAAGTATTTTACGCCTGCGGAAATGGCTGTTTTTACATGGCTTACCGGTGGAACATTAGGTGCTAAATTAACAGGTGGTGCAAGTGAGATCGAGGGCAGTAATTTTGATATTAATGGCGGTGCGGGCGACGCAATGACACTTGGTACAAACTCACCAATAACAGAATTACAGGTTGATAATCTTAATTTTAATGGTAATACAATATCAAGTACAGGTGGAACTGATTTAAATATTACACCACTTGCCGGTCAACAAATAGTTCTTGATGGTACGATTATAATTGATGCAGGTGTTGTTACTGCCGCGACGAGTATTACTACGGCAACAATAATAGCACCTATAGCGGACTTAGGAGCAGTAACGATAGAGAAAACACTCAGCTTTGATGGTTCACCGGAAGATCGAACCGGTGCTGGTGAAATTAATTCGACTAAATCTGTTTGTCAAATAACAACTGGCGCTGGAGCAGCCGCATTAACGATAGCAAACGGATCAACCGAAGGACAGATTAAGTTTTTATATATGGTTGCTGATGGTGGTGGCGATGCTACATTAGATGAAGCTGGATGGTCATTAGTATTTGATGATGTCAATGAGGGTGCTACGCTTATATGGGATAATTTAAATAGTTTTTGGCGTTGTATTGGTGCTGCCGGTGCAGTATTCACACCATAAAAATAATAGGAGGAAAATAAGATGGATCTAAAAGATGGAATTGAAAAAAGCGCAACAGGTACAACTACTGGAAGTTATGTAAATGCAATGCAATTAGCAATTGCACCGATAAAATCAACTTCGTTTGTAATTGCTAATACTGGCGTAACCAATACGATGTTTTATAAAGTATTGGTTTACAGAAATAATGATGATATAACTTATCCAGAAGAATATGTACCAGAAACTTCAATAGGAACATCAAGTCAAGATGAAGTTGATTTAATGGAGTACGGTATTTCTAAAGTTATTGTACAAGTGAAAAACAACGCAGGTGCTACTACTTATGCAATTAAGGGTATTCAACAAAGGGGATAATATGAAAAAACTAATTTTAATTACGCTTATATTGGTTTTATTTATTCCAATATTTGCAAAGACAACAAATAGAGCAGAATATAAATTTACGAATCTTGCTAATGATGAATTTATGGTGTATAGTTCGGCTGTTAGAAAATGGATAAATTCTACAGCACCTACATTTACAGATGTAATTGCAGACTCTATTTATGTAAGAACAATAAACGTACCCGGTGCAACAGCTACAGGCATCAACATGCAAGGTGCTTACACAAATGCTGCGATTGATTTATCGGATGTTGTTTTAGATCATAGTGGTTCTTCTGGTCCGGTAATGATACGAGCAGGAAGTTATGGAAGCCCTGTTACATCAAGCGACCCTCATCAATCTGGTATGATAAGACTTTATGGTTCTAATGATGCTGCTACTGATGTTGGTACTGGATTTTACGACAGAGGATTATTTGCTTATTTGAGAACTGATAAAGCAAAAGGGATATATCCTATTGCTGGTTTAGCTGAAGTTAGAACTACTACTGGTGATGGACCGATAGAAGTTATGGCGGGACAGTTTATTGCTGGGCTTCATACAGCAGGTTCTAAACTTGCCACCGGAGGTTGGGGAATGTATGGGTTGTGGGCAAAGGTATATGCAGAGAATGGTGCAACCGCAGCATCTGGTACAAAAGTTGCTGCTCTTTGGGTTGATACTGATGTAGATATAGCTTTAGATGCTGAACTCTATACGATATACGCATTAAGTTCAGGACTTGCTCCTGATGCTTTTATAGGATTTCAAGATGAAGCTGGATATGGCTGGGAACAGTTACTCTATTTTGATGAAACTGCTTACAATATAGATCCTGTATCAGGAAAATCATTAAAGGTGTTATTAGATGATACCCAATATTATATCCCACTTTCAACATCTGCCGATGATCCAACCTTTGCTAATTTAATTACTGATTCACTTTATGTTAATGGTGGTTTTGCCGTAGTGGGTTCAGCACATTTCGCAGACGGTTCAGCAGGAACACCGAGCATAAATTTTACGAGTGATACTGATACAGGATTTTATTCTGGTGGTGCGAATGCTATAAATGTTGCAATCGGTGGAAACACAAGAGGATTTTTTGCTGATTCAGGTTTTTCTATTCATACAGCAAACAATTATCCTAAAATGGCAGTTGTAGCAGGAACTACAACTAATCCAGGATTTATATTTAATGGTGATACCAATACGGGATATGGACACTCAGCAGAAGATCAACTATCGCTTATAACGGGTGGAAAGGAAACAATGCGGCTTGGTGCTACCGGTATAACACAAGAAACCTACTCAATCCGTAAAGTAGTTTCACAAACGGGCATGGTAGATAATACGGCAACTAATGTATTTACGATCACTACTGTAACAACTGAATTTGGTGGTTATAAATGTAATATGAGTATAATGGCTGGTGATGATATGACAACCGGAAATGCTAATACAGCTGTTATGGGATTAGATGCACACTTTGTTAGGGTAATTGAAAATAGTGGAAATACGGGTACAACTTCTGCTGTAGCAGAGATAAGTCAAACAGCATCAGCAGATGAAGGTTCTGGTGCAGTTTCAGATATTACAATGACAGTTGTAAATACAAGTGAAACAATACAAACTATTCAAGCACAAGTTGATGTATCTGCGAGTGGGGTTGCTGATATTATTATAATCATTGAATTAATATATTGGGACTTGGCTACTGCTCCAGTAATAGCTGCAAGCTAATAGGGGTGTTCTTATGAAAAAGATTTTATTACTCTTGTTTATTCTGGTTGCTATTGGATTATATAGTCAATCAACAGTTGGACAATTTATCGGCATAGATGCTACTGGTCATGTTACGGTACCTGTAGTTTTTCACGCTTACGGTGGGTTTCAAGATTCTACTACAACTATTGCGTGTGGTGCTGGTGACTGGAATCATATTACAAATGATTATGGTACATTATGGACATTAATAGAAGCTGATGGATTTACAATAAGCGGCGATGAAATAACTGTTGTAAATGCTGGTGATTATGGTGGATCTTTTGCAATAAGTATGTCTTCATTAAATACAAAAGACTTTCATATTAGATGTTACAATACAACCCAAGCATCTGTTATGGGTGTAGCATTAGGAATATCAACAAGAGGTGCAAACGATGAAGTTACACTTACTATTCCGATTTATGTTGAAGATAATGCAATGGATGTAATACGATTTGAAATATCAAGTGCAGACGGTACAGATCCGGTAATTGAAGATGGTGTTTTTATTCTCACATATTTACATGATTAAGGAGATAAAAATGACAAAAATTAATTTTAATTGGTTAGGAAAAGCAGGAAGGAAGTATAGCATCACTATATTTGGGGCATTAGTTTCAACAACAGCCCTCTTTACTAATTTATGTACCTTTTATGCATGGGCAGGATTTTTCACAGTTCTTTTAGGACAGTATGGCATAATGAATCATCAGGCAAAGAAGTTAGATAAGTAAAATTATAATAGTGAGTGGTTTCTTTATTGGGTAGATTAATCTGGAGATTGTAAAATCCTGATAGAGAGCCACCAGCGAGGTTTTAAATGAAAACTAAAATAATTATAATTGCAGTAGTGGTATTTGTAATATTATGGTCAGCAGGAATGATCTGGATTGGCTATAAAATCAATAAGCCACCGATAGATACCGAAGCAATACTTGAAGATAATATCAGCGTTCAACCAGCAGATAACCAGGATGAATTAATTGATTCACTAACAACGCAGGTGGTAAGGCTGAACGCTGAATTACTTGAAAAACACAATGAAGAAAACTATCAGCCCGTCAACATAACTATTAACGAACCAATACCAACCGTAAACGAATATATTGACTTTGTACCTGATTATCTACCAGAACTTCCAGAGATAAAAGAAACTCGCATAGCAATAACTAATTATCACTACAAAGATATGCCAAACGCATACTCTCTTGACCTTAAAATTAAATATGTCTATTCTACTATGACTTTTGAAATAGAACCGTCAGAATTGAAATTTAAGCGAGTGAAGAACAGACCCTTTTGTTTTAGTGCTGTTTTATTATCGAATGGTGGTGGAGTTCATTTATCCTATGATCTATTTAAGAGATTAAGGTTGGGTTCTGGAATTTATGTTGATAAAGAGATTAGCCCGTTTGTAGGTATAAGTGTTGGCTGGGTGTTCTAATGGAAAATGAAACAATAGTAAATAGGAGACATTACAAAATGGATAAACAAAGAGTTTTTATACTATTCTTAATTGCAATCGTAAGTGCTTCTATTACTCTTGGTGGTGCTTGGGGAATTAATACATTAACAAAGGATCTCCAGGGCAAGAAATTAAATAGCCTTTCCGTTAAACAAGAAGCTATTAAAGAAAAAGTAAATAAGATTGAAACTGAAAACAAATATCGAGATGAGTATATTAATGATTTTGTCAGATTCAAAGAAAAAGATGCTGAGTGGAAAATCCTCGATGCTGAGTGGAAAGGTGCGATGTCTAAGGCACTTAATCAATCAATGTATTATGGTGACTCTGGAAAACTCGGTGATTTAATAAGAATTTCAGACGAAAACAAAAAGAATGTCTCTAAAAAAAAGTATGAATGAAAAATGGGACGAAGCCACTCCAAAAATTTATAATAACGGTTGATGGCAAGCCGTTCATAAAGTGTGATAATCCGACTGTTCGGATAGATTTTAAATGGAACAAAATAAAATGTAGGAGATTTAAAATGTGTATAGCACAAAAAGACGCAGACGCATTATACGATGAGATAATTGCAACAATAGAAGATCCAGTAGTTGACTTTCATAATCTAACACCTCAACAAATACGAGACATAATACGTGGGATTGTAGACAACAAGGTTTGTTAAATGGGTCCAGTATTACCGGAAGGAATCGTCAAAGCAGCAGCATTCACAAGCTATGAATATGTAATGATAGTCTTAGGAATTCTGGTTGCGTTCTTCTTTATTGTGATCGTCTCGAGAATAATCCCGAACAGAGTACAACTGTTCCTAGCTGGAGTAAGCATCAAGATTGCAAAGAAATATGTTTGCAGAGATATCCTAAAGATAAATGGCGGAGAATGGTATATAGATCACCTGAATACGTATAGAATAGTATTTAGCAAGGTTATTGAATGGAACAAAACGGAAAGATGGATAAAATTGGACCAGGACGTAGATCTGTCGATCGATTATATAACATTTTTAAAAATGAAGATTCACCGACTTGGGAATTGTAGATCATGAAAATAATTGATGTTAGAAAAAGGTTTGAAGATCAGATACAAAAATACATTAAAATTATCGTCGTTCATTGGTTAGCCGGTACCGTTAAGGGGTCCGTTGAGTGGCTTGATAAAGGCAGGGCAAATGGAAAGGGTACGGTTGCTTATTGTGAGATGATTGGGAAAAATGGATCACTTACTATTCTCGGAGATCCTCGAGATGGCTGGTTCCATAATACAAACCTCGGAACCGCTTTTGATCGGGGCACGCTTCCTATAGCTCTTGAGTTGTTCGACGAAAATGATACTGTTACCGATGCGATGATAATCACTTTGGCTAAGAGGATTAAATATTGGAGTGGTGTATTTAAAATTAAGGCAATCAAAAGTCATCACGAACTTTACTCAGGAAAGCCAGATTTTCCACCCGCGATGTTTAAACAGATAATGAAACGAGTAAATAAATAAATCTGATGTATCTGAATTGGTGATTTTCCTTTCCTAGAGGGTTTTGCTCCAGTTCGCCGCTATATACGGTCCCTTATGCATCAGAAAAGAGCCCTCTTGGTTTATGGAGGGCTCTTGCACTACGATTTTTTTATATCAGGACACCGGTAGCTTCATTGATTTTAGCACATTTTATCCACTTTCCCTTTTTATCCCTACCTCTGCCGAGATTAAAATCACATCTGCAGCAAAACATTGAACACATGCGCGTACCGTCTTTTTTTACCTGGCAGGGCTCGAAGCTTCCGCCTCCATTTGCGGGGCATACGGGGTAATATTTTTTGAGTTTGGTTTTCTTGGGTTTAATTTTTGCAGCACTATATCCGATAATTGCCGCAAGTATCAACATTGCCATCAAACCAAATATTAATTGAGTGAGTGTTTTATCAATCATTTTTTTGCCTCTTTAAAATCCCAATTAAATGCAAATTCTAGCTCAATCGCCTTGGTTTCCACATCATAGTTTGCATAAATTATTGGTCGCTTTCCATCCAGTAAAAGCATAGATCCTCTCATCCCAAGAAAAGCTGATGTAAGTTTCCAGAATTTTACACCTTCCCAATTATTCGAATGAAGTTCTTCTCCTACTATAATTGTAGATGTAATATAAAAACTCCATTCTTCAGTATGTTCCTGCATGAATGTAACATTTGCCGCACCGGTAAAAATCACCGCATGTCCAATAAATCCACCAATTCCATGAAGGAATAACCTTGGATCGATTCCTTCTTTTTTGAGATCATCTTTCCAATCTGCGAATGCCGATACCATAATCAATAACGCTAATACGACCAATACTAACTTTTTCATCTTATCCTCCCTAGATCCCGCTTTCTCGTGGATCAAATTTCTGACTCCTTTCTGCATTTCTTTGCATTGCTATCCATACACGTAAATGATGTAGCTTGGTTTCGTTAATAAACCGCTCGTGCAGTTCGGGCAATTTCTCTTCAAATATTTTCCTATATTTATATTCAACTTGATGCTGCGCATAAGTAATCGGAACTTGCCAGAGGTCATTCGGCTTTATTCCGGTGCCGCATCTATTATTAATTAATCGCACATGATGGGGCCTCGCTACCCTGACATCCCCATCAATAATAGACGGCTCATAGATCACCCATGCATTATAAGCATCAATCACTTCTTTGCGACGCTTGGCGTCCAATATTGGATCTAGTGAATCATAATATTGAATAAGTATAGTGATCATTATTTATACTCTTCTATGTTTCGAATTTCAAATGAGGATTCGTCTATTGTTTTGTCAGAATCTGCATCTTCAAAGATTCCCATATCTTCATTATAATAACAAAAATATGTCTCATTATCATCCATTGTTACTGCATACATTTCACCATCAATTAGTTTTATCATTTTTCCTTCCTAATAATCAATATCATCGGCTTCACCAATCGGGCGAACCCTGAGCATTTGTTTACCCTCTAGGCTCATTCTAAGCATACATTTGGCGCATATGGGGATAATGGCACTGCTGCCCGGAATAAACGAGTCACGTGCGTAATCGGCGCGCCTGTCTGGATGCTGGTGGCATTTAGTTACCTCTGCCCACGCATGGTAAATCATCGAGGCTTCATCCCTGATATATTCGGGAATAAGGTTGGCTTGTGGCATATCGTTTATTCCCAAGACGCAAAACTCAAGTCTCAATCTCTCTATAATTGCATCTACTTTATCTGCATGGCGACTGCCTCCATAAAGTTTGCCATTAAATGTTAGCCTGGAGCTCCAGCGCCCTGATCTTTTATCAAGTGATACGCCGGTGACGCCCGAAACATTATCTTTCCTTTTGTGTTTTTGGATGAATCCATTTGATTTAGAGTATGCTTTAGCCATTATTTCTCCATCCCATTTCGACAATCTGCGCATATTCCATCTACCATGGGCGATCCCCATAGCTCACAAATAGTACAAATATTTGGATTATCTATTACATGGGGAATATCATTTTTCAGTTTCTCTTGATCCGCCTGAGTCAGTAGCCATTTGGCCTCTTGCTTAAGCCATTTTACTCTAAAGTCTATCCAATCAGACCCAAACAAATAAGTTGCATCTGGAAAGCCAATTTTTCTTGCCTCTTTACAATTATGAGCAAAGATTAGGATTGCTCCCTCTTCTGCTCCTGCTGTAATGCTATGTCCCATATAAGCCTTCATTATCCCTCCATGAATTTATCAATGATTTTAGTGGCTTCTTCAAAAGTCCACGCAACTTTTGAGGTAAATCCAAAAGTTAATGTATTTGCTAAAAAGATCTCTTGGTTTTTAGTTGGTTTATTTTTGCCAACTTTTAATTCAAGGAATAAAACATCATGATTTTTAACCATAATTATATCAGAAACCCCGGATATCATCCCAAGATGTTTTGCTTTAAAGGCCTCAAATGGAGTTCTCTTTCCCTCATTAGGAGTATGCCAGAACATTGCTTTATTCCGGTAAGTGTAAAGGAAATAATCATAAACCTGGTGCTGCAGATGGTCCTCTTTTCCAAGATACTTTATAAATGGATTTACCCAAGTCATAATTTCTCATAAATGCTTTTATGTGAATCAATGCATTTTGCGAGATGGCTCTCCCGCAGACGACGCATAATGGTTACAGAGGAAACAAATGGGCGGCCACTTATTTTTCTTACTTCCGCCACCAAGGATCTCGAGTAAGGATTTCTATAGGCCTGAAAGGTTTTGGGAAGTCTGCCAACGGCAGCAATAACAGCCATTATAATCGTCATTTTCTTTTTAGTTTTTTTCGATTTCATGTTGGATAAACTCATTTTTCCTCCTATAATACATCGTCGTCGTCTTCTATGATTTCTGTTTTTTTATCATCCTTGCTTTCATCATAAACAAGATTAATTGAATTTTCTTTTGATGGGCAACAAACAGCAAGAAGTGGCTCAATCCATTCAGTTCTTACGTCGTGTCTTAAATTCTGTCCTTTCCAATTTTTTTCTTTAAGAAACATAGAGCAATGAGATGCTTTCTTTTCTCCTTTTTCTTTTGCCGCAACAATATATTCAATTTCTCCATTGCGAAGTTGATCGATCCATATTTTTTGCCAATGTTCTACTGAATTATCTTCTTTTTTGGTACTCATTTTAATCCCTCCATTTTTTCTGCATAATAATTTTTAAATTTATTTCCTAATAGGGGTGCCCACCTGAAATGATTTGGATTATCAATTTTCTTCATTCCTTGATAGAAATACAATAACCCATTCTTATCCATGATTAATTCATCAATTCCATGATAAATACATGCTTCTTTGACAATGCCTTGGTCAATTTCAATGAATTTGATTTTAGGATTTCCTTGACCCATGACCAATCCACACATAAAAGCCAAAACAACAATTAATACAAATAAAACAAATACCACAATTTTCATAAATCCTCCTTATAATTTTTCATCATCCTCAAATAGATCAAATAAATCTTCTTCTTCATTTATTTTTTGAATTTCTTCTAAATTTTTTACTGCTTGATTGTAATAAGATGTTTTAA
>Ga0114923_10002910_pt1 | contig 11546 bp, 13 predicted proteins | sample SumtaG_FD_89578 | JGI IMG/M metagenome (GOLD analysis project Ga0114923, IMG submission 89578) | Deep subsurface microbial communities from Indian Ocean to uncover new lineages of life (NeLLi) - Sumatra_00157 metaG | ecosystem: Environmental > Aquatic > Marine > Oceanic > Sediment | place: near...
CCAATTTGTTTTTTCAGACATAATTTTTTACAGAATTCTTTTTTTCAAATGAAATTAATTATTATGAATTTGATTGTTAGAATTTATTTATATCTTTTTTGTTTTATAATTTCTCTTTTTCTTAGTGTAATTTTTTAATTAGAAATTTCTTTACGCAATTTAACGAGGATATCGGGGTAATCTGTGTAAATAGCACTTACAACCTCACCATTATAATTTAATTTTAAAGCTTTTTTCATACGAGATTTGCTGTTAACCCCCCACACATAACAATTAAAGCCAAAATCAATTATTAGTTTTAAATTCTTGATATTAGCTCTCCAACTTTGAATGTTAATAGCTTCAATTTTTAAATCTTTTAATATTTCGACATCAACAATATTGTCATTAATACTAGAAATACGATCAGTTAACGTATGGACTAGCTTTATTTTTTTATTATATTCTCTTAACTTAAGCAAGACATTATGGTTTCTTTCTGTAATTTCAATTTTATCAAGAATATCGAACTCTGTAGCTATGTCTATTAGTTTTAATCCCGTTTTTATATCTCGAATATCGCAACTATACCTTAAATCGTTAGAATAGTTCTCCAAAGCGTTAAACACTTCGATGGTCGTTGGAATTTCTCGGTTATCCTCAAATTTGATATTATTTAATTCAACCAAAGTTAGTTTTTTTATATCATACCATTCAGAGTCTATTTTTATATGGGGGTCGTGATAACAGATTAATTTATTGTCTTTTGTAAGTTGGAGATCGGTTTCTATACTTACTCCTATTTTTACCGCATTTTTAAAGCAAGGAATTGTGTTTTCTATACAATTGCCCATTCCTCCTCTGTGAGCAAATATATGTAGTTTTTTCATAATTATTATGAATCTGCTTTGAATTATTAACAAAAAAAAATTTTTATAGAAATTTTAATTACATATATTACTCAAAAGTTATTAAATGATTTGATAAATATGGAAAATAAAGAAATTAGTAATAAAAATAACGATTCCTTTTCTTTTAAATTAAAGAAATATATCAAAAATCTATTTAATTTTTCACAGTATAGTTTTAAAACCATTTTATACATTATCTTATTTGCAGCATTAGTAGTTATTTCATTATGGATGCTCTGGTATATTTATTTAGGCGGTGGCGAAACATTTTTACTAACTTTAGTAGTAGATTGGTTTATTAATCCAATTTACCTTCTAGGTATTTTTGGTATTCTGTTGTTTATATTAATTATGGGGATACAAGGACTTTTAGTTCCAATCCCCTCCGAAATAGTTCTTCTTGCCGCCGGAATGATTTGGGGATTAGTTGGTGGTGGAATCATGGGCATTATTGGTTCGATGGCCGCGGCTCTATTGTGTTATTACATAAGTAGAAAGGGTGGCCGTCCACTCGCTGAGAAGTTTGTAGGAAAAAGTGCAATTTCTTTAGCCGATGATTTTATCCATAAATATGGAATGTCTGCGATAATTATCGCAAGATTATTGCCATTTGTAGCCTTTGATCCAATTTCTTACACAGCGGGTCTTGTTGATTTAGACATTAAGAAATATTCTTTAGGAACATTTATTGGTTCAATACCTAGAGCATTCTTTTATTCTTGGCTTGGTGCATCTATTACTGCGGGCATAACATTTCCTTTAGAGCTCAGTGATTTACTACCCGAAGATATGGAAGCCTTATCTGCAAATTTTAATAGTGTATTATTGATTGTGTTAGTAGTTTTAGTCATCATGTTTGTAGCATATTATCTTATAAGTAAACATTATGAAAAGAAGAGATCGCAAAAAAGCGATTAAGCTACTAATTCAAAATAAATTTTACCAGTATTTAATGAATTATTTCTTTTTTCTTATCATTATAAAGTTTTATTAGTGATTAAAACAAAAGTAGTTTTAATTGAAATTACAAAAAAAACTTGAAAAACAATGTTAGAAAAAACCAATATTCCTAAAAAATTAGCGAAAAGCCTTAGTCAATTAGGTATCTTTTTACATATTCTAAGTTGTGCTTTTGGAATTATGTATTTCTCTTTTCCAGTTAATTCTTTCATATTTGATATATTTGGAGTTATATTAGTCGCGTCCTGGCTCCTCAATATCCTAATTCTTCTTATAGACGATTCCTATCTTAATAAATCTACCGTAATAGGAAAAATGATTAATAGATTAACTTATTACAACATAGTTTTATTCATAATCGGAGTGTTATTGATTGTATGTGGTGTAATTCTTACGGCATTCATTTTAGATGGATTTCTTTTCGTTATAGCCTTTCTCATGATTATCATTGGATTTTTTGGAATCGAAATGATTAGTTTACAGCTTACTCTCACTACATTTTTAAACATTGATAATAGAGGTGTATGGAAATTTGAATAAACCGACCTTATTAAAATTTCTAAAACTGTTACTTGTAATTCTGAGTTTTTCAACCTTTATCATTGGAATTTACTTTACAACCGTATTACTTATCCCTATTAACGATGGGATATCGAGTTCTTTGTCATATTTTATAGCTCAGATTTCTGGTTTTCTAATGTTTTTATATCTTATTACAACGATACTTTTGGTAAAATTAATCCCTACAAATAAACGAAAAAGTCTTGTGAAAAAATGTATATTAGTTTTTGGATTAGTTTTAACCTTTCTTAACGCCTTACCATTAATAACTACGCCTATTTCAATCCAAACTGCGGAAAATGAATTCAATGTTGCTTACGGCGAAGATTGGAGAGCACAGATACCATCAAGTGCAGATTCTTATTTTTTACCTACTCAATTCAATCTTTATAATTACTTTTTGGGATTTTCACATAGAGATTGCAATGTAGAGACTGATGTAAAATACTTCGACAACGATGGGTTCCAGCTCTATTTCGATGTATATTATCCCAAATCTACAACGACACAATTACCCGGAAATAACAGCGTAATTATTAAAATTCACGGAGGGGGTTGGCAATTTGGCGATAAAAGCTTAGGAAATGTATTAGTACTCAATAAGTATCTTGCAGCTCAAGGATATGTAGTGTTTGATATTCAATACGGTCTGTTAGACGCTGGAGGTTCTAATTTTATTCCTACTCCAGATTATGTTAGAGGGAATTTAACTCTACACGATATGGTTTACCAAATAGGATACTTTACCAAACAGTTAGAAACAACGTTTGCAAGCACTTATAACGCGAATTTAGACTCCGTTTTTATCATGGGCGGCTCTGCTGGCGCTCATTTGACAGGTGTCATAGGGTTAGGATATAACGACCCTTATTTTGCTGGAAACTTTAGTAACGCTTTAAATATAAAAGGAATTATCCCAATTTACCCTCCAAATTTTGCTGATCCTTATTTTACATACGAACCTCTGTCAAGATTAATCCCTGGTGATCCACAATCAAACCCTTTAGCGTTCGAAAAATTTACACCTAGTAATTTAGCCGATGTGAACGATCCGCCCGCTATAATTTTCCAAGGTTTAAGAGATGATTTGGTCCCTTTAATAAACGCTGAAACGATAAAAAGCGCATTAAATGTCAACGGGGTAGACTGTATGCTCTTAACATTTCCCTTTGCAGCACATGCTAGCGACCTTATCGTAGGTAATTCTTTTTCGCAGGTCTGGGTTTACTATCTGGAAAGATTTCTTTACTTAGAACAATAATTTTCTTATTTTTTTTTTTTCTGAGATTAAAGAAACTTAGTATGTTATTGTGATACTATTTCTGTTTTTAATTTGTGAAATTTGAATGTTTGGTATGAATAACGATGAAAAACTAGGAAATAAGAAAAGCGAGAATTTTACAGATAAACAACCATCCCTATCAAAACTATACAAAGAACTTAATCAAGCGATCAATTCTAATAATATCCAATCTATTTGGGAGCTTTCTAAAACGATAACAAGATACCACTTTAGAAAGAGCGATATCTAAATAGGATCATTTAACTATAGGCATTTAATAAAAAATTGGCTGCTATTTAAACATTTTAAAGCTTAAATTAGGTGAATTGTTAATACATTAGATAAATCACCTAAGATTTTTAAAATAAATAAAATAGAAAATTCTTTACAAAATTATTTAAGGATACACCCTACTATAATTATAATTAAATTAATCTAAAAGAAGGGGTTCTAAATGTTTTTATACGGGGACTATAATGATATTTTAGAAGATAGTCTAATCCAAAAATTAAATTGGTTAACAGAGGAATTTTACTATTTATTTAAGTTTAGACAACATAAATATAATCAAAAAGACAAAGAACTTGCTCATCAGATTATAAAAAACTTTATTGAGAGTGTAAACCCTTCTAATATTAAAAGAATGAACGAGTTATTGCTAGATACCGTAGAAGCTATTGAGAAAAAATATATTGGTCTATTTTAAGTTTATATTATTTTTTTCTAATTTTCATTCTATTTTTGACAATAGAATTTATATTGAATTTGTCTATTTTATTATATAAATTAACAATTTTCTGCATTATAAATCGATTTGATATATTATTATAATTTAACAACTCACTAAAATGGAACGATTAATTATTGTACATTGGAATAAAAGCACTGGTCCAATACCAATAATCCAATACCCTCCTGAAGGAGCGTATCCTTCGAAGGATATTTTCCTGAAAATTTGGGCTCAACACGAATTAAATAAGGAGGACGCGCTAATTGAACTTGAAGATCGTAATATCATTTCTGTTATACAAGAGTACGAAGGAGAAATTTATTTTTTGTGTTTATTTTTCATGTCCAAAAGTAAAGTTAGCGAGATAATTTCTTCAGACATATTAGCCATTATTACTAAAAACTTATTAGAACTTATAAACACGAATAAAATTACGAGAACCATCTCTGAAGCATTTAATACGATAAAGAATTACAGTAAAATTGAAGGAGAAGATTTAATTAATTTTTTTCAAGAAAAGATAAAATACACCATATTACAAATTCTACGAAATGGTGTAATTTCTAAAGTAGAATTAGCCGAAACTCTCCGGCAAGATTATGGTTTTTCGACCGTCAATATTGATTTATTATTGATATCTTTCATCCGAGAAAAATTAATTTTGAAAAAAACCATTTCAGGAAGTAAAGAATGTTATTTTTTAATTAAAGATTTATCGTATATGCGATTACCTCCTAAGAAATTACCCGATAAGGCAACAGAGGAGAAACTCATGAAAAAATTCAAAAAAGAATTTGTTAAATTATTTTCTAATTACAATTGTAGTCAAGAAATTGAAAATAAGGAAATTATTAATTTTCTAATTGATGGGGATGTGTTTAATTTAATAAAAGCTCTAAGAAAGAAGGAATTAACTGTAAAAGAAAGTATCAATATTTTAAGTAATAAAGAAGAACTATTTGAAGAATTATTGGAAAAAAAGTTCATATTCGAAGCAAAAGGCATAGTTTATTTATTTACCGATATTCGATTTATTAAATTTACTCCGTACTACATTATTAAGTTGTTGTTAGAAAGGTATGCGAAGCAAGAAATTTCTTTAGACCAATATTTATTTCATTTAAAGTTGTTAATTAACCAGCTTAACAGCCAACCTTCAATTTTAGATTATAATGTAATTTAATTACATTAATTCTAATTCTATGTTATCCTAAAACATAACACAAAGATTAGTTCGAAAAACCTTTATAAATATTAAAATCAAATTTTGATCACCATTAACTTTTCATAAAAAACAAATTTAGGAGATAATTTTGGCATTAGAACTTGTAGATTACTTACAAGGGAGTTTCAGTTTAATCTTTGTTATAATCTCGTTAATAATTGGTTTTTCAATACTATTTAAATATTTTCAATATAAATCGAGGCTTTACATTCTTATAGGTATTTCCTGGATTGGAGTTGCAACACCGTGGTTTCCTGATTCAATTAGCTTTATTATGAACATACTTTTTCAAGAATCTCTCGCAATTGATTGGTATTTTATTATCGGTAATGTTACTATGCCGGTCGCCCTTTTAGTTTGGCTAATCGCCTACACTGATATGATTAATAAAAAAAAGCAAAAGTTAACTGTAATTTTAACGGTTTTTTTTGGCATAATTTTTGAAATCATCTTCTTTTATCTATTAATTACGGATATTGATCAAATAGGAATAATCAATCCGTTAAGGCCTTTCACTGTGGAATTCGGAATGTTCATCAGCATATCTTTAATGCTCGTAATTCTAATTATGTTTGTAACTGGAATGATATTTGCTCAAAAATCAGTGAAGTCGGAAGATCGGGATGTGAGATTAAAAGGAAAACTGCTTCGCGCGGCTTTTGTCACTTTTACGATTGCTGCTCTTTTAGATTCATTACTTGGTACGATTTTTGAAAATCCAACTGACCCCTTATTAGCTATAATGGTAGTTATAACGCGAATATTATTAATTATCAGTGCGTTCGAATTTTATGGTGGGTTTATCCTCCCAAGCTGGATGCAAGCTATATTCACTAAAAAATAAATCTTTTTTTTCATTTCATATATTTTTAATCTAATCTTTATTTTCTTTATTTTAGCTCATTTAATTATTTCCTTATATTTCTAATTACAATAATTTTTTTACTATCAATGATGATTCTCTTTTAGGTAATGAAATATTCAGGATAAATTTTGAAATAATTAAAAATATGGACAATTACACAGATTTAGATTGGAATTGGGAATTTTACGAAGAACTTGTTGATGATGTTGACGAAAATAAAAATATAATTCAATGTATTTCGTGTGGAAAGTGCGTAGGGGATTGCCCTGCTGCGAAAGTATCTAACTTTAACAGTAGAAAAATTATTAAGAAAGTTCTTCGCGGCGATAAAAGTGTTTTGAAAGATTCTGATATTTGGTATTGCTATTTATGCGAAAGATGTAAACGAGTTTGTCCTAAAGAAAATATAAACATCCCCTTACTTATAATCAACCTTAGGAACGAATCTTTTAAAAAAGGTTATGGACCAAAATATAACGATTTGAGAAAATACGTCGAGATGTCGGAGAGATTTTTAACCCAAGGTACTGTGGTGAAAGATCCACTAGGAGATAAATTACCACAAGAGCGGGTTGATGAAATCTACGAAATTTGTAACTTTGCACGAATAAAATATGTGTTTAAAGCAAGTAAAAGCGACCAAAGCAAAAAAAATAAGAAAACCAAGAAAAAAACGAAATAAAAATTAAAATAAAGATTAATTGAATAGGACAAAATGAATTTTAATAATTTAGCCTTAGATTTACAAGAAGTTAAAAAGATATACCCTGAAAATCCTTTAGAATTTTTTAAAGGTAAGAAGTTATGCCTATTTAAAGCTTGTTTAGAAAACTATTTTCCAGGCGTAAGATGGGGGTTTCAAGATCTCTTAGAAGAACTACAGTTAGATGTGTCTATATGTAGCAATCAATCTTGCTGCAGTGGAACGTTTTTTCAGAGGAATCTAATAACAAGAGCCCAATTTTCCGCAATTAACGAGAGGAACCTTAGCGAAATGAATCGGCAGGCAGATATCGTCTTATTTAGTTGCAACGGATGCTATAATTCCCTTCTCAGAGGGCGAGACTTTTTAAAAAATACAGAAGTGAGAGATAAAACCCAGAAAATCTTGAATTCAGTCAAGAAAAAAGCTGATGGGGAAAGATATCCTGGAATGTACGACATTTTAGAAAATCCAAAACTTAAATTAGTTCACGAATTAGATTTTTTATACTTAATTCGAGACGACCTTCTCAACTCTCTAAAGTTCGACTTAAGAGGTTTAAAAGTGGCCGTCCATTACGGTTGTCATTACTTAAATTTATCGAGAGATAAGAAAAATGTGGAAAATTACCTAGGGAGTAAAACTAAATTAGAGGAGCTCATTGAGCTTTTTGGGGGAGTTCCCATCGACTACCAAGAAAGAGAGAATTGTTGTGGATGGGGGGCTAGTCAATTATTAATAAATCCTCGCGAAGCTCTTAAAATCACTTATGACAAGTTAAAAAGCGCAGAGAACGTTGAGGCGGACTTCATTTTAATGCCTTGTCCCACCTGTTTATATACTTTAAGTAAACCAGAATATAGAGATAATATCGAAAAATGGTTTGGCGAAAAGCTCGAAATCCCAACAATTCATTTAAATGAACTTGTCGCTATTTTGCGAGGGTGCGAAGAAGAACGTTGTATTACATTGCGAAGAAAAACTCCTCGTCTTGAGGAGATATTTGAAATTATCCTGAAATAAAAACCAGTTTTTTAATCTATTTTCTTTTTTCCATTATTATAAAAATTATATCAGGAGGAATTCATACTTGATCTCTTCTTAAAATTTAGAGTAAGGAAAAATTATTATCTTTTTAAATAATCTTTTTAGAATTTTTCTTCCCTAAAACTCTTAGTTTAACGCCCTTTCTATTCCTTGGGAGTAAAGAATAAACCTTTTCTAGAGTTTGGGCGTCGAACTTTTTGGTAGTTCTAAAAGGCATCTCTGCGATATGCTCTTCTTCGATATTGGGAAAGACAGATAAAAGGTAAGCCCTAAGCCACTTAATCAATTTTTCGTTCATGTATACTCTACCGTCTTCCCCCTTGCTAAAAAGTCCCGCTTTAATAACGGACGTAATATGTTCCCTAGCCATATTATCCCCTACATTGAACTCTTCCATAATCACTTCTTTAATATCTTTGAATAAACAACCGTTGTGAGATAACATCCTCCTCAAAGTTTCGAAAGATCTACTGAATAACAATGAGATTAACTCTGGCTCGCCTTTTGCTGCAAATCTCGTCTTATCTATCGTATCATTTAATTTCTTAGATGCCATTTTCAAACCCGCTTAGATATTAAGAGTTATACCCAACCCATAACAAAAACGTCAAAAACTCTTTTTCTAATAATAGAATCTAAAGATCTAAATATAAACACGTGTAAAAAAATTGCTGTTATTGAGGTTAGAACAAAATAGATTTTAAGCTTAATTTTGATACAATTTAGTAGCTCAACGTATTAAGCTTATTTCGTATAAAATCACATAGTACATCGCTAGAAGAAGTAAAGGCTTCTAAGCCCAAGGGTTCTACTAAAAGGTCCCATTTGTGACGGTAATGATCTATACCACCTTTAGTAGTGATCATTACCGATCTTCTATCGTTAGCTTTATATTTAATGGATTGAAATTATAAATAGAAATATTTAAAAAAACCAAAAATAGGCAGATACGACTTTACTCTTAGGGTTGCATACAGCTATTTAGAGAATTTTGAGAAAATTCCTTTGCGAAAAAGGCAATAATAAGGGAAAGAAGGAAGACTCCTGCTGCCGCGACCTAATAAGAAGGTCAAAAATAAAATAGGGGGAGTATTAGATGAGTGCTTCACGCACTACCAAAAGACAAAAATCCAGGGTGGCGCAGGAGTCATGATTATTTCCCTATCTTATTTCTATTAATTTTTTAGTTTTTCAAAAGATATACTATGGTCGAATTTTATCTTTCTATGGAATAACAATTATTTTGCAGTATTTAAATCTTTTCACTTAGCTGGTTTAATGTATCGCCACATTTTTTCCTTTTTATATCAACCGCTTTAACTTAAATAATTTTTTAATTTTGGATTCAAATTAATTGATTTTAGCTCGGTTATCAATAAATAAAATCGATAAATAGAATAAAGTATAGTATTCGGACAGTATTTAACTCGTTCGGGTTACTTAACATATGAACCTTATCAAATAGCCATACCCTTTGAATCTTCGTTAATGTGTTCTTTGTCTTGTTCATCGGAAGAACCGTTTAGAAAGTCTTTAAGAGCCTTTTCTTCTTTAGATTGAGAAGAAGTCTTTACCGTAACAGAGCAATAAGATTTTAGATTAAATCTCAAGAGAAAAACTCCTCGTCTTGAGGAGATACTTGAAATTATAACGCAACAATAACCATAAACCCTCTTCGGAAAAGGCTAGCTAAAACAACCTTGTATTTCTAATTACAATAATTTTATACTCTCTTGATGAATAAATTGAACATGAATATATAAGTAAATTTTATTATCATAGATTTTTTTTATTTAACTAGACATTTTAATTAAGAAGCAAGAGCAAATAAAGAGCATCATGGTTTAATTGATATGGGAATTTTTGAGACTAATAATTTGGATAATGGTATAATACAGTATATAGAAGAAATCAATAATTTGGGTTACAAAACTGTAATGTCTTGTTCTGGTATGAAAAAAGATCATGTAGACGCTACAAAATGCCCCTTCATTTGCTTTGAATGGCCTCGCTTACCTGGTCAAGATTTGTTCTTATTTCTTAGTTTCATTGGAGATTGTCTGTATAACTCAAATTGGGATGTTGTATATTTTCCTCATTATGTCATTGGTTATTTACCTTGTGGATTGAACGATACAGATATTAAAGTACGCTTCAAAAAATTCGTTATAAACTTAAAAATCATGAATTTTCTTAAACAATCATATTTAAATATACTTTAAATTATAAAACAACAATAACTTCATTCAAACTATTTTTATTTATGTAAAAGAAAATTCACATTTTTTCAATAGCTTGTCTTGGGCAGGAATCGATACATAACAAGCACCCTATACATTTTTCAAACGATAATTCTAAGCGTTCATCCATGTTAAAATGCAGAGCGTCGGTTGGGCAAAGAGATATGCAAGCACCACAATCAATACACTTATCGTCGTCAACGATAACCCTTCCCTTTTTATTTACAACTACATCGTTTCTTTGTAAAGCGTCAGTAATGATTTTCATTTTATTTTCAGGAACGTCTAACAAGAAGTTCACGCCACTCGTTCCCGTAGAAAATTTTAGAATGTTAAATGTAATATCGTATTTTAAAATCTCGTTTATGATTTTCGAATAGTCGTCAATGTCTCTTATAGCTCCGAACGGTAAGGTGCAATTAATTATAGTCGTATTACATCAACTCCTCCGAAGTAATTATTCCAATTACTCTTTTACTCTCATCAACAACCGGTAATGCTGAAATATTGTTATTTTTCATTCGTCTGGCAGCAAGTCCAATTGGTTCGTTGTCCGTAGAAGTAATTACTTTTTTTGTTATAATGTCATTTAATTCTCTTTTATTTTGAGCAATTGCTTTGGTCACATCAAAACTAGTTACGATTCCTTTTAGATAGTTTTCTCGATCTACAATAACGATGTGATTCATGTTCTCTTCTATAATTTTCTCAGCGATCTTCTTTAAATCACAATCATCAAAACATTTGATCGCCTGCCTTTTAAAGTCTTTTACAAACTTTAACTCGGAAGTTTGTTTCATTGGTTTAAAAACTGTATTTGTTGGAAGTGTCTCTGCGGGGGGGTTTAAGAAAAATTTGCCTTCGTTAATCCAGTTTTTAAGCGTTTCAGCAATCTTACGCGCGTAAAATAGTGACGATAACGACGAACATTTGACTTCCTTTCCATTAATCTCAACATATCCACTTTCTAATTCTTTATAACTAACCTGTTTTAATATCGGCCTGTCCCTTCTAGGTACACTATAGTCAACTATATCTGTTAA
>Ga0114923_10002911_pt1 | contig 11545 bp, 28 predicted proteins | sample SumtaG_FD_89578 | JGI IMG/M metagenome (GOLD analysis project Ga0114923, IMG submission 89578) | Deep subsurface microbial communities from Indian Ocean to uncover new lineages of life (NeLLi) - Sumatra_00157 metaG | ecosystem: Environmental > Aquatic > Marine > Oceanic > Sediment | place: near...
CAGTAAGCCCCATCGGCCGTCAATCATCCAGTCGTACAGTCCGATAGCGCCATCGCCCGGCACGCCGCCATGCTTGCGGATCAGATCCGCAGCCCTTCGGCGAAAGTCGGCTCGCTGTTTCTTGGTGCTCACCCAAGCATCTCCAGTTGCCTAGGGGGGGGCTTGGTGGTGAGTGGAACCTGTATCCCGCAACCCTCTCTCTCGGCTGCTTCAGGCAGCATGAATGCCGGATTCTTGCACCGTGGGCAATGCGCCCCTGTCCAATTCCTCGCCGTGTAGCATCGCGTGCAGGTGCGGCGGAGGGCCGGATCGTCGGCGGGCGGAGGCTTGCTGCTCACGTCGCCTCCTTCATTGCCCGGACCGCAGCCAGTGCGGCTTGGCAGATATCCTGCGGCACGAGCAACCCAAACACGTCGGGCCATGCCGCAAGGTGTGTCATGTTGGTTCGTTGCTGGACCGCCTCTTGAATCTCCCGATAGTATCGCTGGCGAACCGAGAACAGTCGCTCCTGCATGTTCCGATGCACCTCCCAGGCCGCGGCAATGTCGGTGGGGATCACGTCCCCACACTCGCAGCACTGGTGGCCTCTGCGGGCCTTCGGTATCTTGATATCTATCACGCTGGCCGGATCACCGCCGCCGCCGCAACTGCACTCAATGCCGCTCACGATTCATCCTCCGTCGGTTTGGGGTCCGGCAAGTCCACCGACCTGCCCTGGTGGTAGAGGGTGCAGCCCACGTGTACCATTTGGTTGTACTCAGGGCCACCTTCATTCAGGCAGAGGGCATTTACGCGCCCGCATCCTGTGGCACTTGCAATGAATTCAGACCACCACTTACACCCGTTGCATGATGTAGCCATGTCAATCATCCTCCGTCGGTTCAAGGTCCAGTCCAGGCATCGCCACCAGGCAGGCATCTTGGACGTGCCGCGGCAACTCGCCCCAGATTTCTCCGGTGAGTTCCGACAGCACCGACTCCATTTGCGTGGCGGCCTTCTCTAGGGCGTCCCGTATCTCTGCGGCGAGTTGATCTAAGTCGGGTTGTGATGCCGCCGCGGCGGAACCATGCACCGACTCCAGGTGGACCACCACATGAGTCAGGGCCCTGTTTGCCAGTAGGATTCGTTCGAGTGCTGGGCTGGTCATATGGGGGTCTCCGTTGGTTTGGCGTCTCAAAAGGCGGCCGGCATCTCACCCTCAATCCCCAAACGCCGCGAACTCATCGTGCCCCGGCTCCTCGTGCCCCGACGGCGGCCCCAGCATTTGCCGAGTCGGGTTGAATTCGCAATCCACCACCGTCGGGTCGGTCTCTCGGTTCTTGTTCTTCCCAATCCACACTTGGTACTCGTGCGGGGCCTTCTTCGAGTCGATCTTGTGGGGCCATACTGGAAACAGAATCACGTCGGCGTCCTGCTCGAATTGCCCACTACCCTTGATGTCCGACATTTGGGGCGTGAACGTCTTGCGCCCGACAATCTGGCGGTTGAACTGACACAGCACCAGCAGTACGATATTGCACTCGACCGCCAGCCCGCGCATCGCCTTCGAGACTTTGTTCAGTTTTTCCACGTCAGTGGCCCGCTTATCGCTGTCGGCGGGCGTCAACAGTTGGGCGTAGTCAACCGCCACTACCTCGACGGCTTTCTGGCTTACATGATAACGGATCGTGTCGACGGCATCTTCGAGCGACTTACAGGACTCGGCCAGGTAGCAAGGAGCACGTTCGGCAAAGTGTTCGGCCAGTTCCTTCGCCATCACCTTATCGCTGTACCAGTATTTCTCCGGGACGCTGGTGGCAAATTGGATGGTCCGCTTGCCGAGAGCCGCCGCGCCCATTTCCTGGGAGATCAATAGCGACGGCATCCCTCGGGCCGTGGCGTGGTGGAGGCACTGCAAGGCCACGGCCGTCTTGCCGTGGCTGGGACGCCCCGCGATAATGACCATCTCGCCACGCGCCACCCCGCCGCCAATGGCCGAGTCAACCAACGGCAGCCCGAGGGGCACGAGGTCGGGGCCCCCTATGAGGTACCGCTGGGTAGCCTCTTCTAGCGTGCAGACCTCACGCCCCCTGGACGCCCCGTCGTGGACACCCAGCCTGCCGATGTTCTCAATCACGCCCCGGACGATGACGGACGCCTCGGCTTCACCCTCGTACGCGGCCCGGATGGCGTCACTGAGCCACTTGATGAGTTGCCGCTTGTCGGACGCGGCCTTGACGAGCCGGGCGTAGTGGGCCGCGTGATGGGCATAGGGGACAGCCTGGGCCAATTCGGCAATCTTGACTCCGCCGCCGATCCGCTCCCAGTTGCCAGCCCCCTTGAGCCAGCCCTTGAGAATCACGGCGTCAATTGGTCCTGCTTCCGGATACTCCATCAAGCTGGCGTAGAGGGACTGGTGGGCGTCGGCGTAGAAATCATCGGGCACCAGCCCAAGGCCATCCATCACGTCGTGGTCGAGGAGGATCGACCCGAGTACCGCCTTCTCGGCGTCCAGTTCTTGCGGGGGGAGTCTATCCACGAATGAGTCTTGCATCATGCTCTCCAGTTTTCCTTTTCCTCGGCCGTTGCCAGCCGTTGATTGGGGGGTTCGGTGAGGGTGGCGGTGCCCTTCGGCTCATAGATGTCGGTCCACTTGTTGCTGCGAACAGTGGCGTCGATAGCCGCGATAGCCGCGGGCTCCCCCCAATCACGGCACCTATTAAGGATCTTAGTGGCGGCCAGTTTGGTCAGCTTGACCTTGATGCTCTGGCGGTGCTGGCAGAACTCAGCCCATGCCGTGGCGAACTCAGGGGACGTGAACGGGAGGTCGACCTTGAGAGGATCGAAACCCAAATCCCCCTTGGGGGATATAGGGGGGTTTCCTGCTCCTGCTCCTGCTCCTGCTCCTGCTCCTGCTCCTGCTCCTGCTCCTGATGTCGATACGGTATCGCATACGGTATCAACTGAATCTAGAACTACACTACATACCGTATCGAATACGCCATGTAGGAATGGCTTGAGATGTTGCTTAGTCTTTATGAATGCAGACTTTAGGTCATGCTTCGGGAGGTCGTGCAGGTCCCCAAGGTAGCCCTTGAGGGCCTTTTCGTTCGGTGGCTGGTTATAACGCCACCAAGTTGGCAAAAGTATGCATCGAGATTGGGTATCTCGAATCCAATGCAGGGTATCGCATACGGTATCACATACGGTATCGACCTGTTTTAATCCAGTTTGGTCCGCAGCCAGAGACGGTCTCCAGATGCAGATACCGCACCGATTGACCTGGTTGCTCGTAAGCACCCAGAGTGCCACCAGCTTACCCTGGGGGGTAAGCTTCTCAAAGTTCTCGTCGTCCCACATCCGTGGGTCAATCTTGCGATACTTAGCTGCCATCACCACCTCCCTGCTATTCCCGCTCCATCCTGTCCAAAAACCTCAGCACCGCCACAGACTCGAATTGAACCGTCTGTCCGCCACCCTCACGCCCACAGATAATCACGCCACGTGGCCCACACGTGCCGCACAGCCGGCGAGTATAGCCCCGACCGTTGGGTGGCGGCAGCTTTAGCACAACGTAGCCGTCTCTCTGGCACGCCTCCCGCAGTTCGTCGGTCGTCATCCGTACTCACCTCCGTCCCGCTGCCTGCGGAGCCTCACTAGCTCCCTCACCGTCACCGGCTGGGCCCCCAGTTTGACCGCCTGGGCTCGCTTGTTTCGCGTCAGGTCGTAGTGGTCGCCGTGCCGCCAGTCCAGTCGTAGTTTCAGCCGACGGGCAAAGGACTCCAGTTCGGCGTCGGTGGACGCGAACAGGTGGCACGTGCCGCGATAATGCCACGGTGGGCCCGACACCCGCATCTCGTCCACGTAGATCATCCTCACCTCTATGCTACACCCGCTCCCGCCGTTGACACTCCGGCCTCAATGGGGTCAGGGGGCATGACCGACCAGTGCTTGGCCTCGTAATCCGCAACCAACAACGACAGTACGTCCAATTCGTCGGCCAGCTCCATCAGCTCGGAGACACGCCGCAGGGCCGCCTTGTAGTCTTCAGCGGTTCTGATTCGTTTAGTCGGTTTCACGATTGGCATGTCATCCCTCCCCGGCCGCCGAGGCGGCCTTGACTGCGACCTGATCTCCCACGTCATCCTCCAGCACACGCACCGTCAACACACGCACCACGGTACTCCCCCTCTCGGCTGACGTATTGTCCAGGAAGTCGACGAGCCGCTGCATGAAAGCCGTGTCGGTTGACTCGATCAGAAGTTGCTTGGCAATCAATGTCACTCCCCCTCCCCGGCCGCTTCTGCGGCCTCCAGTAGTATTGCCCTTAGTCGCTCCCAATCCTGGTCCCAGAGCATTGTGGAATTGCCTTCTGGATTGTGCCGGCCATTTGAGTCCATAATATCTAACGCAGCCGCCTTGGTGGTCTTGTATTTTCGCCACCGCTCCGACTCCCGGCGCGTGGATTGCCTCATCATGTCCTGAATAACCTCAATTGCCAATTTGCTCATCAGGCTAAACTCGACGATGATAATGCTTACTGGAGCGTCTAGCTCCACGAGTTTCGGTAGTCTATCACAACTACGCTTCAGCAATTCATTAAGGTCATCAGCCATCATTCCTCCCTCGCCGCTTCGACGGCCTTTTTTAATTCCCTAATACCTACAACATAGGAATCCACATCCCTACGAGATACTTCGCTCCACGGGATATCATCACGTCGGCCTAATATCAGTCTGATTGCATTACGAGTATCAGGCAATTCTACCTGAAGTCGTTTTCTCTCAGCCTCCAACCACAAGATGTACTCGCCATCACTCATCGTTGGTGGGTCAACTGGTCCGTCACCTGGAAACATCACTCCCCCTCCCCGGCCGCTTCTGCGGCCTCTTGCGTGTCGTAGCAGCAAGAAAACCGCGCCCCCACATATCCAACGCTATCGGGCGAGACCCACTGAACCTTCTTGCTGTAGACGCCTGCCACTACAAATGGCCCCCGTACTATGTCGTCATCGTATCGCACGAACACCTTCATCTCAGGCGTCATCGGTACGTCCTGCACCAGCTTGCCGTCCACCAGTCGCCAGCACTTTGGCAGCTTGGCGACGATGGCCTGGAGTCGCTTGACCTCGGCTTCTAACTGATGAATCTCGTACCGACATTCACCATGTTCATCAAGTGTTCCTTCGTCGAATGTCATCACCCCTCCCCGGCCGCTTCGGCGGCCTCGCACGTAGGACACCAATATCGGTCGTCATGGTAAGACAAACTCACCTGGCCCCCACATTCACAGTGCAGGGGCACTCTGCCCGCTAACGGCAAGTCGGGGACACGAATGGGAATGCCGCGGTCATCTAACTTGTCTATCACACCAACGACCGCTTGCCGCAACTCCAGTCGTAGTGCATCCATATTTTTCATCACTTCCCCTCCCTCGCCGCTAGGGCATCGCTATGCTTCCCCCGTAACCGCTCCACTTCCCGCAACAACGTACAGGCATCACAGCGAGCTGTGGTGAGGCCGAGTTCTACGTTACCGTCATAGCCAACAGCTTCGCACCGGGCCTTGACGGCCGCGAACTCCTCCTCGGTCATCGGTGGCAACTCGCCGGCGGGTGAAATCAATTCAATGCGTCGGTCAGTCATCGTCGCCCTCCTCTAAATCCAGCACTGCCTCGGCAACCTCGGCGATGGCCGCAGTCTCTGTAGCTGCATGTGTTGTAATCACATTCAGCCGCTTACCGTCTGGCCCGGGAGGGTCGACGTGTTGCCATAGTCGGCAAAATCGTACATGCCCATCTGCCTGGTCCCACCCTACGATGTACGACCACCCCCTCGGTTTCTCCGCCAGCCACCCCAGCAGCTCCAGCGCCGCGGCCGGGTCGGTGTCATAGGCGGGACAATCCTTCTGCCAGTACCCGGCAGGACTAATCCATCCGCCGCGTTCGCAAGGTGGCTCGTGGTCATCCCCACAGTGCGTCCACCCCCGCCACTTCGCCAGGCGGGCGTTGAGTTCAGTGTTTGCCATCGTCGGATTCCTCTCCCTCCGACACCTTGATCCGCAACTGCCACCGTTTACTGCCAGGGACAACGGTGTAGTCGTCGGGGACCATCTCTGCTTGCAGATCAGGAACCCCATTGACATCGATGCTGTACACCGCGTTGGAGCCGTTATGGCATCGCAAAACAGCTACCAGACCAGGAAGTTTAACCATCGCCCAAACAAACGGCGGCAACTCGCTGAGCTTCACCGGCTCGGGTAGCTCTGGCGATCGAGCGTCCTCCGGCTTGTTCCCCGACGGCTTCGGGCCAAGGATTCTGAGGACTGTGTATTGAGTGGCTGGTCTTTGCTTTCTCAACTTTCCATCGTATCCTACCAGCCACGCATAACCGTCAGACGCAAGATATCGCACATACTCTTCCTTACCGCCCTTCCATGTGACTTGACAACTCGACCATACCGACACCTGGTCCAGTGTTACCAGAGGCCGCTTGACCAAAACCATTTCTGCTTCCATCGCATTTCTCCTGAAAAGCCCCGGGGAACCCGGGGGGCCCAAGCAAGTAGTTACTTCGCCGTCAGTTCGGCACGGCGGTCCTTGATCGCCTTGGCTAGGCGTTTCTTCGCAGCAGGCGGCAACTGCTTGTCGGTCTTGAGGTCCCGTTCCAGCTCGGCAATCCGCTGCTCGTTATCCGCCATTGCCAGGCGGTCCACGCAGTCGCCCTCCAGCATTTGTTCCTCGGTCACCTCGGCATCCACGCCGTCGGTCTCGTCCACCTCGGGGTTGACTTGCGTGTCGGCGGCAGGTTCGGACCGTCCCGCGGCCTCGGCGAACGAGGGTTGGTTGGGTGCGGTCTCGGCTTGCTCGGCTTCCGTTGGTGGGTCGTAGGGAGGGTCCTCTTTCGGCTGGCGCTGCGTATCGTTGGCCGGTTCCGTTCCTGCTATCTTTGATGCGAGAATCTCGGTCCGCGACTTGCCCTCGGGCGACGATTCAACTGCCGGGCGGCCGTGCCAGTCGTGGCTAACCTCTTCCGCGATGAAGTCGTTGCCGATTTCCTCGGGGAACGCCGCACGCAAGGCCCCCGCCTCGGCGCACTTCTCCAACTGCCCGCTCGGCCGCCGTTCCCACATCGAATTAGGGGCCCCACCCTTCATTGTGCCGAACGTCTCCAACCAATAGACACGCGGCCCGGGAAACGCTGCTCGCCCCGCCTCGGTGTTTCGGTAGAGGGTTATCTGTGCCCACTCAGGAAACGCCACCTCGACTTTGCCGCTCTCTGTTTTCCAGGTCTTGGTGGCCGGTGGACCAAACGCGGTGGCATCGCGGCCGACGTAATGGCCGGTCCGGAATGCCGTGGTCCGCAGTTCCGAGATGCCCGGCCACACCGTCTCGACCAAGCGGCGAAGCTTCTTGTTCCAGATCGGCACGATATGCACCTGCCGCTTGAACACGTCGAGGTTGCGCTGCTTGGCGTATGCCAAGGCCAGGACCACCGCGTCGGTAGTCTGTGCGTCCGGAAAGATCGCTTCGACCAGGGCCTTCCATCCCGACTTATCGACCCCGTACCTCTCCTGAATCGCCGCGTGGTAGGGTAGCCTGGGGGCCGCCACCATCGCTGTGCTTTCACTCATGCGTAAGCTCCTTTGGTTTCTTGATGCGGAGCACGCGATGCGTGCCCTGGGTAACGTAATCTTCATAGATTTCCGGGTGGTCCGCCCGCAGTCGTTTGGCGTCGAGCCGGGCTGGGCTACGCTGCGATAGATAGGTCACCAGCCCGCCGTCGGGCAGCCGCCCGCCCTCAGCCTCGCCCAGCGACTCAATAATACTGGCCTTCGCTTCTCTTTCTATTAACTCGGCCTCGCGGCGCTTTCGTCCGTGGAACTCCATCATCTGAATATCTTCCCCTGCCCATTCAGGCAGGTCGACAAGACTCCCAGGTTCGCGCCGCAATGCAGCCATCACCTCCATCGGCGGCGGCCCCGGCTCGGGCGGCTCGTCTCGCAGGACGTGCTCAGTCCAGAACACATTTCCTGCCGCACGATCGCCTTGATAAGCACGTCGTGCCGCTCGACGCAGTACAGCCGCCAGTCCAGCGAGTAGCCGGCCACCGCCGCGGCCACCCACACCCGCTCCAAGTTGGCACAGTGCATCTGGTGCTGTACCTGGACGATGACGTGTTCGGGTACCTCGTCCGTGCCAACCTGCCCCCAGTCGCCGGCAGAATCCTGCCCCACGTACTTGCACTCGATGGCCTCGTATGGACACCCGGCTATCAGGGCGTCGATGTTGGCCGCCAGCACCCCGCCGTCGCTACCCTTGCTCACCCGGTACTGGTTACGGATGGCCTTGACGCCAAGCTCGTCCTCGGCGAACTCCACCAGCGGTTTCTCCATGCGGTTGCCGGTCGCCATGGAAGCAGTGCCGGTGTCAGGCTGGTCCACCTTCTTGGACCAGTAGACCTGCTGGGCCGTCAGCCACGGGGACACGCCGACGATCGCCGGGGCGTCGGACGAGCCAAGCTTTGAGCGTCGGGCCTGGCGTTGGTGTTCAGTTATCGGCATCGGGCCCCCTCGCGAATCTCGTTCGCCGCCACAGCTTTTTGCGGAAGCGATCCCCTCGGTATCCCGGCCCGGATGCGATTACCATTGTCACCCTCGGGCCGTTGACAGACAGCAACCCCACTCCGGCCTGTCGGAACTTATCCTCGGTGGCGGCCAGCATTTCCCGACACCTTACCCGTGGCATCGCTGCGTATGACTCGTGGGCAACAGATAGGTTCGTGCGGGCCTGGCGAATCACCCCGGCCACGTCCACGAGTTTCAGTTCGACGGCCACGACCAAATCCAGCGGCGGTATTCGGCGGCCAATACGTTCGACAAACCGAACGCCGATCGCATCGCAATGTCCGGTCCACCCGACTGTCATGCTCTCGTGCAGCACAGCGCATCCCCGCTCGGCGAGCCACGCATTCACGGCCGGTAGCATGTCACTCTCACGCGACATTACGTCGCCTCGCTTTCCACGTCGGGTGCAGCGGGAGCCGGGGCGCGGGCCTGCAAGATGGTCCTAATGTTGAGTTCTGTCATGTGGGCCAGCTCTACCAGCGGGCCGCCCCGCTCGGCTATCTGAAAGTCTGCGAGCAGATCCTCGGCCTTTTGTAGTGCCCGCTCTTCCGGCACGGTTATCACTGCCCTCGCCACGCCGTCCGTTGTCTTCCGTTTCATCGCTTCTCCTTTGGTTTGGGTTACTTTTCCATTTCTTCAATCATCGCCACAAACGCCTCCGTAACCGCGAGCCAGGTCCGCAACTGCCCCCCGTTCATCCGCCCCTCTTGCCGCAGCAGTCCACTGGCAACAATCAGATCGTCAACGGCACTGCTGGCCAGTTGTATCCCAAGCGGCGGGTCTGATTCGGTCACAGCTCAATACTCCATTGGCGGAATGCCGGTGTGGGCGATGACGGGAGCGACAAGACCTAGATTCTGCCTGACGCACCGCTCGGCCCTTGACTTCGTTTTGTGGGCGGAGTATTCCGAGTGCTGGTCGTTACCTTCACAAATGTGCCAGACCACCCACGGGAAGTCTGCTCCCTTACTCATCCGCTTCGATTGTTTTGCCTTCGACACTTTCACCGTGACCACCTTCGCTTTCTTCTTTGCTTTCTTCTTTGGCATCGCTTAGCTCCTTTCTGTAAATGCGTTTGCGGCAGTCGCCGCCCTTGGTTATTGGTGGTTCAGCTTTGGCGATTGCGGCCTGCATTGCTATGTAGTTCGGCAAGCGGGCCGCTGGCTGGACGGCACGCGCGGCATCAGCGACAGCCTCCTTGCACGCGGCCAGCAGTTCGGGGACTGCCCCTATCGCTACCCGATCATCCTCGCTAGGGAACGTCTCAAACCAAGCGGCACCCTCGTCGCCGTCATTGGCACAGTCAGAGAACAGCACCTCGACCCCGTTCGCTCCCACGATGCCTCTATAGCCGCCACGAAATCGATCCTCGACCCATTCCCACGGTCCCGGCGTTATACTCATCGCTCCCCTCGCTGAATCTGGTCGTACACTTCTTTCCGATGCACCGGGATCTCAGCCGGGGCCGTGATGTCCAGCCGCGTCTCGCCTCGCCTGCGAGGCTTCAGTACCTCGACGATGATCTTGCCGTCGATCACGACTCGTTGTCCGACCTTCCGAGTCAATGTCAGTCCCACGTTTCACCTCCTTGTAAATCGACGGCCCGCCGCGTCCCTACCGCAGGCCGCCGTTCCATTGTTATCCGGCTCCTTGCCGGTCCGTCTCTGCCGACTCCGCCGGCGAGTCCTGCTGGTGTAAGTGGGCAGTTTTACCGAAGAGCTTACCCAGGCTCGTCCCAGGCCGGTTGGCAATGTTTATCCGGGCATTGTCGGCTGTCTCCGTTGTAAAACGCACGACGGGCCGGAATTGCACCGGCTGTCGGATGGCCTTCCCGACGCTGATACGGCATTGACCCGTATCTTTGGTGTTTCCACCGGGGTTATTGTTTTGCGTGTCTCCCCACGCCGCCGCCGTGCTATCGTTTCTCGCCCCGCCAGCCAACCGTCGGCACAGTCGTGCATGACGACACCTTTCGGGCTGGCGAAGTGTAGTAGCATGTTAGGTCTCCTCCACTGAAGTGCGTTCGGGCGCCGGCGAGCGGGCCGAGTTGTTGACCCAGGCACCTACTCTGGGTAATCTCGCCGCCGTAGGGCTTCGCGTGCTCACCGGCGCCCGAACGCACGATTGAAAAACCGCACCCCGCGCCGGGTCCGTCCGGCGCGAGGTGGAAACGTGGGAGGATGCTAGGGCCGCTTCACTGGCTGAGGACCCCTGCACCTCACGGCCCGTGCCCTGCATCGCACTGTTCGCATCCTCCACCCCGTCCGTGTCAGCAGCGGGGGCGGGAGTCGAACCCGCGGACACATTGGCCAGATGCGTCCCTGTCGGCCGTAGTTCCGACGGGCCCCGCTGTGGTTGTTGTGTTTCTGGCATCGCGTCATGTTGCCTCATGCGGCACCTCGTAATCCCGCGCAACTTCCCGTTCAAACCGGCACGCTCGGGCACGCAGCTTCATTGGGTAATCGGGTCGTCCCGGGAAGCACGAACAGTCATCCACCGCTACGCTAACCTCTAGGAGTCGAAATGTGTCGCGCGCACTATCCTGAACAAAGCACCTGGCGCCACTTGGACTGTCCGCTAAGTGCAGGCCAGCACCGCACTCACGATCGTACTTCTCGTCCCAGTCCGGCGCCTCCGTCTCCTGCGAGAGATAGTTGATCTTACCGGAAAAGAAATCGGTCCCGTCGTCACTCACGGCCTTCCAGAGGCGAAGTCGCTTTCCATTGACGGCGATACCCTTCATCGCTGCCCAGTCGAGCACGCTGGATGGATAGACCGCACGCACGCAGACTGCACTTGGCCCGGTGGTAGCAACCACATTATCAGACTGTCGGGAGACCGTCGCAAAGTCCCACGCCTCGACGTGACTGGAGTCCCTCGCTACGACGTGACTGGAGTCCCTCGCTACGACGTGACTGGAGTTCCTCGCTACGACGTGACTG
>Ga0114923_10002912_pt1 | contig 11545 bp, 8 predicted proteins | sample SumtaG_FD_89578 | JGI IMG/M metagenome (GOLD analysis project Ga0114923, IMG submission 89578) | Deep subsurface microbial communities from Indian Ocean to uncover new lineages of life (NeLLi) - Sumatra_00157 metaG | ecosystem: Environmental > Aquatic > Marine > Oceanic > Sediment | place: near...
CATGGCGGGAAAAGATTTCAGCGGCAGGGTAAAACGGATCAGCCCGGTGGTGGATGCGGCCAGCGGTACCATCAGGATCACTGTTGAGCTGGATCAATCAGATCACGCGCTTAAGCCCGGCATGTTTGCTACCTTAAGCCTGCCGATCCGTACCAAAAAATCTGCACTGGCTGTTCCCAAAAAAGCAGTGATTCTGGAGCGCGAGCGGGAGCTGGTGTTTGTCTTTAAGGAGGGCAGGGCAATCCGAACTCCGGTTACCCTCGGCCTTTCTGAGGATGACCGGGTGGAGATAACCTCCGGCCTGAGCCCTGGAGACCTGGTGATTACCGTGGGACAGGAGAGCCTGCGGGACGGGGACGCAGTGCGCCTGGCCGGCCGGCCGCAAAAACCCGACAGCGCCCCAAAAGAGGCGTCCGATACAACAGAAAGGCAACCAACTGCCGGCGATAGAAGCAGCGGCAGGGGCGGACAGGATGGTTTTGATCCCGAACGCTGGGCTCAACTGACTGAACAGCTGCTCTCAGATCCAAAGATTAAGCAGGCCTACGACAGGAAACTGAAGCAGGATCCCGATCTGGAGACCAATATGGACAAGCAGCGGGAATTCTTCCTCCCCTACTTGAGGAAGATGCGCCGGCAATGATGAATTGGCGGCAATAGTGTGAATAATATCAAAGCCGCTGCAGTACAGTTCAATCATTAACACGGTCATTATAGCGATAAAAATGATCCACCGATATACTTACTCCTTGACCTCCTGTATTCGGAAAGGTTATAAAAACGTTTATCATCAAAAAGGAGATTTCTATGGATCATGGACCCGATATTGAACATGAGGAAGATTATGCCTCCGAATACAAAACGAGGATAGGTGTTTTTCTCTTCGCCATTTATGGGCTGATTTATACCGGCTTTGTTGCTATAAACGCCCTGGTTCCCCAAATAATGGAAAAAACTGTTTTATTCGGCCTTAACCTGGCTGTAACCTACGGATTCGGCCTGATTTTACTGGCCATTGTTATGGGTTTAACCTACAACCACTTCTGCACAAAGAAAGAAAACGAGCTGGAAGCGGCCAGGAAGGGTAAATAATGATATATGAAGTATCCCCGTTAGCTATAGTATTATTCGCAGTAATCGTACTGATTGTTCTTGGAATTTCGGCCTATTTCGCCAGGCAAACCACCTCGGCCAAAGGCTATTTTATAGCCGGTAGCACAATTCCCTGGCAGGTAAATGGAATTGCCTTTGCCGGCGATTATCTGTCCGCCGCGTCTTTCCTGGGTATCTGCGGAATGATCGCTTTTTCCGGCTACGACGGCTTTCTTTACTCAATAGGGTACCTGGCCGGTTGGATAGTAGCCCTCTTTATCGTGGCCGAACCCCTGAAGAGGCTCGGCAAATTCACCTTTGCAGACGCACTGGATGCCAAGTTCAATTATAAGGGTATCAAGCTGATAGCCGGTATAAGTACGCTTGTGGTTTCAATTTTCTATCTTATACCGCAAATGGTCGGAGCCGGAGCTCTTGTTACACCCCTTCTGGGATTTCCCCATTATATCGGTGTGGTATTCGTGGGTTCGATTGTCATAATCATCGTGGCCACAGCCGGAATGAAATCCACCACCTATGTCCAGTTTATTAAAGGCGCCTTGCTTATTGTCTTCTCATCGATCCTTGTTTTTGCGATCCTCCAAAAAGGTCTCTCTGAAAAGCCCTCGGACTCCTACCATGACTTCCAGACCCTGGAGGCATCTGCAAACGGTAAGGTTGTTGCCTCAATAAAAACACCGGGCTATTCCCTGGTTTCAGAAGAGCGGTTAGGCAACCTCTATTTTATTAAAACCCGGAAGAATGATATCGAACGCTGGTGGAAGGTGTCTCTGACCTCGAGCCGGGCTACGCTGGAAGAGACCTTAACTATTGTTAAAAAAGCGGGCAGCGAGACCCTTTACAATGGTCTGCCCCTAACAGATGGAGCTTTTTACCCGGTAGGTCACATGAGCAAAATCGTTGTTGACGGCAAAGAGATAGAGAGCACGGGGCCACTAAATCCCTTCAGTTTTCTGTCAACAATAGAAGATAGCGAAGTAGTCCGCTTTATCAGGAAGGATTTTACCAATAACGGGGATTCAGTCAGTCTCTGGTATCCGCAGCCAACCCCGGGAAATGAGATAATGCGGCCAGGTTTGAAATTCAAGGTTGATAAAGGGGCCACACCCATATCAAAACTGAATTTCATCTCCCTGATGATAGCTCTTTTCTTCGGCACCTCAGCCCTGCCCCACATATTAATCCGCTACTATACGGTACCTAAGCCCAAGGATGCGAGAAAATCGACAATCCTTGCAATTATCGCCATCGGTTTCTTTTATATCTTAACCCTCTATATCGGCATGGGAGCCATGGTCAACGGCGTTCTGGATGTACAGAGCAGCAATATGTCAGCCCCATTACTTGCCAAATCCTTCGGAATCCTGCTCTTTGCTATTATCTCGGCAATTGCCTTTGCCACAGTACTGGGCACGGTAAGCGGGCTTATAGTTGCCGCGTCCGGTGCAGTAGCCCAAGACCTCACTGCCAGCTTATTGAATTTCAAGATATCGGATAGGGGCAAGGTCAGAATTGGCAAGATTGCAGCCATTGCAGTCGGCGGCCTGGCTATGATACTTGGCATCCTATTCAAGGGGATGAATGTTTCCTTTCTGGTAGGTTGGGCCTTTGCTATTGCCGCATCGGCAAATTTTCCGGCAATAATCATGATGCTCTTCTGGAAGAAGAGCACGGGTAAGGGAATTACCGCCTCTGTCCTGGTAGGCATGATCTCTGCCTTGACTATCATTCTGTTATCGCCATCGATGTTTGTACGCTATGGACTGGCAGCGGAGAGAGCCATTATACCCATGGATAACCCGGCTATCATCTCTGTACCTTTGAGTTTCGCAGTGCTTATTATTGTATCTCTTTTGACTCAGAAGAATGAAAAGAAAGAGGTGGTGGAAAAGGCTGCGGAATAAAGATCAGCGGCTAAAGATGAAGGGCTGTTTCATTTGATCTGAAACAGTCCTTTTTTTGACACAATGAATCATCTGTGGCTGCTGTACTCTTCTATCATGCCAATCTTCAGATCCCGCAGCTTTTGTGAAATGGAGACTTTATAGATATGGGGATTGATAAGCCTTTTATAACAGCTGTCTATTCTATCCAGGTTCTCTTTACAGCGCCGCTGGATTGTTTCCAGATCAGGTTGATCGGCGCTTATTTCCCCACCCTTCATTTTAAGGGAGAGCAGCGGTTCAATTCTGCTGCATTTTGATACAAGCATTGAGCGGTAGAGATAGCGGGGATGATAGAAACGATATGATCTGCCGGGAATAAGTTCCTCATCATCCAGCGCCATCAGATCGGCAATGGGAGAATCCTCGCCGTTGTAGAAACGATAAACCTGCTTGATGCCGGGATTAGTAATTTTCTCCGGATTATTGGAAACCTTAATTGTAGGCTGGAAACGGCCATCCTTTTCACGCGCTTTTAATTTATATACCCCGGTAAGAGCCGAATCACCCTTTGCCGTAACCAGGTTGGTGCCCACACCCCAATAATCTATTGGCGCGCCATCAGTTAAGAGTTGGTGAATGATATTTTCATCAAGTTCATTGGAAACAGAAATTTTTGCTTCGGGCAGTCCTGCCTTATCCATCTCTTCTCTTACTTTTTTAGAGAGATATTCCAGGTCACCGGAATCAAGGCGTATCCCGAAATTATGATGTCCCTCTTTTAACAGCCTCCGGCCCACCTTGATGGCATTTACCAGGCCATTGCCCAGGGTGTCATAGGTGTCAATAAGCAGGATACATTCATCCGGATAGACCTCAGCATATTTCTCAAAAGCCTCCAGCTCATTCTCAAAGGACATGACCCAGGAGTGGGCCATTGTGCCTTTGACCGGGATACCGAACATCTTTCCCGCCAGGGTATTTGAGGTAGCTGCAGCGCCGCCGATAAAAGCTGCCCGGGATGCTGAAACAGCGCCGTCCAACCCCTGCGCCCGTCTCAGTCCGAATTCCAGTATTATTCCTTTATTGGAGGCCAGATAGATCCTGGCTGTTTTAGTGGCAATAAGGGTCTGAAAATTAATAACATTCAGCAGATAGCTCTCAATCAACTGCGCTTCAATCAGAGAAGCATGTACCCGGATAAGGGGTTCATCGGGAAATACGGGCAGACCTTCATCAACTGAATAGATGTCTCCCTTAAAGCGAAAATCCGCCAGGTAGTCCAGGAAACGCCGGGAAAAGATTTTCAGTCCGGCCAGATATTCAAGGTCATCCTTTGAGAAGCTCAAACCTTTAAGGCCCTTTAAAAGATCCTCCAGACCGGCAAATATGGCAAAACCGCCGTTAAAGGGCTGCCTTCTGAAAAACATGTCAAAGACGACCCCCGGGTTATAATTATAGTGCAGATAGCCCTGGATCATGGTTAATTCATAAAGATCGGTCAACAGGGCTGATTGATATTTCATACTGCCAGTTCCTTCGAATTAATTACTTTCACGCCCTCAGTGATCATTTTATCAACCCTTTCTTTATGAGTGCCCGCCGGAGTATCAATACCCCTGCAGCCGTCTTCAATGACAAACACCTCGAATCCGAGAGTAAGTCCATCGAGGGCAGAGTAATATACACATACATCAGTGGCAATACCGCATAGAAAGATCCTGCCGACCTCCAGGCCCTTTAAATAAAACTCCAGGCCGGTGGCCGTTCTGTGATCATTTTCTAAAAATGCGGAATATGAATCGAGTTCCTTCTGTCTGCCTTTACGCAGTATCAGATCAAAAGCGGCGCTATTCAAATCCGAATGAAATTGCGCCCCCCTGGTGCCGGCTATACAGTGCTCCGGCCAGAGTATCTGGTCAATCCCGCACACCTCTACAGTATCAAAGACATTCTTTCCCGAATGATTTGCAGCAAAAGAGAGATGGTCTGCAGGATGCCAGTCCTGGGTAGCCGCCACCAATCTGAAAAGCTCCATAATCCGGTTAATTACCGGCACTACTTTGTGGCCCTCTTCTACGGCCAATTGCCCGCCGGGGCAAAAATCATTCTGTACATCGATAACCAGTAAGGCGCTCTTAGAATCTACTAAAGAAACCACAGTATAACTCCTTCAATTTATCAGGCCATACTTGATTTTCAGCTTCACAATCCTTCTGACGCCCTGATTAATCTCTTCTTCAGGAATTTCACCTCTCTCATAGAGATCTTCAGCAATCTCAATGAGTTCAATGGTGTCATAAGAATTCTCGCATAAAATCAGATCAACACCGGCCAGTAAGCAATTCTTGATTATCTCCCTGATACTGAAATTATTGGCCAACGCGCCCATAGTGATCTGATCAGAAATTATCACCCCTTTAAAACCCATTCTTTCACGCAGAAGTCCGGTCAGTATAGCCCTGGAAAGGGTGGCCGGATACACCGGATCGATCTCCTTATAAAGCACATGGGCGGTCATGACCATATCCACACCACTTTCAATAGCCATTTGGAAGGGCACAAGATCATTGTTTATCAGGTACTCTTCAGCCGCCGCTACCACCGGAAGCTCAAAATGAGAATCAACCCTGGTAAGCCCATGGCCGGGAAAATGCTTGACAACCGGGATAATCCCCGCGTCTTTAGCCCCTTTCAGATAGCTGGTCCCGAACTGCCCCACAATACTTGAATCACTGCCCAGGGAACGGTCTCCAATGATGGTGTGGTCGCCATCAGCATAAAGGTCTAAAACCGGAGCGAAATTCAAATTGCAGCCCAGCTCGAAGATCTCCCGGTTAAGAATATATGCAGCAGCTTCAATATAGCGGGGGTCTTCATACTTCGCCCAGAAATGCGGCGCAGAGAAACTGGTAATATTTTCAAATTGAATTCTTCTGACCCGGCCCCCCTCCTGGTCTATGCCGATCCATAGATCCATAGCCGGTTCATTGCGGCGGGCATAATCCTGAAGAGCTGCTGTCAGAGTCTTTAACTGTAAGCGGTTAGCAATATTGTAATTATATAGAATCACCCCACCTATATAGCCCTCGCTGATCAGCCGTTCTGATTCATCAGAAATGACGGTGCCCGGTATCCAGGTTATGAATCTCTGGCCGATTTTCTGCCTTAAAGACAAACGGGATAAGTATTGATCCAGCAATTCCTCAGGCTTATCTACTGAAGGCTGCACAGGATAATCAGAGATAACCGCCTGCACCTCTTCCTCCGAATCCTCCGGCAGGGCCAGCGGTTCCTTTAAGGCTGTCTCCCCCGGTTGGGTTTGACAGCTCATTAGAGCTAAAATAAGCGCAAAGAAGATACATACCCGATACATATATTTATATCCGTTTAGATAATGGAGGATAGGGGACTCGAACCCCTGGCCTATAGATTGCGAACCTATCGCTCTACCACCTGAGCTAATCCCCCGCTAATTACCGCAGCCATTCTAACAATATCTGTGATTCTTCGCAATGACTGTTTAAATTTCCACCTCCATTCCCTCACGGGCAATCTCGATCTCTAAATCTGTTCTGCCCTCTACATTTGATTTATACTTTTCATACAAATCAGCCAATTCCTGATCGCTCCTTAAGGGATCATGATGGAAGAGCAGCAGTTTCTTTACCCCTGCCTTGTGGGCGCTGTTTATCGCATATTCGAAAGAAGAGTGTCCCCAGCCCAGCCTGGAAGAGAGGTACTCCGCCTGTGTATACTGGCTGTCATGAATCAGCACATCGGCTCCGGATATAAACTGTAAAACCTTTTCATTCTCCTCCTGAGACGCCAGCTCCCCTTCACGAACCGCCTCTTCATCATAACCCGGCGAGTCAGGGCTTTGAGCGAATACATTCCTGAAGGGTTCAGTATCATAAGCAGTGCAGATAACCTTGCCCTTATATTGGAAACGGTATCCCAAAACCAGGATCGGGTGATTCAGGAATTTTGTAGTGACCCAGAGATCATCTCCCAGATCAAAGGAGCCTTCTTTCAGATTGAAATATTGAATCTTAGCGGCCAGCTCACTCTGTCTTATCGGAAAATAGCGGTAACTTAGCTGTCCGCCGACTATCTTATCAAGTGTATCATCCTCATAACTCACCGGACCATATATCTCGATCTCTGAACCGGGAATGAAATTGGGTGTGAAAAAAGGAAATCCCATAATATGATCCCAGTGGGTGTGGGTAAGATATATTTTTGTTTTGATGGCTCCCTTGGGTAGGTCATGCTTCATAAGGTAGTTGCCGAGCTCTCTTATTCCTGAACCGGCATCTATTATGATCAGCCGCTCCTCTTCCCCAAAACGCAGCTCCAGGCAGGCTGTGTTTCCACCATATTTAACTGTTTCGGGTCCGGGACAGGGAATGGAACCTCTTACACCCCAGAACCTTAAGCGGATATCACCTCTCTTGTCAGCCACTAATCCAAAACCTGCAGAAAAATCTGGGCCTTTTCTATTTCCGCATTCACAAAATCCTCCAATCCCTCCAGAAAGTTCCAGTCGATCCCCAAATCCGCCATAAGAGCCGGTGCCAATTGTTCGGGATAACGGTCTCCGGAAAAACCAATTTCATCAGTATTAGCGAAATAATTTGCTATGGTGATAGTATTTACCAGCTCCCGGTTATCTCCGGTATAGCTTTCCTGGTTATGATGGAAAGAAACCACATCTATTATATTCCGGCCGAGCTTCCAGCTTTCTACAATCAGCTTTCCCACTTCCTCATGGTTCAAGCCCAACACCTTCTCCTCAGCCTGGTAAAGGGGAAGGTGTTCCCGGTCAGTAACGGCGATGGTCTCTAAATATGAATCGGCGAATCTGTTGTTTAAGGGAATTTTGCCCAGATCATGCAACAAACCGGCCATAAAATATTCATCACGCAGTTTTACATCTACCCTTCTATGTTTGGCAATTAATTTAGCCGTAACCCCGACACATATAGAATGTCTCCAGAAACCCTCCATATTCAGGGCCTGGAAGTCGCTGCCCTTTCCCAGGCTTCCCAGTACCGCGGTGCTCAAGGCCAGGTTTTTTACCGTATTAAGGCCCAACATTATTATTGCTCTGACAAAAGAAGTTATCTGGTTGGGAAGGGAGTAGTACGCTGAGTTGATCAAACGCATTACCTTGCCCATTAATACCGGATCGAGACTGATGACCTGGTTGAGATCAGCCGGGGATGTCTGGGGATCGTTACATATCTTCAGAACCTTTGCCACGGTAGTGGGCATAGAAGGCATTCTACTTATATAGTTTTCAATAATCTTTATTGTTTTTTCTTTTTCCATAGCTCCCTTCAGCTCCTGATTCTGGATAGAATAGCTTCCAGCTTCTTGCCTATTGCCTTACCAATGCCATGATCCGGATGAAAAGCTGCTAAATTCTTCAAAAAAGCAAAGGTTTTCCTGATATTTTCACGGCTTGCCGCTGCACTATCCCTTTTTCTTGAAGGTACCGGCAGATTATCTCCATCTATTCGTTTTTTCAATCCCTCTTTACCGGCAAGCCTTGATCTCAGATATTCCATTTTAAGACGGGCATCACTCTGCTGAAAATCGTTTTTCTTGCTCTCCGGTAAATAATCGGTGAGTTTTCCCAGATAATCAAGAAGCTTTACCGGGTTTTTAGCATTGTGTTCTTTTTCTTTCTCCGCCAGTTTTTTCCGTACTCCGGCAAGATAATCTTTCAATTCCTGCCGTGCGCTTCCCTCACCTTTTCCTGTCTGCCGCCGCTCTCCCTTGCGTCGATCCTCCTGCCTTCTTTCTTCATCACGCCTTGCAGCTTTTCGCCGCTCTTCACCCCCGCCTTTTAAATATTCTGATTCGCCCCCTGTACCCCGACGCTCCCGGTTGCGCCGTTCAACCCTTCGTCTTTCCGCCTGACGCCTTTCCCGGCCTTTTCCTTCTTCTCCAGGGCTCTCCGGCTTCTCTATTCCCCTACCCTCCATTCCCATGCCCTTAACCGGCTCTTCGCTTTCCTCAGCCTCGTCACGGGCAAAGCGGGGCATGTCGAGCTGTTCATCAGCCGCTCCATCTCCAGGGGGAATAGGTGGCGGCACAAATACAGGGTAGGTTGCAGCCGGCGGTGCAGGCGGTACAAACACAGGGTAGGTTGCGGCCGGCGGCTGCATGGGAATGGGAAGGATATATTCCGGGGACCTTCTGCTTAAGTCTTTCACCAGCTGCTGCTGCGCTTTTACCGATTCTCTAAGTGCCAAAGCGATTGCGGATTCGCCACTGGGTGTTAACCCGCTTTTCTCCGCTCCTGCAGCCCCGCCTGGAACTTCTTCCCCGGACTCATCGTCCTCACCGGCAACGCCATTATTAGCCCCTCCTCCAGGAGCTTCCCTCGCTGCCGGCGGTTGAGAGGGCTCCCGGCGTGGAACCGCCGCCCCCATGTCTCCATAAAGATCCTGGTCACTGAGCAGGTTAATCAGGGAAGGCGGGCGATTATCCTCAAGATCAACCGAGCTCTCATCTTCTTCCCAATCTTCTTCAGTATCGTCCAGTTTAATAATTTCTTCCTCTTCTTCAATAGCCAGAACCGGTTCGCTGTCACCAATATTGATAATCGGAACCGCATCCTCTTCCAGCTGCCCGGCTGCATCCAATATCAGGGAGTCGAACTCTAATTCTTCTTCCTCTTTTTCACCGGTATCAAATGAATATCCCTTAAGGTTCTTAAGGCTCCTTCGCCATTCCTCCTTAACCTGCGGCTTATACTGGGCTATAGCCTCTTCATAAAGCTCCAGGGTATCTCGAAATTTATCAAGATCACCCCCCTTTTCACCGCTTCCCTGCAGGGTCATAACCTGCTCCAGTGAGGCCATGGCCTTCTCGACTTCCCCCTCCTGGCGATATATTCGCGAAAGGTAATAGTGGGCCTCTATACTCTCCGCATTCTCATCCAGGATATCCTGGAAAATCTGGACCGCATGTTTCATCAACGATTGTTCAAAATATATCTCGCCCAGAAGCAGCCTGGCCTGCTCATCTTGCGGATCTTTATCAAGATAGCCCTTTATCTCCTGCTCAGCCTGCTGGTAATCTTTCCTCTCTTTTGCCAATACCGCCAGATCAAAGCGGTGTTCCATATTATCAGGGCACACCTCTGAAAATTTCCGATAGCACTCTTCCGCCTGCGATATTTTCCCCAGCAGATGATTCACTTTGCCCAAAGCCCTCAGGCTCTTACTATGGCGCTGATCCCGTTTGAGGATCTCTTTAAATTGCTCTGCGGCTTCCTCATATCTTTCCAGATATAAAAGAGAGCTGCCGAAATTATAGCGGGCCTCAAGGTCTTCCGGTTCCAGCTTCACCAGCTTTTCGTACTCAGAGAGCGCTTCCGAATAGAGCTTATTCTCCTGCAGCAGAGAGCCCAGGTTGGCAACGGCCAGAGTATAAGTGGGATTTATCTGTAATACCTCCCGGTAGCATTGAATTGCCTCATCATTTCTGTTTAAGCGGCTGTATACCACCCCCAAATTATTGCAGGCCTGGATATTATCAGGCTCCAGTTTCTGTATTTTCTTAAAAACATCGATAGCTTCTCGATGTTCACCAAGTTTCTGCAGCACCACACCCAGATTATTATAGCCATCAACCCAGCTGGGGTCGAGTTTAACAGCACTTTTAAGCTCTAATTTAGCCTCAGAAAGTTTTCCGGCTTTCTCCAATACTATGCCCAGGTTATAGTGTATTTTGGCTTGATTTTCATCGACCTGCAACCCCAACCGGTAAATCCTGATAGCATCATCATACCTGCCCAGTTTTTCATAGATCGTTCCCAGGTTATTATAGGTAGGCACAAAATCAGAATTCAACTCTCTTGCTTTGTTCAACTCCTCGATAGCACGGGAATAATCTTCCCCCCTTTTATAGACATTTCCCAGATTATAATGAATATCCGCCCTTTCCGGATCCAGGGCCAGGGCTTTCTTAAAGGCGGAAATCGCTTCTTCAAAACGCCCCGCATTCTTCAGGGTTACTCCGAGATTATTGTGTGCTTCAGTATAATCCTTTTCTTCTGCAATAATCCGCCGGAATTGTTCAATAGCCTGGTCATAGCGGCCCAGCCGGTCATATACACTGCCTAAAAGATTCTGACCGGCCAGAAAACCAGGGGTTTGCTTTAGTATCTTACCAAGCAGCTTCTCCACTTCCTGGTAATCACCCATGCGAAAAGCCGTTTTGGCCCTGGTTAGAATTTCCTGCGGGGTCATTGATTTCATTTAAACAACCAGGAGGGCCTCAAGCTTATTTCCTGTGAGAAAAGACTTCTATGGGGTGGTTCTGTAGAATCGTATGCCACAACAGTGAAGTAGTAAAGCCTGTTATTCTGTAGCCCGGTAATCTCCAGTTGGGTTACATCCCCGGCATCAATCGGCGATTCCCCCTGATCGCTTCCCTCGCCCAGGTAATGGCCTGGAGAATCACCATAATAAACCAGGTAGCCGCTGACATCCTCCTCATAGACACTCTTCCAGTACAGGGTTGCTTTGCCA
>Ga0114923_10002913_pt1 | contig 11544 bp, 27 predicted proteins | sample SumtaG_FD_89578 | JGI IMG/M metagenome (GOLD analysis project Ga0114923, IMG submission 89578) | Deep subsurface microbial communities from Indian Ocean to uncover new lineages of life (NeLLi) - Sumatra_00157 metaG | ecosystem: Environmental > Aquatic > Marine > Oceanic > Sediment | place: near...
GGGAACGGGTACTACTCTTACTGATGACATACTATCACTATCATATACAGGTACTAACTTCCCGGATGATACACACTGGGTGCTAGTGCAAGCAGGAGGCACACCAACAATAGCTCCACCGGGCATAGCCTCAGCAGAAGCTGTCGGTACTCCTACTTTAGCTACTGGCTCAGTTAGTATTAGTCCTTCGGGTATTGTAAGCACGGAAGCATTCGGTACAGCGACTGTAACACTTGATGCTGTCACGTTACTTCCCGTAGGGATAGCCTCAGAAGAGGCATTCGGGGCAACCTCCGTCAATGTGGGAGCAGTTACACTTACCCCTAGTGGCATTGCATCACAAGAAGCCTTTGGCACAGCAGCGTTAAGCACAGGAGCTGTGAGCGTATCACCTAATGGAATAGCAAGTGCTGAATTATTTGGCACAGCAGTGATATCCACTGATGCAGTAGTGATAGCACCTACAGGGATTGTATCTCAAGAGCTATTCGGTAGTGTGGTTGTGGCTGAGGGAGCAGTTGATATACTGCCTAATGGTATTGCAAGCAGTGAGGCTTTTGGTACAGCTGTATTGAGTACAGGAGGTACAACAGTACTAGCAATAGGCATAGCATCCAGTGAAGCATTTGGCACTGCTAAGCTAGCATTAAATTTAACACCATCCTCCATAGGTAGTGAGGAAGTATTTGGCACAGCATCTATAACAATGGGTGCAGCTACTATACAGCCTGAGGGAATAGGTAGTGGTGAGACATTTGGTACACCTACCCTGCACATGAATATTAATGCAGTGGGTATACCTAGTGAGGAGGCGTTTGGTACAAGTGTGATATCAGAAGGGTCTATAATAAGACCTACAGGTATCGTAAGTGCAGAGGCTTTCGGTAATGCTAACATAGATAATGAGAAGCTAATCAAGATAGACTTTGAAGACCAAGTGGTACTTACTACTAACCTAGGTAGTACGACAGTGTATTATAATGGTAGGAATTATTTTACTATTTAGGAAGGAAGCAACGGGAGGTCTTAGTGCCTCCCTTTCTTTTGCCTGTTATTTAGACACCGCAGAATATTTCAGCATAGAATCTAGCAGCCGCTACTTTTCCTGCTGCTTCATCCCCTGTATGCAATCTTGGTGAGGTTGCGTCAATGACACCCTGAGCGTATCCAGTGTGGTACTGATAGGATGGTTCAGGTAGTGTGCTACTTCGTGCTGTGTGTGTCGCTATGGTATCCTCAGCGTACTTTCCAACAGTTGTATACACTACACATTTAGCCGCAGTGATAGTTCTTAGATTATATTCCTCATGTTTGTTTGCCTCTGCTTGTGATAACATGAGTAATGCTGTTACCATGAATACTGTAGTGCCTACTGTCATTGTTCTAATTAAATTTCTAATGTTGTAGCTCCTGTATAACAACTTCACACTGATTAACAGCGTCTATAAATCCTACCTGATGTCCCATGTCAAAGCCTGCGTTAAGTCCTAATAGGGTTGCTGTTATTAGTACTACCACTACGAGTATTCCGTATAATATAAGTCCTTTCATTTTAAATACTCACCGTAGGACATTCACTTGTCACTAGCTGCCTTGCCAACGCTTCCTTAACATGACTAAAAGATGCATATCCTCCCTGTGCTAACACCGTATTAACTTCTGCATCTAACACACCGTGTGCATACCCAGCATAGAACGCTATCATACCCTCTGGTAGCTCAGCAGATAAATTAATATAGATAGCAGCCGTGGCTGTATCCCCTGCTACCGTGTACAGTACACCACATGATACGATATCTTGAGGGGACATAACCTCTTCTGCTTGTACCTGTGCAAATAACCCTGCAAATAATATGCCTAATAAAAATGTTCTCATTTACTCTTCCTCTTTAAATGCTTTCTGTAAGGGCGCACCTTCTGGGAAACAGACTATGTCTATCATCCGTACACCTTTACGTGATTCTATATCTAGTATGCAGTGTCCCGGTGCAGTGTACACATTGGTGATAGTAACCTCGTCCCCTCTATGTATGCTACCTCTGCCATCTGCACGGACAAGTTCTGTAGTAGCATAGGCGGTATCACCTACACTAAACATCACTCTTTCACCTTAACATCAAAATGTAGCCAATATCCGGCAGCATATGCATGGTGATTACCCTCACTATCTTTGATATATAAAGCACATCCACTAACCGAGCGGTCGTATATAAACTCCATCTCGTGAGTGAATATCTCTTCATCCACATGCATACCACCTTTAGTATGTACTGTTATAATCCTATTCATTTCTTTTCCTTAGGGCAACTAAGCCTCATGTTAATCATGGCTGCTATGATGGCTACATCCAACCAGTCACCACGTGCCATGTTCTCTTTAAGAGATTTCTTAAGCATGGCTAGTGTACGTTCAGTCGTATACCACCCTGAGAATCCCTCAGCACGCTGTGCTTGCAACTTTGCAGTCATAGCCTTATGAGTGTATTGCATTAAGTGAGCGTCTGCGAGAACGTCTGAGGTTTGCGCTGTTGTCACTTGCTTGATTCTATTCCTTGTCATAGTAGTCCTCAATAAACTTAGCCATTACTTTTAACTTTGCAGGTACACCTTTAGTACAGTGAGTGGTAGCATGGTTACACTCTTGTAATACTCCTCGCACTTGTATTAGATTATCACGTAACTCATCTTGATGCAGTTGCCCACCTTCTGCTATAAAACGGATAACAGACGTAAGGTAATGTTCAGCTTCGATTCTATTCACTGATGCTCTCCTCTAAGTCATCTAGTAGTGCATGTATTAATGCTTCATCATCACTAATTGCTGCCATGTGTAGCTTATGGATAGCTTCATGAACATCCTTATACAACTCATGAGCTAAGCACTTACGTGCATAACGGTATGCATCATCATACTGCGCGGAGTTACATACAAATTTAGTACCCACTTCAACACGCATTAAATGCTCATACATAGTAGGCGTAAGGCGTTCACTAAGCATTGTAGCTGTGTGTACATCACTCATGACAGGACAACCTCTGCGCCTTCCCGGTTGACGATAGCCTGTCTCACGTGTCTGTAACTTCTCAATTACATTACTCATTGATGTACCCCTTAATCCATACTTCTTTGCATGTCTTAGCACCCCGTAGCTGTAGCACCTCATGAGAAAGCTTTATACGCTCCTCCTGCAAGTGTATTATCCTAGCCCCCAACTCCTTGATTATCTCCTCTACATCACTATACCGTACCCACCTACCCTCATCATCATGGCACATCATGGGCACACCATCACTCAATAACTTTATATCTACTCGTTGCATAAGTACTCCTGTTCACAGTAATCAAGGTACTGTATCTCCCACCATGTTAATGTATAACCTAACAGTTGTACAAACTCAGATAGTTTCATTAGCAAGTAACTCCCTTAAATGCTTACCAATAGCAAGCCTATCAGCAGGAGAGATATTTAATAATGCATATATGATGTGGTCACATTCAGCTATTTTACCTTCTGCCTCACTGTATAATACATAGCGCCCCTCATCATGGTTGAGCATGAGAGGCATAGTGTTAATCACTTCTAATTCAAATCGTTGCATAAGTACTCCTGTTCCTCGTTAGATATAAGTCGCACGATTATGAAATGTTTTATGTGCAAACTTCTTAAGCATCCGTAGCTCCCTTAGTGGATGAATAGGCTTAAGCCATACACCAGCATCAGCATTGTAATGAGAGCCTTCAATGAATAGCTCACCATCATAAGCAATACAGTTAAAGGAGATATCAAACGTATCTAATGCATTCATTATCCCATCAACATTAAATGCAAGTAGGTCTACGTCTACTCCTTTATACTTAGCCTTAGTTAGAAACTTAATTCTATCTATAAACTCCGGGTTAAGAGTGGAAGGTCTATGAGATACGCTATCTCTATAGCTACCAATCTCATGCACATCTAAGTATCTATATAACTTAATACCTACATCAGCGAAGCGTTGCTCATCATCAGGAGACAGTGCCGTAGGGAATCTAATATCTAAATCCTTTATGCGCGTGGCACTATCTTCTGTATACAAGGTGTATGCTGCTCCACCTACAAGCTGACAGTCATAGCCTAATGCTTTGAGCTTGGTAAGTAGCTCTTGTACCATTGCTTTATCAATCATAACTTCTCCTTGCATTTAAGATTGTAACTCTAGTGTATGCTGCATCCCATGTTTTCGTGAACATGTGATAAGGTCTAGGCTTGGAGCTAACTTTCCAGTAGCCCCGGCTAAAGGATATATGAGGTTTAATAGTCATACCTTCTCCTGTAAATATTTCTTGTATGCTGCTCTACGTTGCTTGGCATTAGTGCATTCACCTATGTTAAGGGAGAACAACTCGTTGCATTGCTGCGTGACAGACCCCTTAGCAAAGGCTATCACTTCCTTCTCAAGCTTAGCTTCTTCAAATGTAATGCCCGTAAGTGCTGCATAGCTAATAATACGGTGACACCCCTTACACACCACCCTGATACTATCAAAGTTAATGTGCATGAGCCTAGTCATCCATGCTTCAAAGTCATGCCATCCCTTGAAGCTACCTGCTGCATTGATGTGGTCTACTTCACACTCCGTTTGCTTAAACTCTTGCTTGCAATGCTCACACTGACAGCCCCAGACAAGCCCCTTAGGGTTCTTCTTAGTAGCCCGACCCAATGGTACACGTGTCCTATGCTGTGCCATGTAAGCTACCTTAACGGGATGTCTAGACCATGCTCTCCTCATCTGACCACGCATCCATTGAAAGAACTGTGCCTTAGTTTTCCATACATCCGGGCATTGTTCCCATGGTTCCTTGCCTACCATCGTTACTTTGAGAGGAGGAGCTATATGAGGTGTTGTCTCTGTCGCACATGCTACGCATGCATCCTTATGACTTATCCTACTCATGCTACAGCCTTAGTGTTTATAACACATACAGGGTTAGGAAGTACTTGCATAAAGAATTTACTATACTCATATACATGTCCATTATGATGATGGAGATAATGCATTAATAAGAACTCTTCTAATCTACTTCTACTCATTACCATTTCCTATACTGCGCTAGGCGCTGCTGTAACTTGTTAACCTGCATCTTAAGCTTGGATATTTCCACCCGTTGCTCATCAATCAGTTCATCACGCATCTTAATGATGCTATCGAAGTACTCCTCTGTCATGGGCATCTGTGTACCCTTCTTGACAGGAGCTACATCACTATGCCATTGCTTAGGAAGCTCACCATGCTTGTCATAGTAAGCCATGTCAGCATCTGCCATAGTTTCATGAGGACTCTTACTCATTATGCCAACACATCCACAATGTCCCACACCTCAGCTAGAATTTTATCATGCTGCTTAGCAATAGCCTTATCAATTGGCAGAGCATTACCATCCTCATCAGTAGGTTGTGGGTCTGATGGTTCAACAAGTGCACGAATTTTCTTCAATGCTACAAGACGTTCACTTGCTATCTTGATGTGTGGCTCACAGATTACACTAGCATCAGCGACAGTAGAAGCATCAGTCCTACTGGTATCTGTATCACAAGGGCTGTCACTATCAGGCTCCCCACTAACAATATCAGTGCTGCTGGTATCATCGACAGGACGCTCTTTAATTCCGAGTTCGTATTCCTTCTCAAGGATAGCCGCTTCTCTCGCCTCAAATTCCTTGACCTTAGCAAGCTGCGCGTCAAGTTCTTTTTGTTTGGCAATTTCTTTAGCATTCTCTACCTCCTTGATAGCTGTATCAAATTTAGATTCTAATTTCTGTAGTCGCTCAGCTATGTTCTTAGCCTCTGCATCTATCTGTCTACCCTTAGCTATTACAGGAGATTTAGTCTCCTTGCGTAAGTCTTCGAGGTTTAAGCGTGCATCACGTAGTTCTTTACGACTATCTTTAGCTGCTGTCATACCCTTAGTGGTAGAACAATCAACTACAATAGCTTCGTACTTAGTTTCAAACTCCACCAGCTGTGCTGTTACTGGCTTATACACTGCTATAGGTGTTAATCTCTTTTTAGTTACCATTATTTATGCCTTAATATACTTAATTGGAATGTTATTCATGATAGCAAACTCTAACTCACGAGTGATACCATTACTTTCTTGCCAACCCTTCATCTTAAGCACCCACACTTCATCACAATGAGCAATGTAATGGCAGTCAAGCTCCATCCAGAAATCGAATGTTGCTGGCATGTCATACAGTACTGACATAGGATGGCAGTGAGTGATAGGGCTAAACACTTTATGCCCTGCCTTCAATAGCTCAGCTGTCTTCTTCATCACTGTATTGTAACGTATCTGTCTGGTTAGTTTATCTGACTCACTCTGTGATGTAGCATTTAAACTGTATACACTAGCTAGATAAATCATTTGCTTTCTCCAGTTCTTTCTCTAGGTTCGCCAATGCACGCCATGCCACCTTAGTGCTGTGTCGTATGCCATCGGTGTCAACAGTACCAGCATCAAGGAGATGTCTGGTTAATGCATCCAGCTCATCACCACTCTTCTCACGTGCCCAATGTAAAGACTCACCCGGATTGTGTTGGTCATTGCCTGCCTTGCTACACTGAGCCACTGCTTGTAATGCAAGAGGGAAGTAAGCTAACACTCCACTGTACACTGGTGTAGCCTTACGTTGCGCTGCTATGTCCATGATATCACCAAAGCCATCTAGTGCAGCAGCACCCCGGCGGCCATTTGCCGCAGCTTGTGCTAAAATCTTATCCACATCCATAGTGGGAGGACATAGTCCTTTACCACCAAGCATGTCACACTGTGCTGTAATTTCAACTACATCAAACTTGGATATAGTACGCGAGCAACCCCCTGTATTATCTGCTAATAAACCATCACTCAGTACTTCATACACCTTACCCACAGTATAACATGCACCATCTGAATGCATACATAATAGTGTAGTTCCTGTGGGGTAGTCACCCTTTCTAAATATCTTACTCATGCTAAAATCCTGCCACATTATTTCGTAATGATTGTCTCTTCTCTTTACTGAAGAGATTAACTTTATCTCTAGTCTCATGACCACAGTCAGTGCAACGATAGCGTTGGAACTTACTAGTAGCAGTGTATGCAAAGCCATCCTTGATAAATGTGGTGCAACCACACTGGCATACAGGCACTAAACTATCTGAGTACCAGTTGAAGTTCGGGTGCATGTTATCCCACGGACGTATGATAAAGTATAGTTCCCTAAGGGATAGTACATCATGGCGGTTATACTTCTCCATCTCTTTCCATGCTAAAGGATTACCCTTCAAGCACTCATCCCATAGCTCAAAGCCTGCAAACTGTGCGTGCTTAAGCTTCTTCCACTTAACACATAGCTTATCAGTCATGTACTCAAGCTTGTTGGATGTAAATCCAAACTGTTTCTTAGCTATGCGTAGTGTATCTATATGCTTGTAACTACTAGGCTTTTGATACCCATTGATAATGAAGCGAGAGTTCAACTTCCTGCTATCAAACTTGATACCGTTCTGTGTGATTACAACATCAGCCTCATCCAGTAGGTGCCATATGTCATGCAGTAAATCTTTATCATCTTCATCTGCAATGGTGTCACGTATGTCCTGATACATCACAGCTTCTTCTGTGTCTTCATCATCCAGCCACATAGCAGCCCATGAGAGAACAAACCAATCATCCTTAATCATACAGAGAGGCACACCATGTTGCCACATGCTCCAGATAAATCCCTTGATAGGGGCTGTCTCAATGTCAAATATTAACACCCTTGGATTATCAAACTCAAGAGGGTCATACCCTGCCTTAGCTGCGGTGGCTAGTGCTGCCTGCATACCACGTGTTACATTGGATTGGTTAATACCTAAGGCATACGCTGCCTTGTTTACACCACCATATGCACGAACAGCATCAATAATCTCACGTTGTCTAGTAGTTGCTAATGCATAGACACCTTGGTCTATACTATCTATCACCATTATTATTCTCCTTTAAACGCTTGATACATTTACGTATTGCATCAGTGCATAGCCCTGTAACTGCATGCATTTGTTGAGGTGTATGTGTGCCTATGTGTTCTCCTATCCACGCTTTCTCATCAGGAGTCATGCGTCTGTGCTTCCTACCACTAGAGCTACCACTTCTACGTGCTATGGTATCAGCAGTGACAGCAGCGTTGAGCTGCATCAGCCCTGCTAATTGCATAACTTATTCCATAGAAGCGTAAGTAATCCAGCCGGGAATACCACCACCATTATACGGAACAGCACTCTACTTCTGAATGTTAGTTCACTATACTTAGTGGCCTCTGCTTGTAGTCCTAAGTTCATAAGCGCCCATGTGATAGTGCTACCAAATGCCCAGTACAATAGTAATTCAAATAGAGCTACAATCATAATTTTCTCCACTCACGTTTCTCTGCCTTGGTTACTAGCTCCACTGCACGTAATGCAATACGAGCGCAGTCAGGGCATGTTAGTGTACCATCAGTAATCGCTGACTTATCATCTATAGCGCCACATAAGCTGCCTGCATCCTCTCCTCGTAAGTGAGTGATACCATCATTAGTTGTTAATACTTTAGCCATTAGTTACTCCGGGTAATCTATAAGTTGAAAGCTATTCTCATTCAATGCATTCTCAATGGAAGCGATAGTGTTAACAGCATAAGGTTCATGGGTGCGTGTACTAGCAGCCATATATTCTAATACTTCTTGTGCTACATCAAAGTCTTCTTGTGTTAAGTTACTCATTATTTAATCCTCTGTGCTACTAGCACGGTAGCTATAGATAGGAAGACACCTACCACTACACCACATAAAAATATATCCATCATTAGTCTTCATCCTCTACTGGTAAGAACTCTTGCACCACCCCGTTAGGGTAGGGAGTCCATATATCTATTAACTGTCTACAGTGTGGTAAGTACTGGTCTTCAGGAGTACGCAGCATGTATAACAAATCTGCATTCTCTCTGAACATACTCAGTGCTGTACCCTGTAACACACGTGGTCTATCAGGATATAATCCATCAGGATTCATCTTCTCATCACACCACCAAGGTGCATAAGCAAATGGTATGTCACCATAACGTATAATATACTGGTCATACACAATCTGACACATAGTAGTTATACTAGTAACACCCTCAAGTAATGCAGTAGCCTTGGCTTTGCTAATACCGGGACGTTTCTTAGTACCCTTGAGGCCATTAATATTATCAGCAACATCACCGCATAGCATCTGATGATAGAAGTGCCACCACCCTGTGCTTTCATCCGTGTAGTACACACCCTCTTCCCTGTAGTCCTTTGATGGGTTGATGTGTAGCCCCGGCATCTGCTCTAAGTCCTTGTCGATAGCAGCCATGATGTATTTAACCTTGCTTGTACCACTGCCTTTATGTAGGGCCATGCAAGCAGCATCATCTGCTTCCCACTTCTCATACATGTGAGCATCATAGTACTTCATGTAGTACTCACGAGCAGCATCATAATGCACTGGCTTAGCCATGCCTAGGCGATTACCTTTGTAACGCTTGAAGGTAGCACGGTGTGTGCGGAAACAATTACCTCCCTTAGTTAGTAGGATAACAGCACGGTGACACCCGGTTAGCTTCAAAGTATTGTCTACAAATTTTTTGACAGAGTGTAGCGCATGTGATACGGGTTCTACTTCAACAGTCATATCATGTTCAATAGCAGGGTTGTTCTGTGCCTTGAACCACACGTTATACTTGGTCTTGCTATCCGCTGTGAATACTATCTTACCATTTAGCACACCATAGTGGGTAGCCTTCTCAGTCATGAATCCCACGGCATAGACAGAGCTGTCAGAGTCCAGTATCAGGACGTTCTCTTTCTCAATGCGTGATACGCGCGCCATCAGCTGTCCCCTCCATGGCAGCTTTAACTTCAAGAGCCTTTAGGTTATCTCCTGTTAAGGCAATACACACTGCATCCCATAACGTAAGATTAAGGACATCCTTAACATCAATACCCTTAGCATAACACCAGCCATAGAAGCAACTAGTTACCTGTACGTCACAATGGGAGAACCACCGGGTTAATAGTTGGTCGGATGTAATGTACCCCTCAACGATTGTGCCTTCCTTTTGCTGTATTCCTACTAGCATAAGAGGGGCCACTGTCTCCACAAATTCTCTGATACGCATTGCTAATTCTTGTGCTTGTTTATCTAACATAAATTTCTCCAATCAAAAGGGTATATCATCATCAAAGTCAATCCCTTTAAAGGCAGGACGTTCCTTGAATATACACCAGTTTCTATCGAGAGTCATAGACTTACCACCTTTCTCAGCCTTGATGTTTACTAACATACCTGACTGACATACACCTTGGTTGTAAGCTACAACTATAAATTCTTTGCCATTAGTTTTATTACTGTAGTTATCCAGCATAACTATGTCCCCCACCAATAGGGGACATGTCTGCTTACTGGAGCCTGTTACTCCGGGATGTCGTCGTCATACTCAGGTGCTGCTTGTCTACGTCCAGTACGCCCAGCCTTAGGCTTTGGGTAGACTTGCTCCTCGTATTGGTCATACAAACGGTCTGCCTCTTCATCACACAAGGCAATGATAGCATCACCTCGTTTAGCAGCAGCAGCAGGAAGTTTGATGGCATCGTTCTCACATAGTACACGCACCAATGCAATGGCTGTGTTCATAGTGGATTGTCTACGAATCATCTGGTCTTTCTTAGCCCAATCATCCTTTGACATGGTAGTGTCATTACCCTTAGCAGCTGGTTTACTACGCTTAGAGCCACTACGTGCCTCAGGTTTGGCTGCACGACCACGCCTAGGGGCAGGTGCATTGCTACTACTTCTACTGCTACGAGAGGAGCGCTGAGGAGCTGCTGCGTTTAAGATTTCCACTGAGTCCGGGTCAATATTTTCATACTCACCATTCAATATAATATCAAATGCAATCTCATCTCCCTTGGCAAAGTCAGGCTTGTCAAAGCCATGTCCAAACCAATCCTCTTGTCCATCAATATCTACCTTGATATTAAATACAGTGCCCCGACCTGCGGCCTTTTCACTGATTGCTTTTACAATACCTTCTACATGTTCACTCATTAGCATACACCTTCAATTGTTTTGCTGTCATCACAGCCATCGTAGTTCACATCAACGTGAACATAATCTCTTTCCTCGCAGATAATACTCTCTACTACATTAGTTACCTTATCCACGGCAGCACTGCTATGCCCTGTCATATCAATATGACGTAGCACAGTACCTTTTATATTGGTTACTATCCTTACGTGCGACATACTACCACCTCACCTTGCTTCACACTGAAGTATAAGTTACCTGCGTTGTCTACCTCACTAGCGTTCAGTGTGTCTAAGTCATGTGCCCCTGCTGCTTCCAGTGCATCAACACTGATATCATATCCCATCAGGTGCCCACTCATCTTACTAATAACAGGCCATGCATTAAAGGTAGCATCAGTGGTGATATGCTCCATACCCTTGAAGCCTCCATCTGTTCTGAGTTGTACC
>Ga0114923_10002915_pt1 | contig 11536 bp, 12 predicted proteins | sample SumtaG_FD_89578 | JGI IMG/M metagenome (GOLD analysis project Ga0114923, IMG submission 89578) | Deep subsurface microbial communities from Indian Ocean to uncover new lineages of life (NeLLi) - Sumatra_00157 metaG | ecosystem: Environmental > Aquatic > Marine > Oceanic > Sediment | place: near...
CCAGAAGCCAGAAGCCAGAAGCCAGTAGGTTATTGACTGTTAACATTGGTTCATCGAGGATATAAAATAGGTTTTATCTGATTACTGATTACTGATTACTGATTACTGATTACTGATTACGGAGGTTCCCTATGCCTATCGATCAGGAACTACTGGACATCCTGGCCTGCCCCAAATGTAAGGGGGAGGTGCAACTTGAAAACGAGGGCAGTTTCCTAGCCTGTCACAGCTGCAGGCTCAGATACAGGATCGAGGACGATATACCGGTCATGCTCATCGATGAGGCCCAAGAGTTCTGAAGGTGTTGCGAAGTCGCCTTGAGGCGGTTCTTTCCGACCCGCCGGCTCTCCTGATGCCGTTTCTGGTCTCCCTGTCGGTGCTCTACAGGGGGCTTTCGTCACTGCATCGCCGCCTTTATTCGTCAGGCGTCTTGACCTCCCGCCGTCTACCCAGGCCTGTGGTAAGTGTGGGCAACCTGGTAGCAGGAGGAGGCGGCAAGACACCCTTGACGATGTGGCTTGCTGAAAAGTTGATGGCTTCAGGCGTTAAGGTTGCTGTTCTGACCAGAGGCTATGGACGGTTACACGGTGGTTTCAGGATCGTAAGGGAGGATGATTCCTGGGATATCGTCGGGGACGAGCCTGCTCTCATGGCCTCAAAAATCAAGGGCGCCACCATAGCCGTTTCCAAGGATCGTTTTGCAGCCGGTTCAAAGGTGCTTGAGAATTACGAGGTGGACATATTTCTGCTCGACGACGGTTTTCAGCACTTTGCTCTTGATCGTGATCTGGACATTGTGGTTATAGATGGCCGTAGGCGTTTCGGAAACAGCAAGCTGCTGCCTGCGGGCATACTCAGGGAACCGGTGTCAAGATTAAAGGACGCGGATATAATAGTCGTGACACGGGCTCCGAGTGCGGACAAGGAATTCGAGCTCTGGCTTAACGACTACAGCAAAGCTCCTGTCTTCCGGGCAGATTACCGACCCCTTGAGTTGTCGCCGATCGGATCAGGTGAGCCCGTCTCCAGAGAAGAGCGGCCGGGGAAACCCTATTTGGCCTTCTGCGGGATCGCCGGACCGGATGGTTTTCGCAACACGCTGGCAAGGGCCGATATCGAAGTGGTGAAAATGATGGTTTTTCCGGATCACCATCCGTACAGCGCTCAGGACATAGACCGGATAGTCGAGACGGCCGAGCGTATGGAAGCTGTCGGATTGGTGACCACAGAAAAGGATGCCATGCGATGGCCTCGCTCCAAGCTGCCCTTGCCCGTTTACTCCCTGTCGGTTCAGCCGGTTATCGAAGGGGAAGATATCATGTTGGAAAAAATCCTGTCTCTGGTCGGCAAGACGAGGGGGCCGGCTTGAGATGAGATATCTTGTGGAAACGGTGCTCCTATGGCTCTTTAAAGTTGTTTTTCGGGTTCTCCCCCGCCGGGCCGGCCTGTTACTGGGTAGAATGATCGGGAGGTTGGCCTATTACGCGGTCCCGAGGCGCAGGAGGCTGGCCCTTGACAACCTCAGTATGTCTCTGGGCGGGAGCCTGAGTGAAGAAGAGATCAGGAAAACCGCCCTGGCCTCCTTTGAATTCCTGGGGATGAATATTTTGGAGTTTTTTAATCTGCCGTGGTTGAAACCTGAGGGAATAAAACGTCTTACCTCTGTAGAGGGAGAGGAAAAACTGATCGAGGCCCTGGCTATGGGCAAAGGGGCGCTGGTCCTCACAGGCCATCTCGGGAGTTGGGATATGCTCAGTGCGGGTCTGGCAGCCCGCGGCTATTCTGTGGCGCTCATCACAAAGGTTTCGAGGAGCGAGGCGCTGAACCGTATCTGGATGGCGTACCGACAAAAGGCGGGCATCAAGTTGTTCATGGGCCGCGGCACCATGAAGGAGAGTCTCCGTCATCAGAAGAACGGGGGCATAGTCGGTTTTGCCCTGGACCAGAACGCACGGCTTACCGAAGGTATTTTTGTTCCTTTTTTCGGCAGGGAAGCGTGCACCCTGACGAGTCTTGCCCTGTTGGCGCGGCGAACGGGTGCCCCGGTGGTCCCCATCTACACCTATCGGGAAGGGAATATCCACCGTATCGTCATTGAAAAAGCCATGCTGCATGATAATATCGCGGATACCGACACAGACCTCATTGAGAGAACCAGGATCTACACACAGTGGACCGAGAAGGTAATCAGACTTCATCCCCAGCAGTGGACCTGGCTTCATGATAGATGGAAAACGAAGCCAAAAAACGATTTGACGCGATGAAACCAATAGTCAGATGGAAACCGTTTGACGCGGCGACGCGGAGAAGGAGAGACGCGGAGATGTTGAGTAAAGAGTCAGGACGCAATAGCGCGGGGAGTTTAATCCATTGTATCTACGTGTCTAAGTATCTCCGTGCCTACGTGTCCAAACAAAATCACTCCGTGTCTCGGTGTCTCCGTTTCTCCGTGTCCCCGAGTCCCCGCGTCTTGGGCCGGGCGAAAACATCATCTGCTTGGAGAGTGTTGTTGATTACCGATAGTAAAGTTAAAGTGAATGAGAGTCTTCGCCCGGCGGTATTCCTCGATCGTGACGGGACGATTATCGACGATATCGGTTACCTGTCCGATCCCGGGGGTGTCGCCTTCTACCAGGGTGTCCCACAAGCCCTGAAGCGCCTCCAGGACCGAGGTTATCTCCTCGTGGTCGTCACAAACCAGTCGGGAATCGGAAGGGGATACTTCAACGAGGAAACAGCCATAGCGGTCAATCTGGCCATGGTGGAGATGTTGAGGGAAGAGGGCGTTGTCCTGGCCTCCATCTATTACTGCCCGCATCATCCGGGGGACGGCTGTCGTTGCAGAAAACCGGGCTTGCTCATGGTGGAAAGGGCCGTGGTGGACCTCGGCATCGACAAGGACAGGTCGTGGTTCGTGGGGGATATCGACAAGGACGTCCTGACAGGTATGAACGCCGGGTTGAAACCGATCCTCGTCGAAACTGGAAAGACCGGTAAGGGCGATCTGCCGGAAGGGGTCAAGCGCTGTGAGACAGTTGTGGAGGCGGTCGCCTTCATTCTGGACCAGGAGCCTGTCGGAGAACCTCATCAGGCTCCTGGATATGTTTTATAGGAAAATGTTATATTGCGATCATGAAAAAGCTAGCGAAATTCAAGGGTTACATCCTAAATCCAGGCTCCGGCGAAATCCTTGGCGGATTTCGGATTTTGACAAACTTTCAGTCATGCCGCCCGTCCTGCCTGGCTGTCCCGAGCTTGTCGAGGGGAGCTAGTCGAAGGGAGCTTGCCGAAGGGTTGGCGTGATCGAGGTTTCAGACACACTGTCAGGCGATGAGATGAGAATCGGTATCCGTGGAATATTTCTGGTTTGGGCTATGCCGTTCATGGTCCTGCTGGTGACTGTGGCAGCTAATGCGGCAGCTCAGGGCGTGACGGCATTTGAACCAGGGGAACGTCTGGAATATGTCCTGAAGTGGTCCGGGATCGCCGCGGGCGACTCGGTGATGGAGATCGTCGCGGGAGACATCGTGAAGGGTGTGCCGCTTTACCGGGTCATATCGACGGCCACCTCCAGGAGCCTGGTGGACGTGTTCTACAAGGTTAGGAATCGTTATGAGACCCACATCCATCCGATAGACGGCTTCAGCAGAAAGTACCTGTTCAACATGAGGGAGGGGGGCAAGCGAGGCAAAAGAGTCCTCATTTTCGATCAGGATCGCCACATTGTTACCCGCATCGTCAGGAAGAACGATCAGACTCAGAGCAAAGTTTATGAGATCCCAGAGGGTACACAGGACAACCTCTCTGCCCTGTACGCGCTGAGAAACGAGGTCCTTAAAGTGGGCGATTCGGTAACGTACCGAGTATTCGAGAGCCGAAAGAACTGGGAGCTGATCATCGATGTCATCGCGGCCGAGGAGATCAAGGTCAAGGCAGGAAGGTTCAGGACTGTTGTGGTCCATCCCAAGTTGAAGTTCGAGGGCATTTTCAGGCGCAAGGGAGAGCTGTACGTCTACATGACCGACGACCAGTGGCACATCCCTGTTCTCATGAAGAGCAAGGTCAGGATTGGAAGTATCGACGCGGAACTGGTGCGGTTTACCCTTGGCGGCGGGGAAAAGGATATTCCTTCCATGGTGCTCCCGGACGAGGAAAAGGATATACCCTCCACGCTGACGTCGGACGAGGACAACTGACCCGGTGACGGCGCGACTTCTCCTTTACAATACCATCATTGTCACATTGGGCATTTTGACGCTGCCGTGGGTCATCTACCAGCTGGCCTTTGTAAGAAAGAGGAGGCCGGGGCTTGCGCAGAGGTTCGGTCGTTCACCTGTCATGGAGAAAAAAACCATCTGGTGCCATGCGGTATCAGTCGGCGAGGTCAGGGCGATCAGCCCCATGCTCTCCTTGCTCCAGGATGATGAAGGGACGAGAGGCAGGCTCGTTCTTTCCACCGTCACCCTCACGGGGCAGGAAACAGCGAACCGGGAATGCGGTTTCGTCAGCAGGATTTTCTATTTCCCCCTGGACCTCCCTTTTATCGTTGATCGCGCCATCGAGCGTGTCAATCCTGAGATCTTCATTACAGCGGAAACGGAGATCTGGCCGAATTTTTTCGCAGCATGTTTTAAGCGGAAAATTCCTGTCATTGTTGTTAACGGCCGTATATCGGATAATTCCTTTTCCCGATATCTCAGATTACGTTGGTTTTTCAAACCGGTCCTGGATCGTGTAACCATGTTCCTCATGCAGAGTGAGGAGGACGCCCGAAGGATACTCGAGCTGGGGGCAAATCCTGACTCTGTAATAGTTACCGGAAACATGAAATTCGATCGGGTACCCGAGCCTGTGGCCCTCCCGGAGGCGGTTGAACGGTGGGCTGAAGGCGGCTTCCTGCTGGTTGCCGGCAGTACCCATGCCGGCGAGGAGGAAATCATCCTGGATTCGGTGAGGGGAGTGGAAAGTGAGGATATTCTCCTCGCTCTGGTTCCCCGCCACCCGGAACGGTTCGACGATGTGGCCGGGCTTTTGAAAGAAAGAAGTATCCCTTACACCAGATATACAGATGTCCTCACGGGTATTCCTGTTGAAGGGAATGTCATACTCGTCGACGCCATGGGGGTGTTGGACGGATTCTACGCCTTGGCAGACGTGGCCTTCGTCGGCGGGAGCCTTGTGCCGGTGGGAGGGCACAATCTTCTGGAACCGGCCATGCATGGCGTGCCTGTCTTGGCCGGGCCTCACCTGTACAATTTTCGGGAAATAGCGGATTCTCTTGCTTGTTCCGGAGGATGCACCCTTGTGCGGGATGAAAAATCCCTGTCAGAACAGATAACCAGTCTGCTGTTGGACCCGGACAAAACCAATGAGATGGGGGATATGGCGTTCCAGGCATTCGGTGAAGAACGGGGTGCAAGCGCGAAAAACGTGGGAGAGGTCATGAATCAGCTTACAAAAGCGCCGGAGAAGATATGATCCCAATGATCGTGATTCCGGTAATCGGAGAGGGTGTGAAAGGTTAAAAAATAAGGCAAGAGAATAAAGGACGTTCAGGAATCTCCCGGTTTTTTCCCTGTGATCGGTATGCAGGTATTTCCCGCGGCTATTGCGACATGGTCTTCAAGTATATTCCAACCAGCTTCTCATTGAGCCTTCCGATGTCATACTTGTTTTCCACGAAATCCCTGCCGCATTTTCCCATCTCAGCCCATTTTTTTGGATTGGATAAAAGGTAATCGAGTTTTTCGTAAAGTGCCTCCACATCCTGCTCTGGTACAAGGAAGCCTGAACGGCCCTCGAGCACTCCATCCGGTATACCGTTGTGATAGGTTGAAACAATGGGCATCCCCGTTGCCTGGGCCTCCTGCAGAACGAGGGCCTGTCCCTCCCTATCCCCGTTAGATGCTGTGACACTTGGAAGCACGAATATGTGGGATCTGTAAAACAGGTCTTTGACCTCGTCCTGGCTCTTCCATCCCAGAAACCTGACGAAATCGTTCAGTACAAGTTCGTCTACAATCTTTTCAAGAGAACTTCTAAGAGGACCATCGCCGACCACTAGGTACTCCACATTTTGGTGAGTGTGTCTGATATGGTCCAGTGCTCTTATGGCGTATTCGATCCCTTTTTTCTCCACGAGCCTGGCAACGGAAAGAATCAGAATTTTTTCGTTATCACCCGGCGTGCGAATTCTATATTGGTACCGATCCATGTCCAAACCCACCGGGAGAATCTCTATTTTCTCCTCCGAACAGCCTAATTTTACCACCTGCGATTTAGTAAATTCAGTGTTAGCCGTATAAAAATCTCCGCTGGCAAATAGAGCTTTATAAACATCAGGGCCTTTCTCAAGAGGAAGTTTGTTCACGTCATATCCGTGGAAAGTAGTAAGGACACTTCCGGTCAGCGCTCCCACCTCCCTTAACGCGATCGCCCTTAAACCATGATTTCCAAAGTGGCAGTGTATAACGTCAAAATGCCTACCGGTCTTCTTTATGATGGTATTTGTATCGAACAGGAGCTTCAGCGACCAGGCTTCCCTTCCGTATTTCAAGAAATTCAGGGAATTAATGGCCATTTTCGGCGCCGATTTTAGCGTATCGATAAAAACCAGTAACGAGGTAAAGAGTCTAAAGAAGATATTTTTCGGGATCGGCTTCCGGTAAACGGTTTTTTCCAGGAGGTTATATTTCTCTATACTTTCATGAGTGGGCTGGTTTTTGGGGGGACCTGTGGAGTAGATCTCAACCTTGTGATCGTTCTCTATAAGCCAGGTAATTTGACGAAGGATAAAAGTCTCAGAGATCATCGGGAATTCAGCGAGAAAAAAACAGATCCTCATTCTATTTCCACTGAGTTTTTCCATGATACTCCGATCTTTTCATAAAAGAGATATACGAGTAAGGAACGTCGGAGTTGCGTATCATATATAGAAGAACCTGGCAAAATGGTGCAACCAAATTACTAATAGATTTTTCCTGACAGTTTTTCAGCCCAGAAGAGTCCTGATATATTCTTCACCTATCTTATCGGTGGTGTAATCTGAAGCAGCATCGTGCAGTATTTCCGGGTCTAGAGGTTTTTCCAGAGTTTTGATCATGGCTACAGCCAGAGTATCCGGGTCCTCAACCGGCACGAGGGGTCCATACTCACCGTCCTTGAGAATCTCCCTCGGTCCGTTGGGGCAGTCAGTGGACACCACCGGTATTCCAAGTGCGAGGGCTTCCACGATAACGATGCCGAACCCCTCCCACCTCGACGAGAGAACGAACAGGCTGGACCTGGAAAGCCAGGCGAAGGGATTCTGCTGAAAACCTGGGAAATCAACGTCTGTCAGAACACCTTGTTCCTGCGCAAGAGATAGAAGACTCTCGCGATCCCCTCCGTCACCGAGAATGACCAGCCGACACGGACGGGTTCTTCGCACAACGGCAAAGGCCCTGATCAGGGTGTGAAAATCCTTCTGTTTAGTCAGTCTCCCGATCCCGACGATGACGGGGACGTCACCGTCGGAAAGCCAAGGGTGCTCTAAAGGTTCAGCGGCCCGCTCTACGATATTCGGGGTCACCACCGGGTTGTAGATCACCTTCACCTTCTCTGATGGGAGCCCCGTAATCTGGATGATGTCATCCGCTACCCCCTTGGATACAGCCACGATAAAATGAGTCCATTTGTAGAAGATACGCATCATGGAAAAATAAAGGTTTCTTTTAATAAGGTTGCTGTCGGTCAGCCCTGCTGAGATCGTGGTCTGGATATTTCCTGCCACCATACCACGAAAACCGGCCAGACGGCTGGCCAGGACTGCCGTGACGATAGCACGATGCTTGGCGGCCAGAAGGGCATCTGGTCGTTCCTTTTTCAGGTAACGCGCCAGGGGCACTAGAGCCGAAAAGGTGTGTTTTGTATTGAGACGGATAATGTTGACTCCTTTGGGAATCGATCCTACGTGGTCACCGACGGCTCTAGGCAGAATGAAATCTACAGTGACGCCGTGGCTCAGCATTCCTCCAGCCAGAAGGGCCATGGCTCGCTCCACGCCTCCCTGTCCCGAAAAAGAGACGAAGATCGCAATGCGCTTATTTCTGCTTTCCATGAGTAACTCCTTGGCGGATGAAGATGATAAGTTCGAAAACTCCGGCATAATCTCTAGGCTATTTGTGACAATCCCAGAGTTTGAATATATTGTTCAGTTACGTCTTCAAGACTGTATGGTTGAGCAGCCTGCACCAGGAAGGATGGGTCGGGGGGTGTGTCAAGTGTAAGGGCCATATGCTTCGCCATGGTTTCAGGATCACCGATTGGTACCAGTGCACCATAAAGTCCGTTCTGCAGAATGTCCCTGGGACCGCTGGGACAGTCTGTCGCTACCACCCGAATGCCTAATGAAAGAGCCTCTAAAAGGGCCATCCCAAAACCTTCATAATGGGAGGCTTGCACAAACAGATCTGCTTTCCTCAAATATGGAAAGGGGTTTGCAATGAACCCCAATAATTGCACGTCATCGACGATGTCCATTTCTCGTACGAGCTTTTCCAGCTCAGGCATCCCCGTGCCCCTGCCAATAATCACAAGTCTGGCGGCTCTCTCCCGTCGGAGGATTGAAAAGGCGCGGATCAGCGTACCGAATCCTTTTCGCTGTGTCAGTTCACCCAGACCGACTACTACAGGGATGTTCTCATTTTGAAACCATGGATGATCTGTTGGTTCCTGTGCCAAACGAAACAGCTTGTCCCTGTCAATAGGGTTGGGAATTACAGTCACTCTCTCCCGAGGCATTCGGGCAAAATTGGCCATATCCTGGGCCGCTCCTTCCGATGGGGATATGATGGCATCCGCGAATCGATAAAGATAGCGCATGGATATGTGGTGAATAGATCTGTCCATGATGTCGCGGGTTTCGAGCATCCTGGTAACGGTTTGCCCGAACCGTACAGCCACCCTTGCTTTCCCGCCTGCCAGTTTGTTGGAGATAATGGCGATCTGGTTGACCCTGTCCTTGTCGGAAAGAAGGACATCGGGTTTTTCCCGTTTAAGATAGCGGATAAGCGGAGTTAGGCTGGTAATGGAGTGTGATGAACCCAGCTCGACAACACGCAGGTTCTTCCCATCTGATCGGATGTGGGGACCCTTGCCGTTGATATGGAGGAGGTCCACCTTGATGCCCCTGGAGGCTATGGCTGGCAGCAGCACACCCATGATCCTGTCGACACCGCTATGACCGGAGGTGGCCAGAAAGACGGCTAGACGATGAAAGGGTTCCTTGGAAATCAGTTTGTTCACTGTGGCCGTGATACCTTGGCTTTCAAAAGATCTTTCATCCAACGTACGTAGCCCCTTGGAATGGCAAGGATCCAGACAAACCTGTGTTTCACTTCTTTTGACTGCGACAGTATACTCACACCGGAATGCAGTGAGAAACGTATATAATGAACATTAAGCCTGTATGATTTTTTTAGCCCATGGTAACGGTCGTTCAGCGTGACTTCTTCCAGAAAATAGAGCCTCTGCCCCTTCGGACTGTTGTAATTATGCCAGAACTCGTTGCTCCTGATCCCGTCGGGTTCCTGTCGTTCGATCATCAACGGCACATTGATAAATCGCAGTTTGTACCTGTGGGATAACCTCCTCAGGATCAATGTAGGCCGGAGGTACTTTTCGCCCTCGAAGGTCGGATAAGGATATTCCTTAAATACAGAAAGTCTCATAGCCCATCTTTTCTCATTTTTCATGACGGATTTACTGTAGATTTCGTTGAAGTCGGAATCAATACTGTCCCTGGTAAATGGAGCTCCTGAAATGTTGCCATCGTCCTTGAGGCACAGTCCGCAAAGGCCTGCAAAGTTTTCCCTGACATCTTGTGGTATTTTCTCCCACTCGTCCTTTATCCCGTTTAACGCTTCCGGTAAAACCAGGTCACCGGCATCCACGGGGAAGAACAGGAACCCACTTGCGTACTTCAAAGCCGTGTTATGAGCGCTGCACTTTCCACCGTTTGTCTTGTAAACGTATTTGACGGGGAATGGGGCTTTTGATCTCCATGACTCAGCAAGCTCCCGGGTTCCATCTGTAGAGCCATCATCAACGATGAGAACTTCGAAATCCTTGAATGTCAGACTTTCAATGCTCTTGAACGTTTCATTGAGAACGTAGGCGCGGTTGTGGGTGGGGATGAAAATAGTAAAGTAGTGATCGTATTCCCCCAATGTGTCCAATTTTACCATTATTCAGTCCCCGAAGATGGGAAATGTGTCTGTTTGGTCAGAGGAAATTTCAGAATTTGTAGCCGAATTCATCTATATCAGGCTTAAAATAATCGCCTAGTAGTTGCGCGGTCACATCGTCGTAGTACTGCCTGTAATCTGTCCGGTCAGCCGCTTTTCTCTTGTGGGGAAGGGGGGGCGGTTTGATCCCGATGCGTTGGCAGGCTTCCTCAAAGTCCTCCTGCAGATTCTCATATTTCCCGATGAAGTCCACCAGTATCTTGCCGTCAAGGTCCTTGAGATAATCCGTCTGGTGTTCAATGGAGGTGTCGATGTGATACTGGTACGGGCGATCGGGGTCCAGTTTCCACCGCAAGAAGGATTCGAAATCGGGCAGGTGCTCAACTAGGTGTGGTCTTTCCCGCCTGAGATGGTGCCATGAGCTGACCTGCAGGTCCCAGGGATTCCTTACAAAGGTGAATTTGAACAACTTGTCGAAAAATTCCTGGGGCAGCATCTCCTTGGCAGCGATGATCTTGGCGTGCCGCGGAAGTTTGTTTGCAATACGGTGTCCTGTGGCGTGACTGAGTCTGCTGGCGATGAACTGAGGGATGTAAAGGGGGTCTTTCCACCGAAGAGGCGCTAATGCCGCCCGCACGCTGGTGCCCCCGGTCTTGGCAATGTGTACGAAAAGAAAGTTGTATTAGACGGAAAGCAGCATGTTCTATCGTCCATTTTTTTGATTTTTAGTTAGGGCTCCCATTGATCCGGTAAACACTTAAATAGATGGATTGGCGCCCTATGTCAACGAAGGCATAAAATGTCTTGTATCTAGTGTCCCGTGTCTGGAAAAAGAATGCAGAACACAGAACACAGAACACAGAACGCAGAATAAGATCATGCTCCAAATCCCAAACTTCAAACCTTAAACTCACGGTCCCGTAAGGGATCGGCATACAGCCAGATTCCCTCCGCCATATCGGGGGGATCAGTGAATCAATTCAGCCGACGACGCGCACGAAATCCCCACCGAACCCGGAGAATTCGGTGAAAATCGGACAGTTCAAATTGTTTCTGTTGGAAAACAGGGTTCAGCGCGAGATGACTTCGATCACATCCCGCCACATCCTTTCCGTTTTCTGAATTTCCAGTTGTGCTGATTGTTTAAGGGTTACGACGAACCTCTCGTAGTTATCTTGTTCGGTCAGCATTTTAAGTTTGCGTAGCGCTTCTGCGTCAAAATCAAGGTTCGAGATCAGCATCTCCGGACACCCGTAATCCTCAAAAAGACGGTCGTATTTGTGACTCCATCCGGTTGCTATTGCGGGCAC
>Ga0114923_10002916_pt1 | contig 11535 bp, 5 predicted proteins | sample SumtaG_FD_89578 | JGI IMG/M metagenome (GOLD analysis project Ga0114923, IMG submission 89578) | Deep subsurface microbial communities from Indian Ocean to uncover new lineages of life (NeLLi) - Sumatra_00157 metaG | ecosystem: Environmental > Aquatic > Marine > Oceanic > Sediment | place: near...
ACCGGCAAACAGCACAGGTTGCTTGACGGCAATACGCCACGTACCCACGTGCAATACTGCCCGACCGATGCGAATCTGCTTTGCTACTGCTACGGCGGGCCGTGGTGGTATGTCCAGAGATTATGGCTGATACACGCCGATGGCACGGGAAACAGGCCCATCTTTTTGCAGACCCACTTCGAAGGATGCGGGCACGAGATATGGAGCACAAACGGCAGGAGGATTTACGTTGTCTGCAACGGCGGGCGCCAGCCGCAGGGACTCTGGTCGGTTGATGTGCACACGGGTGAAGAAAAGTGTGTCTTGGCCGGTATGTGCAACGGTCATGTGACGGCCAATCCGCAGGAAGACAGGTTCGTCGGCAACGAAATATACCGTGACTTCACCAAAGGCCTTTGGATGTCAAAGAAAGGCAACCCCGAGCCGGAATTTCTGTGCCGGGCCGGCAAGGGTGGACATAAAATACCGTCGGGACACGGTGGCAGCGCACATACGCGATTTTTGCCGGACGGCAAAAGAGTTGTTTTCAGCGCCGCTTTTACCGGTTCCGGCGAGCTTTATATCGTAGAGGTCTGAAATCTTCGCGCAGGCCGGGAAAGGCTGGTCTATGAAAAAGATAACTCGACGTGAATTTATAAAACGGTCGTCGGCAGCGGTAGTTGCGGGGGCCGTGGCCGGCGGGCCGAAGATATTTGCCAACAGCGGCCGGTTCGGTCATAAAGGCAAAATCTACCCGTACCAGCGGCGCAAATACCGCGATTCGAAAACCGGAAAAACCGTTTGGCAGATGACCGATACGCCGGGCAGAACAACTCATGCACAATACTTTACACAAACCGGCACCACACCCGACGGCAAATGGCTTTTCTACGGTTCCGACCGGGGCAGTGAAGCCGAACAATTGAACCTGTTTAAGATGAATCTTGAAACCGGTGAGAGTATCCAGCTTACCGAATCAACAAAAGACGTAAAGCCTCGCTGGTCTCATCCTTCACCGGACGGCAGGGAAATCTATTACATCGAGAACCTGAACCACTTCAAGGCCGTCAATACCGAGACACTCGAAGAGCGCAGCTTGTGTGTTATTGACAATTGTCATAGGCCCCATCAGTTAGGCGTCAGCCCTGACAATCGTTACATCGTTGACGGAGTATTTCTTGAAAAGAAAAAGGAAGTCAATTTTCTTGAAAGAGGCGGTCATCTGATACGCAGCGCTATTGTTGTTATCGATACGAAAACCGGCAAATGGCATAAACTGCTCGACGGCAATACCCCGCGAAGTCACGTTCAGCATTGTCCCGCTGACGCAAATCTGTTAGTCTATTGCTATGCCGGGCCCTGGTGGCGTGTGCAGCGCATGTGGCTGATAAACGCCGACGGCACGAACAACAGGCCCATTTTTGTGCAGACGCACTTCGAAGGGGCAGGCCACGAGTTCTGGAGTGCCGACGGTAAGACAATCTATGTTACCTGCAACGGCGGCAGACAGCCCCAGGGACTTTGGGCACTGGATGTTAAGACCATGAACGAAAGGTGTGTTCTTGCCGGTGCCTGCGTCGGCCACGGTGCCGCCAACCCGCAGGAAGACAGATTTGTCATAGATGATATGTATTTTGATTGTAAGACCGGATTGTGGATGTCGAAAAAAGGCTCAGTCGAACCGGAGCTGCTTTGTCAAACCGGCGTGAACTGGCACGGCGAAAGACAGGAATACCATCCGCATCCGAGATTCCTGCCGGACGGCAAGCGTGTTGCGTTCAGCAGCGCGATGAACGGCTCCGGCGAAGTCTATATAGTCGAACTTTAGCAGATTAAACAATCTTGAGGAGTATTGATATGAGTGCTTCGGAACCGATGTCACGAAGACAGTTCTTGAGGACTTCTTCCAGGCTTGTTGCCGGAGGCAGTATGTTGACGGCTGCTGAGGAATTGTTTGCGCAGGCACAGGGCAAAGAACAGAAGAAACCGAATCTTCTGTTTGTCTTTGCCGATATGATGCGGTCGCAGTCTATGGGTTGTTCCGGCAATGAGCAGGTCATAACGCCAAATCTTGACAAGCTTGCGGGCCAGGGTGTGCGCTTGACCAACGCTATCAGCACGTTCCCGATATGTTGTCCGTACAGAGCTACATTATTGACGGGCAGATTTCCACTAAGCCACGGTGTTATAACCAACGGCCCGCCCCTGCCCGAACATGAGTTGTGTATTGCCGAGGTATTTAAAGCAGCGGGCTACCAGACCGGTTACATAGGCAAGTGGCATTTGAACGGCCATGCAGGCGTCAATGCTGCTACTCATCAGTTTGTTCCGCCGGGCCCGAAACGCCAGGGATTTGATTACTGGGCGGCAGCTAATATCTCTCATAATTACTACAAGTCGTTTTATTATCGCGATACTGACGAAAAGATTCCCATCGAGGGCTGGGAGCCTGACACCCAGACGGATTTGGCAATAAAGTACATGCAAGAGCATAAAGGCAAAGAGCCGTTCTGCCTGTTTTTGTCCTGGGGGCCGCCGCACGACCCGTACGTCGCTCCGGAAAAGTTCAAGAAGATGTATGATGTCGATAAGCTCAAATTCCGCAAAAACGTTTTCCTCGATTTGGGCAAGAAAGACATTCTCTTGAATTACTACGCCGCCATTACCTCACTTGACTGGAATATGGGTCGGCTGATGGAGGCGATGGACAGGATGGGTATCACCGACGATACGATTGTTGTCTTTACCTCCGACCACGGCGATATGATTTATTCGCTGTATCTGTTTCAAAAGCAATGGCCGTACGAGGAGTCCATCTCGGTTCCGTTCATTATCCGGTATCCGAAGAAACTAAAGGCCGGCCAGGTTAATGATGTGCTATTGGGTACGCCCGATATAATGCCGACACTTCTTAGCCTTACGGGAGTGGAGATTCCAAATTCCGTCGAAGGCAGGGACCTGTCCGGCTTTATTGCCGGCACTGCCACCGAGCCCGAGCCGGATTCGGTTTTGATTGAAGTTATTACTCCGTGCGGCCGTGCTAACGACAGGGCAGGGATGCGGGCATGGCGAGGTGTCAGAACAAAAAGGTACACCTTTGCAAGGTTCCACGATGAGGATTGGTTTTTAATCGACAATAAATACGACCCGTATCAGACACGCAACCTGATATACAACAAAAAATACAAACCGCTGCGCGACGAGCTTAACGCCAAGCTCGAGCAATGGCTGAAAAAGACCAATGACCCGTTCCTGCCGGGCTCGGCGTACCACGATATCAGGGTGGAGATGATTCACGATGACCCGCCGCTGTTGAAGAAGAAAGAATAAGGCTAACACGGCCGATTTGAAAACCGGTTTTTAGGAGGCGAAAAACTGTGAAACTTATAAATGTGAGCCGGTACACGGCAGTGTGGTTTGTCCTTCTGTTGGGCTTTTTGCCGGGCAGAGTTGCTGTTGCAATGGAAATAATCACCCACGCCGAAGGTTTCAGGCCCGGCAGTCATAAGCTTGAGTACAGGGACCTGGGTTTTGAACACACCGATTTGATTCCTGCTGACGAAAGTGCAATCACTTCCCTGGTTGAAACTGCCAACGGTGATATTTACGGGGGCACGACAGGGCGCATCTGTCATTTGTTCGTGTTCTCGCCATTGAACGACAAGGCACGACTTCTATGCAACAGGGTAAAGCACCTTGGCAAAATCAGCGGCCACGAGAGTATTCATCACAGCCTTGTTGCCGCACCGGACGGGACCATCTACGTAGGCACAGGCTTGAATGAGATTCAACAGCATCCGATTTCCGACCCGCCGCCTGGAAATGCGGGGATAACCATATCTCTTTGGCAAGACATCAAAGCACGATATGCCGAATATGAAGGCGGCCATTTATACAAATACGACCCGGCGGCTGAAAAAAGAACCTGGATAGGACCAGAGCAGCAGTGGGTCGCCGAAGACCTCGGAATACCCGTGCCCAACAATGGCATTTATACTATGACAATAAATAATGACCGGCAGGAAATCTATGGTGTTACTTACCCGGATGGTCATTTCTTTGTTTATTACATCAAGGCCCGTAAATTTACTGACCTCGGGCCGATTTACAAAAAGACCGTTTACGCAGGCCCGGATAACAGGACGCTGCGGACAATTACGCGTGCGCTTATTTGCGATAACGACGGGTTTGTCTATGGTGCGGCGGATGACGGTGTCATTTTCAAATTCGACCCGTTAAAGCTCAGTATAGAAAAACTTCCTGTCCGGATTCCACAGATTTATTACAGCACGATAGAGACTCTCGTTAAAGACCGACGGGCAATGATATATGGCGGGACACTGGAGGGCTACCTGTTCAAATTCGACCCTGAGCAAATGAAAGTTACCAATCTCGGAAAGCCGCTTGCCCAGCGAAGAATCAGAGGACTAACTATCGGTGCCAACGGGATTATGTATGGTATCGCCGGCCAGAGGTCAAATCACTGTCGGCTTTTCAGCTACGACAGAGCCGATGCGGCCTTTGAAGACCTTGGCATACTGAAGGTCGTAAGAGAGCCGTATTATCAGTGGACCGCTGTCCAGATGGACTCGATTTTGACCGGCAAAGACGGTGTTATCTACATAGGCGAAGCCGAAAGAAGGTCGCATCTGTTCCTGTATTATCCGTAACGAGTCAACAAACTTTGAACAGGGCATTAATATGAGAGTCAGGTACATTCTATTATTGGCGGTAGTTTCATTACTGTTTAACTTCAATGCTACCTTCGGCGACTGTTCGTTGGACAAGAAAATTGTCCTCAAGTCGGTTGATTTACCCGGCAATCTCAGAGAGGATGGCTACTGGTCTGCTATTGGCGCTGGTTCCGACGGCAAGGTCTATATTGCATTGTGCACCGAGGGCGGCGGACACGCGCAGTTTTATATCTATGATTCCAAAACAGGCCGGATGCGCCATCGGGCGGACATGGCCAAAGTTCTTGGCGGCTACGCTGAAGGGATAAAGACACACGCAAAAGTCCATTCCAGTATTGTCGAAGATCTGCAGGGCAATATTTATTTCGCGACGGGAAATATGGGGGCCGGTCCCGATATAGTTGACCCGACGAGCTGGGAAGGCGGACGCTGGGTTAAATATGACCCGAAAACCGACAAGTTCTATGACCTCGGACTTGTTGGGCCCCACAGAGGCATTTACGGCATGGCTATCGATAAGAAGCGGAGTCGCCTGCTTGCCTTGTGCAGGGAAGGGCACTTTTTGATTCACGATATTTCGACCGGGCGAACCACTGACAAAGGCAGGGTCTGCATCAAGCCTCAAACGGTCGCAAGGACGGTAGTCTGCGACGACGAAGGAAATGCGTATATGACTTTCCATCCCGATAGAATAGCCAAGTATGACGCCAAGTCCGACAGAGTGCTGGATTTGTCTGCACGGATGCCCTCGGACCCGACCGTTTATCCCGTAACGGGTTCGATTTACAACCGCTATATGCGCTCCGGCGTCTGGGACCCAATCAGTCGAAAGATGTACGGCGTCGAGGGAGCCACCTCCATACTGTTTGAATTCGACCCCAAAGCAGGCAAAGATGGGCAAACAAGGGCGTTGGACAAATTGACTCCCTATCTGGCGACGGAAGTCGAGCAAAAAGGCCACTATGCGACACTGAGCCTGACGTTGGGCATGGACAGGAAGATATACTATATGCCGATAGGCTCTATGACCCCGGCGGACGCCAAAAGGGCCAACAAGGGCGTGGAGTTTTCCAAATGGGCGGGCCAGGGATACCTGCTGACTTATGATATCGAGACAGGCAGGAAAGAATGTCTCGGCAGGGTCTACACAGACGATGGCGAGATGGTCATAGACAAGCTTACCGGGGCTCCCAGCGGTGGGGCGATAACCGGCCCGGACGGCACTATCTACTTCTGCGTTTTTGTCGAGGAGAAGGACCCTTCGCGATTCGGCAGGTCTTTCGGCAATCTCGGTTCGAGGGCAAGGCTGTTGATATACAAACCGCGGTAGTTCTGCGATTGCCGGCCTGAGCGGTCGGTATATTCAGTCTTATTACAAGCGGAGGAAAACGTTTAATTGCAGTTTAGGGAGATTACTGGATGAAGCGCAATTCTTTATTGATACTTTTGTTTGTGTTCTGGTTCGGATGCAGTTGTGTTTGGGCGGATGTGACACAATTGAAGTCCGACTTCGCAGACCCGCCGCGGCAGTACTCGCTTGTGCCTTTCTGGCCATGGAACGACACGCTTGAGCCGGAAAGACTCAAATGGCAAATCGACCAGATGGTCGAAAAGCACGTCTACGGCGCATTTATGCACGCGCGAAAAGGTATCAACAAGGGCAAGACGCCTTATTTCTCTGAAGGCTGGTGGACAGCCGTGGATGCCTCCATCAAACACGGTGATAAGGTCGGGTTTAATCCCTGGCTTTACGATGAGGACAAATGGCCCAGCGGAGCTGCCGGAGGCAGAACAATTGCTGTCAACCCTGCTGAATTCCTGCAGAAGGGACTTGTCTTTTCAACGATGGAAATCGAAGGCCCGCAGAAAATAAGGCTATCGTCCGCTGAGGACCTCGTTGCCTTAATCGCTGCTAAATTTACTTCCCGCGGTGTTGTCGCCGAGGAATCTCTTTCTGATATAAGCGAATTCGCCGGCCAGAGTTGGGCCATACCGGAAGGTAAGTGGCTGATTATGACCTTCAGGCAGATAACCGAAGAGCACTCACGGTCCGGGCCGCAGAGAGGCATAGACTATCTGGACAAGGAAGCGGTGGCGACTTTCATAAAGATAACGCACGAACAGTATCACAAAAGATTCGGCAAATACTTCGGTAATGTCGTGCCGGGCATATTCTTTGATGAGATTACCGCAAAACTGACGCGGGCGGATTTTACCTGGACCGATGATTTTCTGGAACAGTTCAAGAGGATAAAAGGATATGACCTGAAAAAGTATCTGCCGCTTCTTGTTTACGATGGCGGCAAGCTGACTCCGAAAATAAGATGCGATTATTACGATGTATTCACCACGCTGTACGAGGATGCCTGGTTCAGGCAGATAGCCGACTGGTGCACAGAGCACAACATCGCCCTCACCGGCCATAGCTATGAGGACATCTACAGCTTCGTCACGCAGGGCGATTTTTTCAGGACGATGAGCCATCTGCACATACCTATGACTGACAACGAGGACTTTCGGTACTCCTTCCCAAGATATGTTGAGTGGTTCAAGCCCAAGCAGATGGCGTCAATCGCGCATCTTAACGGCAGGGACCTTGTTGCAGTTGAGGCCCTTGGCAGCAACAACTGGGGCTGTACGCTCGATGAGCTCCGCTACGGTCTTTCGATGCTGCATGTTTACGGCCTGAATTTTATGATATTGCACAGTCTCTACTACACCACCGATACGCCGGAGACATCTTCAGATTTTCCGCCGAGCTGGTTCTATCAGAATCCGTGCTGGAAATATTTCGGAAAGGTCGGCAAATTCGCCCAGCGCCTGGCCTATATGGGCAGGCAGGGCAATCACGTCTGCGACGTTGCAATACTTTACCCGATAACCAGCCAGTGGGTATCGGGCCGGCGGGAAGGAGGGCTCGGCAAGAAATACACGCCGGAGGAACTCGAAGATATCCTTTCTGCGCAGTACTTCAACGTGCAGAAAACCTTGCTCGAAAATCAAATCGACTATGACATTATAGACCCGGCGTCATTGCTGAAGGCCGACGTCGCAGACGGCAAAATCAAAATCGCAAAAGAGAAGTATTCGGTTCTGATTCTGCCGCCGTTGTCTACGGTCCGCAGGGCGACGATTCAGAAAGTAAAGCATTTCTACCAAAACGGTGGTACTGTCATTGCTCTCAATACTCTGCCGCTTGATTCGATGGAGGCAGGCAGAAAAGACCCTGTTGTTGTCAAGACAGTGAAGGATGTTTTCGGATTAAATCCAGTATTTCTGCGTTCGGGCTATTTCGAGGTAAACCAGGCAAGGTCGGAACAATTCATAACGAATAAAAATGAAAAAGGGGGCACGGCACACCTCACCAAATGGGTCGACCAGGTGCCGCGAATAATCGACACAGCTGTTGAACGAGATGTCATCATCAAAAAAGGCAACACTGAGGGTTTGAAGTTTCTGCATAACCGCTCGGATGATACTGATATCTACTATCTTGTCAACGCTCAGCGATTGGCCCAAAGCTGGACGGTTAGTGTCAAATCAGCCGGTGCCGTTGAGAAGTGGCATCCGGAAACAGGACAGATAGAGCAAATCTACGGCCAACAGGATGGCCCCGGCAGAATGGAGCTGTCTCTGAATTTTGACCCATGGGAAAGCTACTATGTGGTGTTTGATAAAACCAAAGCCGGCACCGAAAAGAAAACCTTACCGCAAACTTCCGAACTCGTCAGTTCTTTACCGCCGGTTATTCTGGACGGTCAATGGAATTTCATGCCTGCCGGCAGCACGCTTGATTATAAATGGCAGTCAAGCGTGGAAACCTCGCGGATTCCACTGCCGGTGATGCAATTTGCTGCTGACAGGTCGGGGCGATTGGCAACAATTGAGCAATTGCTTTCGACCGACGAAGATGATATCCGCTTCAAACAGATTAAGATTAAGGACGGATGGAATACCACTGCCGGCTGTGGACGATATCTGAGCAGTTGGGATGGCTGGTGGATAACTTATGTCGACCTGAAACCTCACTGGGGCCGCGTGGCTGGCGACCGGATAAGGTTCAGAAAAAAGTTCAACCTCGATAAAACGGTAAAAGGTGCATGGCTTGGCCTGACGGCCGAGAAGAAGTACGAGCTTTTTGTTAACGGCAAAGAAGTCGGCAAAGATGACAACTACCTCACAGCCGAGACGTATCAGGTAACGTCATATCTTAAAAAAGGCGAAAATCTCATTGAAGTTCTTGTAACGGGTGGCGGCGTCCTGCTCGCCCAGGGCAGGGTAACTCTTAAAGACGGCAGCAGCGTGAACATTGTTTCCGACGACACGTGGGAAGCGGCCAGGGATGGCGTCTGGTCTCAGGCCTTCGAGTATGTCAATCCGCCTTTGGGGCCCTGGGGCAATGTTGAACTGGAAAAACAGCCGGTAAAATTCCCTGTGACTTTGTGGTACAGACAGGAACTGCCCAAAGGCGCCGTTGCGATGGATATTCCGTTGATTAGAGGCGATTATGAAGTTTATGTCAACGGCAGTGCGATAAGCTCTGGGCCAGGCCGGCAGCGAATAGACTTCAAGCACCTGCTCGGCGGCGGTAAAAATATTCTTACTATTAAGGTTGCCGCGCAGGATTCTTCGGGCGGGCTGATTGTTCCGGTTACACTTATTTGCGAACCAACAGAGGTTGAACTAAAACTTTGGGCCGATTACGGTTTGGACTGGTATTCGGGCAGATGTCTCTATTGGCGGGAATTTGTGCTGCCAAAAGAATATCTTGATTCCGGTACCAAACTGATACTTAACCTGGGATATATACAGCACTTTGCGGAAATCTGGGTAAACGATAAGCTTGTGGAGACAAGAATCTGGCAGCCCTATGAAGTTGAAATCCAGGATTTCGTTAAACCTGGTTCCAATAAGCTCACCATTGTTGCCGCCAACCTGGTTACCAACAAAATGAAGTGGAATATTTTTGACCAGATGCTGGTGGACCGGCGCGCAAGATGGGGCCACGATTTGCACCTCTTGAGAGACCCCTCGGTACTTGATTCGGGTCTGCTGGGGCCGGTCAGAATAGAGCCTGTGAAAAAGCCGAAAGTTGCAATTTCTGCTTTGAATTAGTATATTCATACGCTCAGGTTGGTACGAATTATCTGTTAGGTTCCTTTTGTACAGGAGAATTTTGATGAATGGTAAAGCTGTCCGCATAACTGCTGTTTCTGTCATCGCAATCGCAATTACACTTACCTCCGCCGCGAGAGCAGCTTCACTGTTGGATTTTCTGAACCCTCCCTTGGAAGGTGAAATAAAAATCTCAACCTCCGAGAAACTCGGCAGCATCGACCGCAACATATACGGTCTTTTCACCGAGATGTGTTTTTATGAATTCAATGGCGGAATGTGGGCCGAGATGCTTGATGGCAGAAAGTTCAGCGATAACGATGGCGAAGATGCGAGATACGGCGTGATCAAGCCATGGCTCGCCATCGGCAGAAATGACAAAACGTATTTTATGCATGACAACACGACTTATTACTGCGGCAACCAATCGCAGAGAATAGTCAGTGAAGATGCGGCCAACGCGCGTACCGGCATCAGTCAGGGCAAACTTTTCCTCGAAGAAGGCAAGGCTTACCAGGTCAGACTCAATCTTATGCAAAAAGATATTGCCGGCAAAGTGACCGTTGCGCTCGAAGGTGAAAAGGGTATCTATGCCGAACAGGTAGTGACTATCCCTGCCGGTGACTGGCGACGATTCGGTTTTACTTTGAAGCCGGCCCAATCGGACGAAAACGGCAAATTCACAATTACTTTTTCCGGCAGCGGAACTTTGTGGGTCGGCACGGCCTCTCTTATGCCCGAAGGTAACGTCTCAGGATTTAGAACGAATGTTGTCGAGGCGCTCAAGGCGTTAAACGCCCCCAATATTCGCTGGCCCGGCGGCAATATGGTCTCTGAATACCGCTGGACCGATGCCATCGGCGACAGGGACAAAAGGACCCCGCGGCTTATCAGAGGGCTTTGGGACCCGTATGATGTGGGAATAGACGAATTCATAGAGCTTTGCAGGCTCTTGAATACGGAGCCCTACATCGCCATAAACGCCGGCGACGGCACAGTCGAAGAGGCTGTTGCTCTGGTCGAATACTGCAATGGCGGCACCGATACCAAATACGGGAAAATGCGGGCAGAAAACGGCCATCGGCAACCGTACAATATCAAGCTGTGGGGTATCGGCAACGAGATGTTCGGTAACTGGCAGAACGGTCACGTTGACGAAGAAACCTACGCCAGACGCCATGTAGCGATGGCCAAAGCTATTCTTGCAGTTGATAAGGACATAAAGATTGTCGCCACAGGCGCCCGCCACTGGAAGTATCCCCGCTGGAACCAGACGCTATTAAAAATAGCGGGTGAGTATTTCGATTATCTGGCATTGCATTCGTATGCCAAAAAATACCGGCGGCATATGCAAAAGGATGACCTCAAGGACCCCAAATTCAGAAAAGAATTCTACTGGTACATTGTCTCCTCGCCGTATGGGGTCGAAGAGCAAATCTACGGAACCGACAAGGAAATCAGGGCCATTTTGCCTGGTCGGCCTGATATAAAGGTGGCTTTTGATGAGTGGAACTGCTGGGCGTATCGACCGTCTGGGAAGGAGTTTGAGACCGAGAACGTCGATTTCGCCCTGCGGGACGCCCTTTATACCGCGGGTGTGTTCCACGCCTTCAGAAGACAGCACAAGGCAGTCACCATTGCCAATTTCTCAAAGACCGTAAATGCAATGCCGTTGATAAAGGTCAGTCAATCGGGAATGTTCCTTAATCCCCAATACCTTGCCTTTAAGATGTATTTGGACCATTGC
>Ga0114923_10002917_pt1 | contig 11535 bp, 11 predicted proteins | sample SumtaG_FD_89578 | JGI IMG/M metagenome (GOLD analysis project Ga0114923, IMG submission 89578) | Deep subsurface microbial communities from Indian Ocean to uncover new lineages of life (NeLLi) - Sumatra_00157 metaG | ecosystem: Environmental > Aquatic > Marine > Oceanic > Sediment | place: near...
CCTGGGGTGTGCACCAACTGGCAGCGTCGCTTTTTACATGGACACTGAAGGCTACATCGATTCAACAGACGCCACCGATGATGCCGAAATGTCTCGCGTTCCTGTCGTGTCTGAACCCGTCCGAAGAATTGAGTACAACAAATTCATCTACGTGCGAACGACAGGCAGTGACTCGAACGGTGGCACGTCGGCTGACTCCGCTTTTCTGACACCGGCGAAAGCCATAGATGAGGCAGCCACCTACTTCGTTAGAGATTACACCATCTATATCGATATTGGTGAAGGAACATTCGACTGCGACACCTCTCTTGACCCTTCCCACCCTTGTGGCAAGTACACCAAATGGGATGGCGTCGCAACCGAGTACACAAGCCGAACGATCAACAACATAGACGGGGCACCCTCAGCCCTGAGCACTGGCCTGGAATATATCGACTTTGACGTCAGTCTTCCGGCCGCGTCGGGAGCAGCCGTCGGTCAGTACATTCTTGTTAAGACCACCTCGGGAGGCACCAACCCGAACCTAGTCAAAGGCTGTCACGAGATTGTCGCTTGGAACGGCGGCACGAACGTCGCCACCGTCCGGTGTGTTCGGTGCGCAGGCGTGACCACGATGCCAAGCGGAACGATCACAGCCGCCACTCTGACTTTGGTCAAGACTATCTTCCACTTCACCGGCAGCAATGGTCTTGTTTCGACCGGCGTCGACCACTGCGGCTACTGGGATTCGCTAGTCATCAAAGGCTCAGGTGCTTACAGTGGCGTCTGGATGTTGCAAGGATCTATGATTTGTCTTGGTGACAACCTTGCCACCAGCGAATGGGCTCAAAATCTGCACTCCCTGAACGGGGGGAAGATATTCGCCGACTCCACAGTGCATTCATACTCGAACGGGTATCTAGCGACGGCGGGCAGTGGCTCATTCATATCGCTCCACACTGGCGCCATCCTAAGTGGATGTAAAACTACCGCCCTTCGGGGACTCGATGATTCCTATTTGAATTTCCAGGCCAGTGAGATATACTGTGGTGGCCCCTTTTACACTGTGTCAGCCTACAGAGGCTCCTTCATCAAGGCCCCAAACGCCGTTGTCGAGGGTTGCACCCCTTCTGTTAGTGTCGCTTTCTATGTGACTTCCGGAAGTGGTATTGACTCAAGCTCCGCCACCACCGACGCCGTGACGTTGCGGGGTCAGGAGATCGCACCGGGTGGCAACGGCTCTTACCACATCTACTAAGTCTTACCTCCCCTCCTAAGAAAGGACAGCACGATGGAACTAATGGATCTCGCGAAGGACTTCGGCCCGCTCGTTGGCATCGTGCTGTTCTTCATTTGGCGGGACTGGCGACGTGAACAAAACCTCTTCGAGCGAGTCCAGAAACTGGAGGATTTCAACACTGAAGTCCTTACAAACATTGTGAAGGAACAGGCGATGATCATCGCGACCAACACCCAGGTCATTGCCACCAACACCGAGGTCGTCAAGGCCAACACTGAACAAATTCGCCACATTGCTGCGGCAAGGTAACATGGTCAGACCCAACTACAACCTGATTCGACTCATCCGGCGGGCCATCCGCATGATGAAAAAAGAGTACGGCAACCCGATCACTGTCTACAAGCTTGGGTCGGTGGCCACTGATTACGATACCGGCGTGAAGACCGAGTCTCACAACTCTGTGTTCATCCGTCGCGCTGTCGTACTCCCGGTCACGTTGACTCGGGATGTCATTCAGACGATCTCGATGCTCTCGGCGAACAAGAAGATGGCGCAAGGCGGCACATTTGATCCCGGCACGCGGAAGTTCCTCATCGATCGAACCGATACCCCCGCCGACTGGACGATCATGAAGGACGACTGGATCGTCTACGACGGCAAGCGTTATGACGTCAAGTCCGCCGAAGAGTACGAGTACAATACTGGCTGGATCGTTGCAGCCAGGGAGATTGAAGGCGCCCCGGCTTACGAGGATCATCACCTCAAGACGAGCGGGTATCTTCTCTCACTGACACAAACTGTTACGGCAGTCATAACTTAACCGGAGGCAGACGACAATGGACAAGAACCTCGCGCGGTGGATCTTCCAGTCTCTTGCGTCACACTTCAAAAGTGTTGCCGATGGGATCTCTCTACTGTATTTTGTCGAAGGCATCGACGAGCGATCCAACGACACCATGCAGGAAAATCACGTTGAACTTCGAGTGTCCGGACCTGAACTGAAAGAGGTCAGTAACGGCTACTTCAACGTCAAGGTTATCGTGAACCTGATGTTCACCAAGAATATGAACGAAGTCGGTGCGGACGCCTTCGATCTGATTCAGTGGACTGGTGTGTTTGCGGACGAGATGTTGCGGCCGATTCCGATCTACAAAAAAGGCAATGGTGCGGAGGACGATGAGACGCTCGTAGGGTGTCTCCAAGTACACAAAGGGCGAAACGAAGCAGTCCGGGTTTTTCACTTCGGACAACTTGACAAGCACACCCGCATCAGGCAGTCCGAAGTGGATGTCCTGTACGGTATGAACTACCAATCCTCATAAGGAGAAACCCTAATGGCACGAATTGAGATGCGTGATGTGACCATCTATATTCAGGATGGTCTCGCTGGATCGGGCAACCTTTCCGCAAACGGAACCTTGAACGATGTTACCCTCAACATCAACACGGTTGTTCTCAACACCGCAGTCACTGACGCCGTCCCCATCGGCGCCCGGCTGTACCTCGACGGCGAAACGGCCAACACGGTACATACCGTGACTGCTCGCGTGCCGGACTCGGTGAATACGACCAACTCCATCAACATCACCCCGGTACTGGGCGCTGGCACCTACAACAGCGGAAACGCTGAAGGTGCCATCACGTTCATCAACCAGCGGATCGAGATTCAGGTCGGCGAAGGCAACCTGACCTGGACCGAGGCGAAGGAGTACGAGTACCTTCGCGAGCGGGGTGATCTCGATACGGTCAAGGAAGCCGACGAACAGCCCGTCGAGATGTCGATGGAGTTTGTGTACGAGTACATCAAGACTCAGTCTGGTCAGACCATCACCCCGGTCGACGCACTGAAGCAGCAAGGCGAGGCAGCCGAGTGGGTGTCGAGTTCGAGCGATTTGTGCGAGCCTTACTGCGTCGATGTGCTTGCGAAGCACTGTGTCCCGTGCGGAACCGACGAGGACGAGGATGTCCTGTTTACCGACTTCCGTTACGAGGGCCTGGACTTCGACACTGGCGACGCCACAATCGCCGTGTCCGGCCGTTGCAACGTCAGTGAGCCGACCGTTACTCGGTCGACTGACGCCGAGTGCTGAAAACCTTTTGTCTAGCGGGGCGGCCTTCGTCGCTCCGCTAGGCACCTCATTTCCCTACACCTCAATCAGGAGACAAATTATGAGAATCAATGGTGTTGAAGTTACTGGCAGTGAAGCGTTGCTCGTCCTCCCCCGCGACAAAGGGGACATTCCGATCAAGGCGGTCGCCGTCTCGATTAGTGAAGAGTTCGATGAGAAGTGCCCCGTGCCTGTTGCACCTATGCTCCAGACAAAAGACGGCAACAAGCCGGACCACAACGACAAGGATTTCAAGGTAGCCATGGCGCGTCGTGCAGACATGCGTTTTGCCTTGATGATTGTTCGGTCCCTGGAGCCTAGCAACATCGAGTGGGACAAAGTGAATGTCGACATGCCCGCGACATGGCTTACGTGGCGGGACGAGTTACAAAAAGAAGGCCTCTCGGAAGTCGAGTGCAACCGAATTGTCGGTTTGGTTCTTGAGGCCAACTCTCTCGACGAGGCCAAGATCAAAGCCGCACGCGACAATTTTCTACTTGGTCAGGGAGAGTAGCTCGGAAACTCCTCTGGCCGCCTAATCGAACGGCTGAGTACACGATTTGGGCCGCCTGCTTAGAGGTGGGAATAAAACCACCAGGAGTGAAGGATCGGTGGGAGAGCATGGACGCTCTGAAGCAGGCAGACGTGATCGCGTTTCATCAGACCGCCGAGCATGTAAGATCCACATCAGGGTTCCCGAGGTTCTAATGAAGTTCACCGCCGCCTTTTACGCCTTGGACTTTGATGCCGCTAGGTATCGCAAGATTCTTCTGCAATACCTGCGCGACATCAATGAGAAGGCGGGGCAGGCATGGATAGACACGGCTGTCAATCAGACGCCTATCCCAACGTGGTCGGGAGCCTCGCGGGCGACGTTCGTGAAGCTGGCATCTGAACTCGGAACCTCGGTCCCTATCGGGCCCATTAGAGCGAAGAGAGACAGGACGAATCTTGGAAGGGCCACCTCCGCTCGCAGCACGGTTATTGAGGACCCATCGAAAGGGTACGCAGGCTTCGTATACGCGACCAGTCTCCAATACCTTGCTTACAATGAATACAACCGTGCTACGGCGGGCGCGCCTCCCCAGCCGTTCAGCGACAAGGTGAGGTTCACACCTTACAACTTCCAATCGCGAGCCCAAACCGCGTGGCTAAAAGTAGCCAAAACGGCTAAGCTGCCCAACCCCTGGCGACAACTGAAGAAGAGGAAGATATAGTGGCCGAGATCAAACAGAAACTGGGCTTCGACGCACAGCAGGCGATCGACACTCTGAGCAAGTTGACCGCTGGCTTCAATGAGGCTAGCGACGCGCTGAACAAAATGAATACCGCAGCCAAGGGCGCGAAGGCGCTGTCTGGTGTCACAGACGGAACGAAGAAAGCCACGAAGGCCGCCAACGAGTTCCTGGTCGGATGGAAAACGATCATCCGCGTTCTGGAGACTCAGCTTATCGTTCGCGGTCTCAACACGCTCATCACCGGGCTGAAGGATGCAGTCGAGAACGCTCGCGAACTCGGACTGGCGATCGAAGAAGTCCGGACGATTGACGCCGCCGGTCGAACCGCCGCAGACATCAGTAAGCAGGTGCTGGCGTTATCCGATGCTATCGGTCAGGCCCCGACCGACTTGGCGGAAGGTCTTTATCAGACCTTGTCGAACCAAGTCGTTGAGGCCGGTGAGTCGTTTCAGTTCATGAGCGAGTCCGCTAAGCTCGCCAAGGTGACGGCGTCCGAGACCGGCGACGCTGTGAACGCATTGTCTTCGGTGATGAACTCTTACAACTTGGCCGCATCGGAAGCTGAGCACGTCTCTGGCACGTTGTTCGCGACCGTCGAGCAGGGCCGTTTGCGACTGAGCGAGATCGCGAACGTCATCGGCCGCGTGACGCCTCTTACTGCTCAATTGGGAATCACCTGGGAAGAGACTGCCGCTTCGATCGCGACCATGACTCGGCAGGGTGTTCGTGCCGACACAGCTATCACTCAGTTGCGAGCCGTCGTCACTCGACTGCTGAAGCCAACCGCCGAGATGAGCGCGATCTTTAGGAAGTGGGGCGTCGAGGATGGCCGTCAAGCCATCCAGACGTTCGGCGGTCTGACAGGCGTCTTGAAGAAGCTGGCGCAGGAAACTGGCAACAACTCAGGGGAGATGGCTGAGTTGCTCCGAAACGTGCGCGCCATCGCTGGTGTGTTCGGTATCATGTCCAACGAAGGCAAGACCATGGAAGAGGTCTTGAACAACATCACGGTGGCCACAAAGAAGGCTACCGAGGCTTGGTCTGAGTACGCTGAGTCTGATGCTCAGAAGCTTACTGTGGAGATGCAGAAGTTTGAAAACGTGATGACTCGGCTAGGCACTGCGAGTATCCCTGCCGTCACGTCGGTGCTATCAACCCTCACCACAGTCATGAAGGGGTTTAGTATAGGTGTCCAGGTCATAACCCAAAACTGGGGAGAAGCCGAACAGTCCGCTTTTGATTATGAAAGGGCGGTGGCGGCGGGAGCCAAAGACGCCCTCTCAAACCAACAGGCATGGGCCGACGCCTCTCGTGGTGGTTATGACGTCCTCACCGAAGCGTCCCGACTCTACTACGCGGAAGCCAACAAGCTGGAGCAGGAACTGGCCACCACACGAGACAACTCCATCGCCAGCGCAACGACCGCCTTTGAAACTGTTGCCGACAATCTGACTGACCTGTACAAGGAAAGCTTGTCGGACATTGAGAAGTTTGCGGATAATGCGGCGGGCCACGTATTGAAGGCGTTCGATCGCATCGCTGATCTTGAGCGAAGCATCGAAGACCAAAGGTTAGACTACCGCCTGAAACAAGCCCAGACCTACTATGACAAGCTCGCAGTTTTGGACAAGGCACACCAAGCCGCCACGAGGGCGCGAGAGGTGGCGCGTCTAAAACTCTCTGCCGACCCGGAATCGGAGAAAGCATTCCGCGAGGCCAGCGAGCGTGAAATAGACCTCGCTAAGGAACGACTAAACCTAGCAGAAAAAGAGAAACAGGGCGGCCAGGAATATCTTGACATTTTCCTTGACATTGAAAACGCTCAGCGGGCCCAAATTGAAGGTCAGAAAGCTTTTGCTGATGCCAGTCAAAATGTAGCTGACTTCGCGGAGGAGATCAAAGGCGAATTCTCCGAAATCGAGGCTCGGGTCAAGGAAATCGTCGCCCGGATCAAGGAGATCCACGCAGATGGTATTGTCGACCCGCGTGAAGAGGCCGAGCTAAGAAGCCTGGGGGTCGAGTACGATAAGCTGGAGGCAAAGTTCAAGGAAGGCGCCACTATTCTCAGTTCCGCTGGTCTGGACCTTGATTTCAGTCAAGTAGTTGATGGCTTGTCTGACGCATTGAATCAAGCGCACAAGGACTGGGGAGCCGAGGTAGAACGCGCCAAAGCGGCGTTTGCTAAAGCCGTCATCCCGATACAGGTGTCTCTTGATCCAGGAGGCGCTCGCGAGGCGTTTCAAAAGGCGGCTGGAGTACAGCAACTTCCAGGCGAGACCGCTGGCACGTTCGCTGGAAGACTTGACGAAGCGGCCAAGAAGCGACTTGAAGACGACAACAACCTGCAAGGAGATATAAACGCACTGCGAGACGCAGGCACGGAGCCCCTGCAAACGTCCACTGACCTCTTGAGCAGCATTGTAGAAAAGACCAACAGGGCCGCAGAATATGCCAGGAGTCAAGAGAAAACACTACGCAGTCTCCCTAAGCATCTTTCTGCTGGGCGCGATGCTCTTTCCGCGTCACTGGGGCGTGACAAAGCACGAGTGGTGGAAGCAAGCAAGTTGCAGAACGAGTATAGCCAGATGCTCTCTACGATCCAGCAAGGTGGGGTCGTCGAGGAAGCCGCTGTCCAGAAACTGAAAGTCAGGGCTGATGCCGCGCTCAACGTCAAGAATATCACGCAAGAGCAACACGATCTGTACGTGCAGTTGAATAAGCAACTTGTAGAGCACGCCAAGCGAACCCAGCAGATCCAGGACCTGGAGAAACAACGGGCACCGGAAGGAGAGCTTGACGCCGCCAGGAACCTGCTCATACAGCAGCAAGCTGTCGAGGCCAGCACTATGAATGAAGCTCAGATACGGCAAGATATGGCCGCAGTCAGCCAGGTTTACAAAGAACTGCTAGACGGTATGAAGACGACTACCGAAGGCACGGCGAACGCCGCCGGAAAAACAGCCACCTCCACGGCGAACGCCGCCACGCAGGCGAGCAACTACACCTCCAACATTTCGACCTCGACCGAAGCCCTCAATGACGCCATCACCCAAGCAAGTGCACTGGCCAATGAGATGGAGCGAGCAGCATCAGCGGCGGGGGCCATCTCAGGCGTATCCGTCCCATCAGGTGGTGGCGGCCAGTATCAAGGAGGTCCATTCTATGCGAACGGCGGCCAGTTCCGAGGACAAGACCGCCAACTCACCGCCCTCGCCCGAGGCGAGATGGTTGTAAACCAAAAGCGTTCGCGTCAGTTCTTCTCTGAGCTTAACGCGATGAATCAAGGCAGCCAACCTGTATACCGTGAGCAGGGGGGTACTGTCACCAACGTGGGCGATGTTAATGTCACGGTTCAAGGCGGAGACTCCTCTCAGCGAACGGTTCGCGAGATAGGCCACGCTCTTCGTCGCGAGATCAAGCGTGGCAACCTGAAGCTTCGTTAATCTGTTTCTCTTTTCAAGGAGCCTGCTATGAATCAGCGACTCGCTATCACTGGACGTTTTGTCATCGAGCACCGGGACCTCAATGACGTTCTCAAGGCAATCTACGAGGTCCCGAACGGTATCGTGGACGTGGGTCTGAACCATATTCTCGAAACCGAGTTCAATGGTGGTGCGCAGATCTCGACATGGTACATCGGGTTGGTCGACAACTCCGGTTTCTCGGCGTTTGTTGACGGTGATACCTTGTCCTCGCACGGTGGGTGGGATGAGTTCACCAGCTACTCTGAGTCGAACCGCGTGACGTGGGCGAGCGACGCGGCAACGGGCCGAGCCATCGCCAACAGCACGACCGCCGATTTCTCCATCAACGCCACCGGCAACCTCAAGGGCATCTTCGTGTCCTCGAATAACGTCAAGACGACCGGCAACACCGGAACGCTCTGGGCGACGGCCGCGTTCTCGTCCGTCGTCGCGACGGCCAACGGTGACACGCTGAAGGTGACGTACACCGTCAGCGGCTAAACCTTTCTGTCTTGGGAGGCGGCCTTGACGCCGCCTCCCATGGCGTCTGCAACGTAGGAGCACCAAATGGCAACTCGACTTGGCCCCATCTCCTCTTTCCCGGCCACTCAAGGGAAAGTCTACCCCGACGTCCTCAAGACCACCTCAAACGATTTCTGGATCGAAGGTCTCGGAGTGATGGCGTCCCTCGACGCGGACGCAGAGCTTCAATACATTTGGCATGTTCCGGAGGGCACCTTACCTGTCGGAACCTGCAAGCTGGAAGTCATCATGTTCTCTTACGACGGTGACGGCGACGCCGCCTTCAATCCGAAATGGAAGTCGGTTGCCTTCGATGAGAACATGGATCTTGCAGCCGGCAGCCTGAACGCTGAAGGCGAAAGCACCATCTCTTGGACCTTTGGAGCCAACGCACATGAAATGCGGCGGGCCACCATCAATCTTGACGCTGACACTGTTGTCGCCGACGAGTTCATTCAGATGCGCCTCGCACTCATCTCGGCCAACTGGACTCTCAATACCCGCAGCATTGTTCTTCCCTCGATTATCTGGGAGTAGTTTAACGGAGAGGCCTCATGGCTTGGACATTCAACGGCACTGGCTCGCAGACTACGCTGCCAAGCGGGTCCTATCTCGATATTCCGAATGGTGACTGGTCATTCACGGGTTGGTTCCGTATTCCAACTAACTTGGGCTCCGAGTACAGGCGGATTGTTGGCTGGGGTACGCGGGTGGCCACACCCCACGTTCAAGTATACGTCGCGGAAAACGGCGTAGGGCCCCTCGCTGACCGCAATCACCTTGGCGCCCGTGTCATCGACCCCAGTGGCAATGACACAGGTGTGATTAAGGTGACGGGGCTCAATTTGAGCAACAATCTTAACAAGTGGCTTGCATGGACGCTCACTCACAACGGCTCGAATGACACCACGTATCTGCGAGTCTTCAGGGCCTCTACCGGCATCACGTATTCTGCCACTTCCGTTCAGGCCTTGGCCGGCATTAGTAACACCGACATCTCTGAACCCCTCTACATCGGGTCTTTGAACGACGGGGTAGACGCGACGCGGTTTAAGGGTGATCTGGCCGAGACATCGTTTATGTCCGGCACATTCCTAGACTTCGAGTCCAACTGGCAGGGTTTCACTCATGGCCGTAGAGGTTTTCGCCTTCCTGACGTTGCTTGGAACGTCCCTATGTTGGGTGACCGAACAGAGGTGTGGGGCACCGGCGACTCGATAATCACACCTACCTCGACGAACGTGTCAACGGCGACCTACGATAACCCTCAGTTGCAACTGATCACGCCCCAGCCGAAACACATACCATATGAGTCCACCGATCCGTTGCTTCAAAGTATCAACAATACGTTGAACTTCGTACAGGTGGCGGAGCAGAATCGAATCATCGTGTTGTCGGCCAACAACGCTTTGAATCTCGTGCAGTCGGAGTTGTGCGCCTGTGATGTTCCCGTGTCGGCGGGTAACAGCCTGACTCTGTCTGATGTCGCCGGTCGAACGATGGAGTTCTCCGGTTCGCATGTGCTGGTGCTCGCCAGCGTCGTCCTTCATCTCAACATCGTCGGTGATCGTTTGCCGTGCGGCAGCACTCTCAACTTGGTGCAGTACGCGCAGGTGGCGAATCAGGTTGACCCTCAACATGATCTCGGCCTCGTCCAGACTGTGGACATCCAGTTTCCGATCAAGCCCAACGTCCACCAGCTTCTCGGCATCACTCAGCACACCAGCACACCACATCGCGAGTTCGTTACCCAGAGCCTCGGCATCTATGACCGGGCGGACGTTCCGCTTCCGACACAGCATGTCAGCCACACGCTGAACTTCGTGCATGACGCGCCGATCGGCAACGTTGAGAACACGTTGAACTTCGTGCAGGATGTGCAGTTCTCGAAATCGTTGACCGCTTTCAACACTCTGAACCTGACGCATACCTTGAACAGGGTCATGATCTATGATCGGACGCTTGCTCACGACAATGTTGTCGGCCACGCCCTGACGTGGTATGAAGACTCCCCATGCGGCCGGAAGCAATACACTCCGTTCCAAGGCGAGAACACGATTCCGTTGAACGTGGGCCTGCCGAAGGACACGTTGGGAGATCCGCAGGGCGAAGACAGCACCTTCAAGTTGTATCAGCCCTACCTCGGGGCCCATACGAATGAAGTGGAACTGCGCCAGCCTGAGTTGGACAACCGGGATCGCAACGCTTTCAGCCGGGTCAGCCAGGAGACACGCGGCGGCAAGCTGATCGTCTTCGCCGATCCTATCTGGCCGAAGGTTCGCACCTTGGCTGTCACGGTCATCGGACTCACCGAGGCCCAAGTCGATGAGTTCCAGGCCTTCATGTTGGCGACGGTCGGACAGGAGATTGGCTTGACCGACTGGGAAGGCCGCCTCTGGAAGGGCTTCATCACGAACCCGAACGACCAAGCGACGCAGGATGGAAAAGCGCGATGGACAATCTCCTTCGAGTTTGAGGGTGAGATGCTGGACGTCCAGCAGCCCGGCGAGGAAGGTGACGGCAACGGAATGGTGTTGAGTCTCACACATTCAGTGACGGCGGTGATAGTATGAGCTTCATTATGAGAGCCCCATACCCAGGGCTTGTGACGACGGCGCTCCTCCCCTCGCCTCAATGGGGAGACTCGAAGTCCTTGACGGCGACGGTAACCAGCCAGCGTTCAATGAACGGCACGCTGTACACCTACGTCAAGGATCGCAACGGCAGGATGAAGTTCCACTGGCGATTCGAGATCGCTCGCAACAAAGCTTTGGAGTTGCGAGAGTTCATCAACGCCTACTACGGGAAACTCATTCAAGTGACTGACCACGACGGCGATATATGGACCGGATACTTTCGCAACAACCCGTTCGAGTTTATGGGTGCGGGAAGGGCGGGCCCCAGTTGGCCCGGCGGTGAGACAATGACCTTTGAACTGGAGTTTGAAGAACGATGAGAACAGTAACAGCTAACGCCTCGGCCAA
>Ga0114923_10002918_pt1 | contig 11533 bp, 10 predicted proteins | sample SumtaG_FD_89578 | JGI IMG/M metagenome (GOLD analysis project Ga0114923, IMG submission 89578) | Deep subsurface microbial communities from Indian Ocean to uncover new lineages of life (NeLLi) - Sumatra_00157 metaG | ecosystem: Environmental > Aquatic > Marine > Oceanic > Sediment | place: near...
GCATCTTTTTTTGAGTCGGGTCAAATCTCATCCTGCTTGTAAGGGGCAAAAAGCTCGGGTCTCACAGATCAGGCACACGTATACGCTATCTACAAGCAAACAAGCCCCTATTGTAAGTGGGTCGGGACCGCATGTCGAATATGGTGCCGTCTTTGAGGCTGCCAGGTCACATCAGTGACCCGATCTCAAAAAAAGATGTTCCTTGACGGCCTGCAAACACGACAAGGCCGCTCATATTTGCATTCGTGTGATTTGGGCAACAGCCTGTCAATCGTCGATCGTCAATTGATGGTCGCAGGGAGGATTTGTTGTGAAGAACATTTTGGTTGTCGGCGGTGCCGGATACATTGGTTCCTACATGGCCAAGTGCCTTTCCATGAAGGGTTATATGCCTATAGTCCTTGACAGCCTTGTTTGCGGCCACCGCGGGGCGGTAAAGTACGGCCCCCTCTTCGAAGGATCCATGAACGATTCAAGCCTGCTTCAAAAGATATTCTCAGACTATCCTATCTCAGCAGTAATGCATTTTGCCGCCTTCTGTTATGTCGGGGAATCCATAAACGAACCGGCCAAGTACTACCGGAACAATGTGGCCAATACCCTTGCCCTGCTTGAGGTCATAGTTGAAAAGAATATCGGCAATTTCATATTCTCATCTTCATGTGCTGTTTACGGTGAGCCGGTTGAAATCCCTATTACCGAAGACCACCCTAAAAGACCGATCAGTCCTTACGGCAAGACCAAATTCACGGTTGAACAGATACTGGATGATTTCAGGGGTGCCTACGGACTGGAATCAATTTGTCTAAGGTATTTTAATGCAGCCGGGGCAGACCCTGATGGTGAATTAGGTGAAGATCACGACCCCGAAACACACCTTATTCCCCTGGTTCTTAAGACTGCGCTTGGTCAACGACCCATTGTAGATATCTTCGGAGACGACTATCCAACCCCGGACGGCACATGTGTTCGGGATTACATTCACATCGAGGACTTGGCTCAGGCCCATCTGCTTGCCTTAGAGAGGTTGTTGACAGGCTTGCCGGGCGGAGCATACAATCTTGGGAACGCTGAAGGTTATTCGGTGAAGCAGGTGATCGAAGTTTGCCGGCGCATAACCGGTAAAGAGATCCCGGCAAGTGTGGTAGAAAGACGTTCCGGCGACCCCGCGGTCCTTGTCAGCTCGAGTGAAAAAGCGATGAGGGATCTGGGCTGGAAGCCGCAATTTCCCGACCTTGAGACTATCGTGGAAACCGCCTGGACCTGGCACAAGAATAATCCAAATGGCTATGATTCGTGAAAACGAATCACGTTTGTTGAGTTCATTGAGTTACTAAGGCGAAACTTTTGTATCCGACATTGGTTTGGGGTAATGATGACTTTTCTTTCGTTCCAAGTCTCCCTTTCCCGCCAGTCACTACAGAAAAGACATCATTACCCCATATCTAAGATGTCGGGTAGTTAACGTGTCTTTTAGTAAGAACACAACAAACACAATAAACAGGAGTCCCGCAAGATGGATGACATGCCGAAGAATAATGATGTTACCTGGTTCGACGGGTATGTATCTCGCGACGATCGGGAAAAGCTACACGGTCACAGGGGAGCGGTTATCTGGTTTACAGGCCTTTCGGCTTCGGGCAAATCAACGATTGCCCACATGGTGGAAAAAGAGCTGCACCGTCGAGGCTGTTCCACCTATGTGTTCGACGGGGACAATGTTCGTCACGGGCTTTGCTCGGATCTGACATTTCGTCAGGAAGACAGGGAGGAAAACATCCGTCGCATCGGCGAGATGGTCAAACTCTTCGTGGATGCAGGCATCATTGTCTTTACAGCTTTTATTTCTCCCTATCGTCGGGATCGACGGAAGGTTCGTGCCCTGCTAAAGGATGGACAGTTTCTGGAGGTGTATGTGGAATGTCCGTCTGAAGTGTGTGCCACACGCGACCAGAAGGGTATCTACGCCAAGGCCAAAGCCGGGATCATCAAGGAATTTACCGGGATTTCCGCCCCCTACGAAGTGCCGGAGAACCCCGACCTGGTTATACACTCTTACAAGGAGGATGCATCCAAGGCTGCAAACCGGGTGATCAAGCTGATAGAAGAGAGTAGGCTCATTTAGCCATTCCAAAATCCGCAATCAAAATGGAGATAGCCGATGAAGGTCCTTATGACCGGGGGTTTAGGGTTTGTCGGCACCCAGCTTTCCGGCCGTCTTTTGAAAATGGGGCACCAGGTTACTGTTGTGGGCCGTGACCCGGGGCCTCGTGCGTATACTCCACAAGACATCAGATACGTGTCTGCGGATACGACGGTCAAGGGAACATGGCAAGATGAAGTGAGGGATCAGGATGCTATTATCAATCTCGCCGGGGCCTCCATATTTAGGCGGTGGAACGATAAAACTAAAAAGCTCATCTATGACAGCCGTGTTCTTACCACGCGCAACGTGGTGGAGGCCATGCCGAAAGGGAAGGGGGCGCTACTTTGCAGCGCGTCAGCGGTTGGATATTACGGTTTTAGGGCGGATGAAAAGTTGACGGAAGATGATATCCCGGGAAGTGATTCCCTTGCTATGGTCTGTACAGACTGGGAACAGGAAGCCCATAAGGCCACGGATAGGGGCGTTCGGGTTGTTATTACCAGGTTCGGGATCGTCCTGGGCAAGACAGGGGGCGCATTGGGACAAATGGCCCCTGCTTTCAAGAAATTTGTTGGAGGACCATTGGGAAGCGGCAATCAATGGTTTCCCTGGATCCATATGGAAGACCTGTTGAACGCTTTTATGTTCGTTTTTGACAATGAAGACGTCGATGGCCCGGTCAATTTCTGTTCACCGAATCCTGTCCGCAATAAGGACTTGGCAAAGGCCTTGGGAAAGGTCCTGTCGCGTCCGTCCTTTTTGACCACGCCTGCCTTCATGCTCAGACTGGTACTCGGAGAATTTGGGTCTGTCCTTCTTGAAGGCCAGAGGGCCATTCCAGCTAAGCTCATCAAACACGGCTTCAATTTTCGCTATCCAAAGATCATGGGTGCACTGGAAGAGCTCATACTAAAAAAGATAAGGTAATGGAAGAGGGCAAAATCCTTAACGTAGCCATTGTGGGTGGCGGTCCCGGGTGCAAGGCGATTATGGATATGATATACGCCGAAAAGCTCCGCGAGCTTCGGATGAAGCTTATCGGGGTAGCATGTACCAATCCAAAGGCTGAAGGATACCGGTACGCTCAGGAGAAAGGGATTTTTACAACAAGGGATTACCGTGATCTGTACAAACTCAAAGATCTCAAAATAATTATCGATCTGACGGGCCGTGAAGGGGTAGCCAACGAGATCTTTCAAACCAAGCCGGGCCATATCCGATTGATGGACAATGTAACTGCCCGTCTCTTCTGGGATGTTTTTCAGATCGCAGAAGAAAGGATTGCAGGACGCAGAAAGGTGGAGGAGGCGTTGCGTGAAAGCGAAGAGCGCTTAAAGACTGTATTGGATACCATCCAGGCCGGGATTGTAGTTATTGACCCTTCATCACATACCATCGTTGGGGTCAATGCTGCGGCCGGAGAAATGTTCGGCGCCCCCAGGCAGCGAATTCTTGGCAGTGTGTGTCACAAATATATATGCCCGGCGGAAGAGGGCCGGTGTCCTATTACTGACCTCGGGCAGGACATCAACACTACAGAAGGGGTGTTGCTGACGGTTAGCGGCAAAAAGGTGCCGGTTCTCAAGACAATCGATTATGTGATGCTGGCCGGCAGGGAGCATCTGCTCGAAAGTTTTTTGGACATCACCGAGCGCAAGCAAGCGGAAGCGGAGCGGGAGAGACTGATCGGCGAACTTCAGGAAGCCGTGGCCAAGGTTAAGACACTGAGCGGGCTGCTTCCCATTTGCGCCTCGTGCAAGAGGATAAGAGATGATCAGGGCTATTGGCAGCAGATTGAAGCTTATATTCGGGATCATTCCGAAGCCGAGTTCAGCCATAGCGTTTGTCCTGATTGCGCAAAGGAGCTTTACCCTGAAGTCTTTGCCAAGAAGAAATAACCGGCAAAAAGGTCTGGAAAGGAGGTATGCGTTTTGAAGATACCGGTTGTGAGAGATATTCTGGAGGCCAATGAACGTATCGCGGCAGAGAACAGAAAAATATTTGATGAAAGCAGCGTCTTTGTCCTGAACCTCATGAGCGCACCAGGGGCAGGCAAGACATCGCTTCTTGAGCGTACCATAGACACGCTCAGCAATGAGATACGGATCGGGGTCATAGAAGGTGATATACAATCCTCCATCGATGCCGAGCGGGTCTCAAAGAAGGGGGTCGTCGCCGTTCAGATCAACACAGGCGGGGCCTGTCACCTGGATGGGAACATGATTCAGGGTGCTTTCAATCACCTTGATCTCAAGACACTTGATCTTTTGATCGTAGAGAATGTGGGCAACTTAGTATGTCCTGCTGAATTCAACATGGGAGAGGATCATAAGGTCATGATCCTTAGCGTAACAGAAGGGGATGACAAACCTGAAAAATATCCGCTTATGTTTCACAAGTCGAGTGTATTGCTTGTTAACAAGATGGACCTTCTTCCCCACGTCGATTGTAGCGTAGAGAAAATCAGAGAAGTTTCCCTTGGAATTAATCCGAATCTGGAGATTTTCGAGATATCATGCAAGACAGGAGAGGGGATCGATCGATGGGCCGGGTGGCTCTCGAGCCGGATCAAACCCAAAGCATAAAAGGCGCGAGGACCGTGATCAAAGGGATCGTCCAGGGTGTCGGTTTTCGTCCCTTTATCTACAACCTTGCCCTCGCCAACAATCTGAAAGGATTTGTGACAAATACCTCGGACGGCGTCTGTATTGAAGTGGAAGGCTCGCCGGAATCTTTGCAGGCATTTCACAGGTCAATCTTAGACGAGAAGCCTCCCCTTGCCCACATCACATCCATCGACACAACCGAGCAGCAGCTGATATTGTATCCTGACTTTACAATTCGCAAGAGCCTGGCGCAAGAACATCGTGCAACCCTGATCTCGCCTGACGTATGCGTTTGCGAGGATTGTCTGAGAGAACTGTTTGACCCAAAGGATCGCCGCTTTGGTTATCCTTTTATCAATTGTACCAACTGCGGTCCGCGCTATACGATCATCATGGATATCCCTTACGATAGGCCGTTTACCGCCATGAAGGGATTTCAGATGTGTGGTCCATGCGAAGCGGAATACAACGATCCTGCAAACCGAAGATTTCATGCCCAGCCCAATGCGTGCTGGGATTGCGGCCCGATTGTCGGTTTATGGGATAATACAGGCCGACCAATTCCGGGCAAAGAACCGATAAAGGATGTCCGGGCGCTCTTAAAACAGGGAAAGATTGTGGCCGTAAAGGGCTTGGGGGGATTCCATCTGGCCGTTGACGCCACCAACAACGATGCGGTGACTCGGCTGAGGCAGAGGAAACATAGGGAGGAAAAACCCCTGGCCGTCATGGCTTTGAACCTGGATAAAATTAGAACGTTTGCCCGGGTAACAGAAGACGAAGAATCGCTCCTTAGCTCACCCCAACGGCCGGTTGTTCTTCTCGAAAAGAAATCCAATTCTTATATCGCTGAACAGGTTGCTCCGAGAAACCGCAGCTACGGCGTGATGCTCCCTTACACCCCTTTGCATTACCTGATGCTCGATGACGATGACTCCCCGGCACTGGTCATGACCAGCGGCAATATCAGTGAGGAGCCGATTGCCATTGATAACCAGGAGGCGTTCGAGCGCCTGAGAAATATCGCCGATTATTTCTTGAACCATGATCGAGATATTTATCTCAGAAGCGATGACTCTGTTATGCGAGTGGTGGGCGGGGTGTCGAGACAGATCAGGCGGAGCCGGGGTTATGTGCCGGTGCCGACTTTTTTGGATCGGTCTTTGGAGCCGATCCTGGCCTGTGGCGCTGAGTGGAAAAATACCATCTGCCTGACGCGCGGCAACGAGGCATTTTTAAGCCAGCACATCGGAGATCTCGAAAACCTGGAGACCCTGAATTTTTTTGAGATGACCATCCGCCATCTGAAGCGCATATTAGAGATGGAGCCCAAGATCATTGCTTATGACCTTCATCCTGATTATTTGAGCACCCAGTACGCCTTGCAGCAAGAATCGATGGTCCAAATCGGTATTCAGCATCATCACGCCCACATTGTAAGCGGAATGGCAGAGCACGGTCTTGCCGGGCCTGTAATAGGTGTTGCCTTAGACGGCACGGGTTACGGCACGGACGGGCATGTCTGGGGCGGCGAGGTGATTGTGGCCGATTATGATCGATTTGAACGGTCAGGGCATTTTGAATACGTCTGCATGCCCGGCGGGGCCGCAGCGATCAAGGAGCCCTGGCGCATGGCTGTGAGTGCCCTTTATGCGGCGTTTGGCGCGGAATTTCTCAAGATGGACTTTCCCTTTTTAAAGGCCGTGCCGGAAGACAAGATAAAGACCTTGGTCCACATGATGGAAAATGATATAAACACCCCTCTTACATCGAGCTGTGGCCGGCTGTTTGACTCGGTGTCCGCCATTTGCGGTCTGCGCAATTATGTGGCCTATGAGGGTCAGGCCGCCGTGGAACTCGAGGCCGCGGCGGAGGAGGATATTGAGCGCACTTATTCCTTTAAAATCGAAGAGAAGAATGGTGTGCACCAATTCTTGATCCCACCGATCATACGATCTGTGGTAGACGACATTCGAGCCGGATCATCGGCAGGCCTGGTCAGCGCCACCTTTCACAACACGTTGGCTGTCTTGTTCCTAAAGGTTTGTCAGCGGCTGCGGGCATCACTAAAGCTGAAGCTGGTAGTCTTGAGCGGGGGTTGTTTCCAGAACGCGCGCCTGCTGGTTCAATTGACCAATGCCCTTGAATCAGACGGTTTTGAGGTCTACTCCCAGGCCATGGTTCCCTGCAACGACGGGGGCATTGCACTGGGCCAGGCAGTGGCGGCAGATGCGATAACTACCCGACATCATATACTGGGGTCATGATGTTTTTTCTGGAGTGACTGGCGGTAGGGCGCCTAAAAACACCAGCCCGGGAGACTCGGAACGAAAGAAAAGATATCATGAGCCCAAACCAATGTCGGGTATAAAATTTCTCATTAACAGGTTGTTGAAAAACTCTTCTTTTCGCTCCAATTGACCATTTTTGATCCGCCTGAGGCGGACTAAGTTCGCTCCGCTAAATTGCAAAAACTCGGGCTAACGCCCTCAAACAGTTTGCAATTTTTGCGCTTCGCTTCACTAAGAACCTTTGGCAAAAATGATCAAAGTCGCTCATCTAAGAGTTTTTCAACAACCTGTTAGTAACGAATACCGAACGGAGGGTTTTACCCATGTGCTTGGCGGTCCCAATGGAAGTCATTGAAATTGACGGGCAGAATGCGCGTGTCGGACTGGGGGGTGTTGTGCGTGATATCCGGCTTGACATTTTGGACGAGAGACCGGAAATTGGGGACTATGTGATAGTTCATGCAGGTTTTGCGCTTCACCGGATTGATCCTGAAGATGCCCGTATTACACTGCAACTTTGGAAAGAGATGGGGGCGATCGATGAAGTACCTGAGTGAATACAGGGACGGTGCGCTGGCCTCCAAAATAGCAGATGGTATTAATGCCATTTCCAAGAAGCCTGCGCGGTTCATGGAGGTGTGCGGCACCCATACGGTCGCCATCTTCAGGCATGGTATCCGCGGGATCTTGCCTGAACACATCGAGCTCATTTCCGGCCCGGGTTGCCCGGTGTGCGTCACGGCTACCCGTGATATCGACAAGGCAATCAAGGTCGGCCGGATACCGGATGTGATTGTAGCTACCTTTGGAGACCTGATGCGCGTGCCCGGGTCAGAGTCTTCGTTGCAAAAAGAAAAGAGCCTTGGCGCTGACGTTCGCATGGTCTATTCGACTATGGATGCCCTCGATATCGCCAGGCAGAACGGTGAAAAGAAGGTGGTATTTCTTGGAATCGGATTCGAGACGACCTCTCCAACCATTGCCGCTGCCGTCTTGGCGGCCGAAGCCGAAGGCATCGATAACTTTTCGGTCCTCTCATCTCATAAACTCATTCCACCTGCCGTGGGCGCCCTCCTTGCGGGCGGTGAGCTTGATGTGAGCGGGTTCATCTGCCCCGGACATGTTAGCACCGTGATCGGAACGGCTCCATATGAGCCGGTGGCGGCTCACTATCATACCCCTTGTGTGGTTGTGGGCTTTGAGCCCATTGATATCTTGCAGGGTATCTATATGCTGGTGAGTCAGATAGAGGCCGGCGAAGCCAGGGTAGAAATCCAGTACCGACGGTCGGTAACACCAGAGGGAAATCCCAACGCAATAAAGACCCTCTACCGGGTTTTTGAGCCTTGTGACGCACCGTGGCGAGGGCTGGGGGTCATTCCAAAGAGCGGTCTTGCCCTGCGTGAGGAGTATCGTGCATTTGACGCGGATGCGCAGTTTGATCTGGAGGTGCCTGATGCGCCGGAACCGCCGGGGTGCATGTGCGGCGATATCCTGCGCGGTGTCAAAACACCGATGGACTGCAAACTCTTCCGAAAGGCCTGCACACCTGAGAATCCAGTTGGTCCCTGCATGGTTTCTACTGAGGGGACCTGCGCCGCCTATTATAAATACAGCAGGTTGTAACTACATTAAGATGTAAAAGGTTTTGAGAGGGTAGGGGAGATATTGGTCGGGGCGAGAGGATTTGAACCTCCGACTTCCTGCTCCCAAAGCAGGCGCGCTTCCAGGCTGCGCCACGCCCCGTACTCATTTTTTATTTATCATGCCTTTTTAATCGATGCAACCTACTTTAAAGAATTCCTTTATCGCATCACATATGGCTTGAGCCGCAGCGGATATCGCCTCCGGGCGCCCGAGTTCCTTTTCCTCGGCAGGATGGCTCAGATGCCCAATCTCAATTAAAATGGCCGGCATGTCGGCTCCTTGTAAAACCAGACAGGGGGCTTTGCGAATCCCGCTGTCTATGGGGCTGAGTTTTCCCGCCAGGTGTTTGTGTATAAGTTTTGCCAGGACTTTATTCTTGGCTGCGTGTGTGCCATGAATGGAATTCCACGGAACCGGTTTTTCACCCGTTTCCCACGAGCCGTTTCGTTGTCGAGGGAGCATAGGCCCTGTACCTGTGCCGGGACCATGATGATAAAATATGGCCGTGCCGCGGGCCTGGTGTCCAAAACCACCCCCTGCATGAATGCTGAGAAATATGTCGGCACAGTAATGGTTTGCCAGTGCGGTCCGATGTTCAATATCTACCCTGTAATCGTCGTTGCGGGTTAAGTGGACTTCATGTGTCCAGAAAAGAGTGTCCTTGATTTTGTCGGCGATCGAAAGCGTTACAATCTTTTCGGCCAGGCCGGAGGGCCCAACGGCACCTGGGTCGTGCCCCCCGTGTCCGGGGTCTATCACGATGACTTTTCGGCGTGGCAGTTCCTCTGAGAGGGATATGGCTTTGGCTAAGGGTGCATTGTTGACAACCAGCACCGATATCAGGAGGGCAGGCCATATCAAGTGCGAAATTATTCGCCCGTATTTAAGGAGGAAATCATTCATAAACGGTCTTCGGCCCCGGTTTCTCTTGACAGGATTTGGGCTTGACATTATTTTACAACACTTGGTACGGTTGCTGCATATTTCACAGAGAGGGCTCGGCACTTTAATTATAGCTGAATCCTTTCATTCCAATTCCAATTGCATGGCGAATATTAAACGATCGCTACACCATATGTAGACTTGTCTGAAGGACTTGGCAACCGATCAAACCCTTTATTATGCTTGTGTATTCATGTTCTCGACATGTTGTTTATGCAATGTCAGGGTTTAGATTATTATCCATTGTACAAAAAATCAATATTATTTGTGCGAGGGTGGCGAAATTGGCAAACGCACTGGACTTAGGATCCAGCTCCCGTTTCGGGATTGGGGGTTCAAGTCCCCCCTCTCGCACCAAACAAACACGATAGCCTGAGAAAGGAATTTGATGAAAGTAGACGTTGAAGATATTAGCACTGTAAAGAAAATTCTGCACGTGGAAATTCCGAAAGCCGATGTAACCAAGGAACTGAACAAGGCATACACAACCCTCAAAAAGAATGTCAGGATCAAAGGATTTCGTCCCGGTAAAGTGCCGCTTTCTATTTTAGAACGGCGTTTCAAGAAAGACATGGATGCAGAAGTTTCCGGTCAATTGATTCAGAATTCCTATGTTGAGGCACTTCGCAAGACCGAGCTTGCCCCTCTTGGTGAGCCGATTGTTGACCGACCGGATCTCGAGCAAGACCGGCCTTATCATTATTCCGTCACGGTCGAGGTGCGGCCTTCTGTCCTGGATTTAAACCTAAGCGGCTTCAAGCTTAAGAAGAAGGTGTACAGGGTTACTGATGAAGAGGTCGAGACACAACTTAAAATACTCCAGAAAAGCCAGGCCCAACTCAGGGTCGTTGAAGAAGATCGCCCGGTTGAAAAAGGAGACTTCGTCCTTATAGATTACGAAGGATTTAAAGACGGCAAACCTTTTACACCGGCATCCAAAACCGAGAACTTTCTTGTTGAGGTTGGCTCGGAACGGATATTAAAGGATTTTGACCAGCAACTCCTTGGGATGCGCCCCAATACGAGCAAGGAATTTCCGGTACATTTCCCGGCCGATTATTACAACAAGGAATTGGCCGGCCTCGACATTACCTTCAAGGTTGCCCTTAAGGAGATAAAGGAAGAGATATTGCCTGAAATCGATGATGAATTTGCAAAGGATTTAGGAGAACATGAGGCATTAGCAGAGCTTAAACAGGCCATTAAAGGGGAATTAGAACGAAGATACAAGGCTCAATCCGAACAGAAACTCCGCCGTGATATTATTGACATGTTGGTTGAACAGGCGGACTTTGAACTCCCGGAGGTCCTGGTTAAGCATGAGTTGTCTGCCTTGGTGAGCGATGCCCGAAACGCGTTATCCAATAGAGGGCTCTCTTTGGATGAGGCCGGTCAGACCGAGGAGGGCCTTTCTAAAGAGTACTATCCAATTGCAGAAAAGAAGGTGCGAGAGTATCTGCTTTTACAGAAGATAGTTGAGCAGGAAGGGATTACTGCAACAGACGAAATGCTGGAGCAGGCGTACAAGGAGATGGCCGAGGCCATAAATCAGCCGGTAGACAAGATCAAGCAATTTCATGACAGCTACAAGGAAGCTTATGGGGCTTTCAAGCAGAGGACCCTTGAGGAACAGGCTATCAAATCAATCATCCAAAAAAGCACAATTGAAACAATAGAAACCGATAAGGCAGACATCGTGAACCGCGAATCGGACACGAAGTGAAATGTTCTGGCGCAACCCTTGCGCTCAATCGGGTAACGTTTTTCGAATAACGAATAAGGAGACAGATTATGCCACTTATTCCCATAGTTGTCGAACAGACTAGTCGAGGGGAACGGGCCTACGATATATATTCCAGGCTGCTCAAAGATCGGATTGTCTTTCTTGGTACACCCCTGAC
>Ga0114923_10002919_pt1 | contig 11531 bp, 8 predicted proteins | sample SumtaG_FD_89578 | JGI IMG/M metagenome (GOLD analysis project Ga0114923, IMG submission 89578) | Deep subsurface microbial communities from Indian Ocean to uncover new lineages of life (NeLLi) - Sumatra_00157 metaG | ecosystem: Environmental > Aquatic > Marine > Oceanic > Sediment | place: near...
CTTTTGGTGAGAAACCGGCCTGGATAACGGGAATTTTTTGAATGTTGAGTTCCCTGGTGGGCTGTTCCTTGAGGTCCCACAGTTTGGCGGTATTGTCGCTGGAGGCGGTGAGCAGTTTGGTGCCGTCGGGGGAAAATACCGCGGAATTGACTCTGTCACTGTGTTTATCCAGGTATGCCATCACATTGCCTTTCATATCCCAGAGTATGGCGCTTTTATCGGCGGAGGCAGTGAGGAGGCGGGTGCCATCGGTAGAAAATACCGCGGAAGTGATAATATCTTGATGCTTGTTGAATTCCTTTATTAACTTTCCCTGTAGATCCCAGAGCTTAAGAGTCCCCATCGAGTAACCGATGAGTATCAGGGCACCGTCAGGGGAAAAGGCAGCATAGTTGGGAGTCATATTATCTTCTTTGAAAGTCTTTATCGGATTGCCGTCTAAATTCCATACCTTGACGGAATACTCATTGGTAACCCCAACGATGTACTTGCCGGCGGGGGAAAATTCAGCGGTAAGGATTCCCTTCAAATATTTGTATTCAGGGTTAGTGTCATACAAATCCCATAGTATGGCGGTACTATTATTTGCAATAGCAAGAATCCGGTCGCCGTTAGGAGAAAATACCGCTGCATTTATCTGTAAATAATGCGAATAGGTTTTTAATGGCTCCTTGCCTTTCCAGGCATCCCATAGTTTAATGGTGTGATCATCGGAGGAAGTAAGTATCCAGCGGCTGTCAGGCGAGAAAACCGCTGAAGTCACAGTGGCTTGATGCGCCATGGTTTTTAACAGGTCACCTTTTAAGCTCCAGAGTTTGGCTCTGTTATCACCGGACACTGTCAATATTTGATTTCCCCGCGGCGAGAACCGCCCTGCATAAACCACGTAACCGTGCAATAGGGTTTTTACGGGTTTTCCTTGTAAATCCCACAATTTTGCGGTGTGATCGGAGGAAATGGTGAGAATCCTGTTGCCGTCGGGAGAAAAGACCGCTTTTATTACCGGACCACTATGCCGAAAAATGATATTATAAAAAGGATGATCCCAGGTGGTGGAGGCCGCAGCACTCAATACTTGCAGGACATTGTCATTTTTATTTAGATAATATGCTTTTTGGGCAAGGCGTATGGCAATGGTGGGGTCATCCTTTAATCTCAACTGGGCTTGAAAGGTCAGGGCGTTAGCCTGGGCGATTCTTGCCTCCTTCCTGGCTTCTTTTGCCTGGTAGAAGGCAAAAATAGATAGGGCTGATAAAGCAATGATCACACTTATGGCAATGGTCCAGGCTCTATTTCTTTTTTGTTTTTTAAGCTTAATGCTTTCTGCGACAAATTCCTTTTCATGCTTATTCAAGCAGGAATCGGGTGATTGCAACTCCGATTTCAGCACATCGAGCCTGGAATCATCATGCCATAATTTCCCTTTCCCCATTGAATAATCTTTTGCCGCCACCCCCAGTTTGGCTTGCAATATAATTCTGTCTTTTCCATATTCATCTATCCAATTGCCTAAAGTTGGCCAGCTTCTTATTAGTGCATCATGTGCGGGTTCTACATAGGTTTGATTAGTGTCGTCTTTGTCCATAAGGATCAAGCGTGCTTCGACTGCTTTACCGATAACATGTTCTACACTGCCATTTTCTTTTTCCGACAATTCCAGGTCTTTCATCAGCACCCTTTTCCCTGCCAGTTCATTTCCCTCTACAGCCACCATGCGCAGCAAAATTTTACGTAATTTGTTTTGATGGTTGGAACTTAAATCCCTGAGCAGGCTGTCGGCTCGTGTCCTTAATGCGCCGAAAACACCGCCAAGTTTCTCATAATCATCGTTGTGTAAATTCCTGTCTGCACGTCCGCTTCCGCAATATAACCGGTACAGCTCACTCATGGTAAAAGAGAGTAAGGGTAAAAAGCCGGGTTCTTGTACGACATCATCTATTATCCTGTCAACCAATGTGGGCGGTTCAAAAAACAATACCTCTTGTATGGCAGGATTTACAATGACTTCTCGCAGTTCTGCCATGGTAAAAGGGGGCACTTTGTAAACGGCATTATGCCAATATGGCTCAAGTTCCGAATGATTAAAATGGGTCTCGAAATCAGAGCGAACTGTCAGGATAACCTTTAAGAGACTCTCTTTATTAGAATCCAGCAACAGGTTTAAAATACGGATAAAACGATTTCTATCTTCTATTTCATGACATTGAGTGATAAGTTCTTCAAATTGATCGATGACCAGTACATTCTTATGAGAATTGAGTCTTTCGGAAATGACATTCATATCCCTGGTAAAAGAAACGGCACGGCTGAAACGTTTTGTTTCATTAAGGGCTTTCTTCAAAGTCGTAACAGGCGTTTTTCCCGGTCGAATTACCGGCAGGATATTGTAACCCTGGTTTCGCAGCTCAGGTATGAGCCCGGCTTTGACCACAGAGGATTTGCCGGTGCCCGAAGCCCCTATCACAACGACTAAATCCCCTTCATTTATTTTCTTTATTAAATCATCTATGACCCTTTTCCTGCCGTAGAAAAGGTCTTTGTCTTTCTCTTCAAAAGGTTTTAAACCTTTATAGGGTTCTCTGTCAGGAATTGGCGGCAAGTTCAATGGATGCCTTGGGTTCAGGAATATAAATTCACCTATGTCGTGCCGCTCAAGTGAAAAAATTCGGGGTGTCTGCCTGAACCGTTCACCTGATTCCATGGTTTGAGTTTCCACTTGCTGCCTTAAATATAGATATAATTCAGCAGCGGTAATCAGACCGTCACAACCATCTGCCGGGATGATATCGGCTGCCCCGTTTAATCCTTCGAACAATGCATTGGCAAAAGGAGAGTGTATCATCCCGCTATCATTACGCTTACCAATGGGTTCTTCCTGCAATATGTCTACCGACAATTGATTCCATGCGGCAGAAGTGATTACCTGCCGGGCCGGTTCCTCGACAAACCGTTTGAAACGTTCTTTATAGATACGTTTAGGTATAAGTATATCGCCATCCCGGAAGCGGCTTGACCATTTAAACGCACCGGAAAAGCAGCAGTCCAGGATCAATAGTACATGCAGACAAGGAAGCCCATCGATGGCATCACGAATGTCTTTCATTGCGATAAAGCTGTTAACATCCCCTTTAACTGCATCGATAGGCATAATATAACCTTCGGGTATATCATCCCCTTGTGACGCAATACCATGACCGGCAAAGTAGAAAAGAAGCCTGTCTTCTTCCCTAACTTTTTTAATAATAGTCTTTTCCAGCAAATTTTTAATTTTTTTATAGGAGGCATTAATCAAAGGGGGGTGGACTTTAAATCTCTGCTCCCGGGCTAATACTTCCGCTAGTTTTTTAGCATCATTTACTGCCGTAGTCAGTTTGTTCAAATGATGATAATCATTTATCCCGATAATGAAGGCATGACTCTTTCTAAATGGCAGTTTTGTTTTATTGTTATATTTATTGGTTCCTGACATTGTTTACTCGCGACTGTAAAAAAAACTCGACTAGCTTTGAAAAATTACACGGTGTGTAACTTCGCGGCTTTTTGTAGAGGGATTGATTGAATTCTTACAAAACAGTTGCAAAGTCACACACCATGCAATTATGGTATAGTTTATCCTTATGTTTAACGGATAACTATATCTAACTTAGTATCGCCATTTACATACAAGTCCGTATACTTCATCCCATTTACATAAATGGTTATGGTTTTTTTGGGATTACTCCCTAAACAGAGCCGGTATTTGCCATTTCTAGGGAATGCCTTTTTGCTATTCCAAGAAGTGCTTATTGTTGCTTCTCCATCAGATTTTGATCCATCCCGGTAAACAGCGGTGCCATAAACACATGCGTCACCTGCATAAGCGAAAACAGATGCGATAAACAAAGTAACTAACGATAAAACGATAATTTTTTTCATGTTTCCTCCTATTTTGTTATTTTTTAAAGACCTTGTAGTTGAGCTTTTTTACAAATCTTAAATTTTTTTTGATATATTCATTGTGCTCAGAAACCCACCTGGAATTTATTTGTTTTTGTTTTTGCTCTGCTTGAGCAATATCCGTTATAGACTGCCCAGCCACCAGCATTCCCAAAAGAGCACTACCTGCCCTAAATCCAGGAACTCTATAGGTAATATTCAATGTACCTGTTGAATAATCGAAGTTCCTCAACTTTACAGAGAAAGGTGTTCCCCTATTTGGTTTATTTATCGAAGCTAAAACCGTTTTTATAGCTTTATCATAAAGACCATGGAGTTTGTTTTTAGCTTCATCTGTGAATTTATTTTCAGGGCAATTGGTTATGAAATCTTCGTAAGCGGTTATTGTATCCTGGTTTTCTGCATTTTCAAAATGTAAACCATAAAGAAGATTTTTAGCCTCCTCTGTGTATTCATTATTTTGATATTTGTTCAAGAAATTTTTGTAGGCTTTAACATTATTGACCTGTTTGGCTTCATTAAAAGCTTCTTCCGGTGTTTTTGAACATCCGTATAGCAGTAATAGGGAAATTAAAAGTAGCAGATTGATTGATTTCATATTTTCCTCCTTAATCAATTGTTAAATTTAATTTTAGCCCGCCGCACGAATCCTTCGATCCGGTCCATACCCTTTTATCATAGACCCAGACCTTGTTAATGTAGCATCCTTTAACAGATAAAGAATATCTACCATTTCCATCAGTTGTAGTGGATTGAAAACCACCTTCGCTTTCAATTTCAACTTTGCAATGTTTGCAAAGAGTGCCACTCCTATACTTTACCGTACCATATACCTTACCTCCTGCGTAAACCATTTGGGTCAAGCAAGATACAAACAATATCAACAAACAAATCATAATTGACTTTTTCATACTTCCTCCTAAATTGGTTTTCAAAAGTTTAATCATTAAAACTTTTGATATTACTTTAGTTTTTTTACACAGCCAACATTCACATCCTTGATCAAGGCGTCCGATCATTTTGACATTGTCAAATGATCATCCGGGATTATAGTAGAGTAGGGGGGGCGCAGCAATAAAAATAATCTATAATCCTTTCAAAATAGTCTATTACAACAAAAAAAGAGCGAAATGATGAATGATGAGTGCTTCAAGAAAGAGACAGTGGGCAGTGGGCAGTAGGCACTGGGCAGTAGGCAATGGACAGCCGGAACTAAAAATATCCTGAACCGAAATTAGGTTAAGGCTAAGGTTAAGGAGGAGCCTCGCGCTCCCTCAACCTCAACCTCAAACTTGGTTCTGAATAGATATATTCTGCCGGAAAATGACAAGATTACCTGGAATGTCTAAATGATCATTTGGAATCCATGAATGATTACCTGGAATGTTTATCTGATTATTTGGAATCTGTAAAAGATTGTCTGGAATGTTTACCTGATTGTTTGGAATTTATAAATGATTAACTGGAATGTTCAAATGATCATTTGGAATCTGTAAAAGATTGTCTGGAATGTTTAACTGATTGTTTGGAATCTATAAATGATTAACTGGAATGTTCAAATGATCATTTGGAATCTGTAAAAGATTGTCTGGAATGTTTAAATGAATATTTGGAATCTATAAAAGATTGTCTGGAATGTTTATCTGATTTTTTGGAATCTGTAAAAGATTGTCTGGAATGTTTAAATGACTATTTGGAATCTATAAATGATTACCTGGATTCTCATGATGACCGTTTGGGTTATCCAAATGATTATCAGTACTTCCACAACGATTACCAGGATTCTGGAAATGATCATTTGGATTCCTGCAATGACTATTTGGATTATTTAAATGATTATCAGTACTCTTACGACGATTATCCGGATTCTTCAAGTGATTACCAGGAATCCCTCAATAATCACCCGGGTAATTACTTCGTAGTAGGTGGGAGTATTTCTTTCCAATGGCAGCACATTTTTTTTGCTGAATAGGTAAACTACTTTTAATAATTTTCGTATAATAAGACTTAAACCTGAATCGAGCGATTCAGGTTAAAGGAATAAAAACATGTTTGTTAGAGACGATAAATTAATAAAGGAAGTTGGTGTAAGGTTGCAGCAGGTGAGGAAACGAGCCGGCATTTCGAGAGAAGAAATGGCTTTGCGTATGGGGATTACCACTGGGGCATATATCAAAAACGAACGTGGTATGAACTTTCCCGGTCTGATAACACTTAAACGTCTGGCCAGGGATTTTGATATATCTATGGATTGGTTAATTTTCAACAAAGAGCCCATGCATTATAAGAAAAAGAGAGAGAGGGAGATAGAGTTGGAACAAACGGTTAAGGAGTTGGAGCAAAAAGTTGAAGAGTTGAGTCAAGTGGTAAACGAATCGGGCCGGGCAGCAGAAGAGTTAACGCATCAGTTGGATGAGGAGCGTAAGAAACAGGAAAAGGCTGCGGAGGAAAGAGCAAAAGCTATTGAAATGAGGCCGGAGGTTAGGGACTTATTGGATTATATGGAGCAGGACGCCGTGTTTTATCACCGGTTAATGCTTAATTTCCAGGAGTTTAGATTGAAAAAGAAGGAGATCGGCGATATCGAAATGATGGATAATTCTGCATCTATCCCCCAACTCCCGGACCAATCGTGATGAAGGGGCATGCTGCCCCACCCTAAGAAAGCACTGCGAAATAGCGGCCATCCGGGAGGCTTCTTGTGGTGAATTTATGCTGCCGAAATACGCTTATAGTAAAATTTTTAATCATATAATGCTATTTTTCTTAATAACCGCCGTGGAAGCCTTCAACCATCAATTTCATAAATAATTCGAATTGTCGGACAATCTCATGCCGTGCACCCGGCCTATAAGACGCGAAGGGAAAACATCATTTCCGGAAATGTAACCGGATACCGTGATGATAACTCGTTCCTTGCGGATAATACGTCGCTTTGGTGGGATCAAAATAAAGAATGTTCTGACGCACCATTTCACGTAATAACGTTTCATCTTCCGACGTGATTTGTTCTTTAGGTAACTGGTAACTGTCGATAAACCTGCGAAGCAATTCTTTTATCTCTTTCTGTTCTGGTTTCACCACATAATCCACGACTAAACTTCGAATTTTCTTTTTGTACGAGGCAATAACCGTTTCAAGGGGATCCCGGAGAAAAAAAGTGTCAAAAAAAAGTGTCAGGCAAATAAAATTAATGTCCTTCTTGAACTCATCATTTCCCTGCAATTAGATTGCCATTCTTGTCTATCCCCTAATTTCCTGATTTACTTTTGTTCCGGGTTGGGCGTTTTAAGAATTCAAACTTTCAAAATAGAACCGGGTTCCCCATCGATAACTCTCTCCCTGGGGATAATAAATGGCCTCGATGGGATCAAAGTATAAAATATTGTTCCTGACCATATCCCGCAGGAGCTCATCCACTTCATCTTTCCCGATGCCTTCGTTGACAAAATCTCTCAATGTGGCCCGATCTTTTTTTAAAAATAGCCGCAGGGCTTTTTCTTTTTTATCATCCGCTCCAATATAATGAGCAATGATTCCTTTCATTTTCTTTTTATAAAGAGTTAAAACCTCGTCGATAGGTTTCTCAAAAAGGTCGCTCAATATATCCTGGATTTCCCACATACTGCCGCCAACCATATCCCATATTTTTCCGGCTTCTTCGGGGGTCAACGTATAATCTTTTATTTTCGAGTATTTTTCCAGGTTCAGCAGCCACTCCACCACATCTTCTTTGGAAAGAAAATCTACTTTGTAAAATTTAGATGTTTTTTTCAATCGTGAATCGGTAAACACGGTATTTAAAAAATATCCATCAGATGAGGCAATGATAATATGGGCCAGGTGACTTTCTTTGGTCATCGCCACAAAAAAATTAAACAGTTCGATAATCACTTGCCGGTCTTTGCCATTGTTCATATAGATGTGATCGATGGCCTGGAGTTCGTCGATAATCACCACAGGCTTGATGCCTTTGTGATTTTGCTTTAGAAATTCTTTTTCCATTATTTCAAAAGGGTCTAGTTCTCCACTCTCCAACCCCTTCAAAACCTCCACGGACAATTTAAAAAATTTAAATAAATTATATTCTCTCTTTTCTTTTACATCTTCTTTCGACCGGGAATAATCGATACCGAAAAAGATGCGGATAAAGTCTTTGTAATTTCCGGTTAATTTTTTTCTCAGGTTCAGGAACTTGATATCCAGTCTTTGTTCTTTTTGGATTTGCTCAAAAAAACGGTAAAGCAGGGTGGTTTTTCCTGATGATTTAGGACCGTGAATAAAAAGTATCGATTCGGGTTCTTCATCTATTTGATTTTTTAAAAAACCTAATTCCACCTTTCTATTGATAAAAGCGGAATATTTCCGGTATTCAAGTTTTCCTTTTTTCATATTTAAATTATAATACGAAAGAATTTTTTTAGCAATAGGTACTTTATAAGATTTAAACGTGGGGGTTTGATTTATCAAACCCCGTATGCGAATTGTCCCGGGATAGGGCTTGAAACAAATAAGGTGCCAGTTGCCAGGCCAAGAATGTCCCGGAAAGGTGAGCTCGCTGAAAAAGAGGTGACGTTACCTAACCGGGGGAAAAAGAGGACAATCAGAGGTCAACAGGGGGCACGGTGTGGTGCCGACACAGGGTTTCTGAATTCAAGCAAACCACCGGGTCCGCCAGGTTTCCTCCGACGATATAATAAAAGGGGTATACTCGTCTTCGGTTTTGCCCTTTTTTTGTGCATCGCTAATCTCGGCAAGTACTTCCACAGGCCTGCCCACCGCGGCATTAAAACCAACTGCCGTTAAATAGATCAAACAGTTGTTCCACAAAATGACAAGGATATGAAGGGGTTCAAGCACTTCGATGAATTGCAGTTGAACAATAACACCGATGACCAGCGAAAACAGGAAACTTGCCCATTTGGGGTCCCACCAACGGGTGATTTTACCTATCCAGTGATGAATAACAGATGTAATAAGCACCACCACCAACGCACAACCACCAATGGTTAAGGTCTGACTGATATTAAAAAACGTTTCTTGCATCATTATCTCACCTCTAAAAATTGACGTTTATGTAAATAGTACCGTAATTCTCTTAACACGATCCGTTCCAGGGGACGGTCAAATTCAGCTAAAATTTGCCGGATATCCCGGGTATTCAAGGTTTCACCTTTTTTTCCCACCAGGGCTTCACAAATAAAGCCCACCTTCCAATAGGATTCCTTTTTTAAATTTAGAATTAATTCCTCTTTTAATGCTTGACTGGAAAATGCCTGGTATGCACTGACAATGTTTCGCCTGGTTTCCCGGTTCCATTTGTAATTGTCATAAAAAACCATTTCCAAAAATGCACGGGGATAATGTTTGGCCAGGGCCGCTTCCACCCTTGCCTTAAAATAGGGTTCGATATCCGCATCGATTATTTTAAGCAGCATTTTTTTTCGATATTTACCGGGCAATTGTTCACATTTGATCAAGAACGGATATCCCTCGCGATATCCCCCGGGAATTTCAGCCCGTAAGAATCGCTGAATCGTTTCGTCCGGCCATAATTGCATGTTGGCTTTGAAAAACCTGTAAAATAATCCGGGATGATTTGATATGCGTTTAAGCCTTTGCCGGAGGTTTTTATTATTGTTTATCGATTTAAGGAGGGCTTCGTTAATGGAACCATAGAAGTCTTTAATTATTTGTTGATATTGGTTGTTCTCCCGGGCTTTTTCCAGGAAATCGAGGATGAAGGCGGAATATCCCGGGTAATCTTTGTTGTAGAGGAACACTGTGGCATGCATTCGGTCTTTTGCACTGCCGATGTCGAAGATTTTTTTGGCCAGGTGGATGGTTTTTGCTTTATTAAATGTATACAACCGGTCAAAAACACCTCCATTAAATTTATTCTTGAAATATTCATAACGTCTTTCAAGATAGGAAAAAATCTCTTCATAGTCCTTATCGATAATCCAATAAAACACATCTTTGGGGTCAAGGGAATACCTGTCGATCCAATTGTCCCAATCGGTTAAGCTTACCGATCGAGGGTCCAGGTAACGAAGATAGTGAAGCAAATTGTTCCAATATTTTTTGGGAATTAACTCTAGATTGGTGTCCATTATGATTTTAAGGATTGCGCTTCTTTCTTCATTGCTCGCCCAATTGGGAATGTACCGGTAAACCAATTGTTCCCAGATCAGTCTGGGGGAATTAACGTGCTCCACCTTGCTAAAATAAAGCTCCAGGAGCCACAGTTTATCCTTTAGATTGCTGCAGTCCCAGAATAGGCCGTAGATTTCATCCGGGAAAAATGCCTGCTTAAAGATAACAGAGGCTTTTTTTCGAAAATGATGACTGCCAAAAACGGCCAGGATTTCCAGTTTTTTGTATATTTCCGATACTTTGGTTTTATCGATAATATCTATGCCGGTATCCGGGATACTGTCGGCCGCGGTTTGAAGATACTTTTCCATTTTCTTTCGCAGGGGGAGGTCCACTTCCGGGGGAAGTTGTTTTTGATTTTTTTTCAAGTAGAGGTAATCGTAGATGTTAAGAAAGCCAGGGTTTTTCTTAACAAAATCCGGGGTATAAAAATGGTGGAGGAATAGGTTTCTTAAATCTTGATCGGTTTCTTTTGTGAAAGTAACGGCCCATTTTGCGGTGTGCTCCCCGTTTTTTCCCAATTTTGCCAACAGTTGCAGGGTCTCCTGTTTCCGGTTTCTGTTAAAGTTTCCGTATGCAGCCCGGATCGTCTTTAAAAGTGTCATCACATCTTCAGGGTGCCAATAAAAAACATCATGGCTATTTTCCAGTGCATATCCCAATAGTTGGTTTTCAGCGATACTATCGAGGCGATGGCCCAGCAAATTTCCCAGCAGGATGATTTTTCCTGTTTCATTAAGTTTATCCAGGATGGCCTTTACCCAGTTATGTTTGAAGAGGTAGTAATTAACTTCCTGGTAACGGTCTTTGCCCATATGTCGGGTTCCCAGCTTATCTAAAGAATAACGCTGCTTTTCCAGCAGGGTATATTGGAAGATGGCCTGCCGGGGAGAGCTGGAATGAATGCGCACCATTGAATTCCCGGCCAGGTAAACCAGTAACAGCAGGATTGCCAGGATACTGCCGGCTAAGCCGACTCTGATTCGCAGTCGTGTACGGGTAAAGAAATGGGCCGGTCGAGCTATTTTTCGCTGCAGATAATGATGGGCGGGGTCGATGATCAAAGGGATGGGTTCCAGTACCGGCAATTTAAAACTTTTACCGCTGAAGTGGGCCATCATTCCATTTTCCATCAGCATTGACAGGGCTCGTTTCCTACCGGTGCCGGTAGTGAATCGATGGTTTTTGACTTTTTTATCCAATGTTTGCAGGAACTTGAAAAAAGTAATTTTCTTTTTAAGAAAGAAGGTATATTTCCCGGAGAGGGCTTTTAATAAGTAATGGGTCAATATCCCACGGCGCAGGGCCGGGTCTTCAAACAGGTACTGCCCCAGCGCGGACGAACTGATAATGGCATAGGGTTTCAAGTTGGCAATAGGTTCCGATTTTTTGAATTGTTCGAAAATGGTGCGAACCGGCTGCTTCCCTTCCAGATGGTA
>Ga0114923_10002920_pt1 | contig 11527 bp, 7 predicted proteins | sample SumtaG_FD_89578 | JGI IMG/M metagenome (GOLD analysis project Ga0114923, IMG submission 89578) | Deep subsurface microbial communities from Indian Ocean to uncover new lineages of life (NeLLi) - Sumatra_00157 metaG | ecosystem: Environmental > Aquatic > Marine > Oceanic > Sediment | place: near...
CCCCTCTTTTGAACAGGCGGGTGTTTCTTCGTCAGCGGAGATATACCCCCATCTATTTATAGAAAGATTAAACTCCTTTGGCACAATAGCTTTTTGACCAACAGCAACAATCAGCCTGTCTACAGTGATTATAAATTCACTGCCCTGTACAGGAACAGGCCTCCTTCTTCCGCTTTCATCAGGCTCACCTAACTTCATTTGGAGGCACTCTACTTTTAATTTATCGCTTTTAGGTAATATTTTTTGAGGAACTACAAGAAAATCGATGTTTACTCCTTCATCTAAAGCCTCTTCAATCTCTTCTGGGGCCGCAGGCATTTCTTTTCGGGTGCGCCGATACTGGATAGTGACTTTCTCTGCTCCTGACCTTAAAGCGCTCCTTGCTACATCTACGGCCACATTACCACCGCCGACTACGATTACTTCTCCTGTAATATCTACCTTCTGTCCGAGATTTATAGACCTTAATATAGATATCCCATCTAAAACCAGTTTGTCCTCCTCGCCTGGAATTCTTAATTTGATACTTTCCACAGCACCTAACGCAACGAAGATAGCGTCGAAACCAGAATTAAACAGCTCATCAAGAGATTCTATTTTAGTGTTGGTCTTAATCTCTACACCAGTGTTGGCGATATCATCAATCTCTTTATCCAAGACCTCTTTTGGCAACCGGTATCTGGGGATACCTATTCTCATCATTCCACCTGCCTCCGGCAAAGCTTCAAAAACGGTTACTGAATGTCCGAGTTTGCGTAGAAACCAAGCCGCAGTCAAACCTGCGGGTCCGGAGCCAACGATTGCGACTTTCTTACCTGTATCAGGAGCAATCTCAACCTTGCTTTGCCATCTGCCCGAGTCGTATTCTGCTACGAACCTTTTTAATGCTCTTATGGCTACGGGGTCATTTAGTTCGTTTCTTCGACATTCAGTTTCACACAAGTGGTCACATACGCAACCTAACACATGTGGAAAAGGCGTCTTTTCTCTGATGACCTCGACAGCATCCTGAAATCTTCCTTCCGCAATCAGTCTTGTATATCGTGGAATATCTATTCCAGCCGGACAGGTATTCTGGCACGGCAGAAGTGTTGCTGCTCGTTCTTTCTCATCACAAGTTTCTTTATCAGTTAATGCGCCGGTGGGGCATACCTCGACACAGGCCCCGCAAAATCTGCAATCTGCTTCTATCATTGATGAATTGCTGTTGGTGCTTACGATTGTATTTATGCCACGATTTATGAATCCGATTGCACCTACCCCTCTTACTTCTTGGCACATTCTGACGCAGCGCCCGCATAGAATACATCGGTTAAGGTCTCTTACAAAAAGCGGGTCATCAGACAAGATTGGAAGATTTTTTGAGTGAGGAGTGTAAAGTGAAAGCAGCTCTTTTACGCCTATGTACTCAACTACTTTCTTTAACTGGGATGACTTGCTTATCTCTACCGGATGCTCACTCAGGATGAGCCAAACAATATTCTTTCTATATTCTTGGATTTTCCTGGTGTTGGTATTAACGACCATTCCTTCCTTAGCTAATGTAATGCAGGCTGGAGGAAATCCATCCACTCCATCGATGTCTACAATACATAATCTGCATGAACCTATAGGAGGAATGTCCGGATGGTAGCACAAGTTTGGTACGTAGATACCAGCTTGTAGCGCCGCTTCAAGAACTGTTTTTCCTTCTTCTGTTTCTATTATCTTATTATCAACAGTTAATTTAATCATTGTATAGCCATGAATTCACATGCATTTAGACAGGCCTTGCATCTAATACATTTGTCTTTATTGATTTTTGGGTATGTTTTTTTCCTCCAGTCAATAGCTCCGGCGGGACAGACATTGTAGCACTGACCACATTTGACACACTTATCCTTGTCAACTTCAAATTTTATAAGCTTTGTGCATACATGAGAGGGGCATTCTTTGCTTTCAATATGGTCTTGATATTCATCTAAAAAATACCTTAAAGTTGTCAGCACCGGATTTGGGGCGGTATTGCCAAGTCCACAAAGGGCGGTATCCTTTATTGTGGTCCCCATTTCTTGCAGAAAGGCAATATGTTCCTGCAGGCCTCCGCCTTCCGTAATTTCCTCGAGAACTTCCAGCATTTTTTTGAGGCCAATTCGGCAGGGGATACACTTGCCACATGATTCCGCTACGGTAAAATCCAGGAAGAATTTTGCTATATCAACCATACAAGTGCGCTGGTCCATCACGATCATTCCACCGGAACCCATTATCGCACCTGCTTTATTAATAGATTCATAGTCAATAGGGGTATCTAAAAGACTTTCAGGAATACATCCACCTGAAGGTCCTCCCAATTGTACACTTTTAAAGCTGATATTTTTCTTTGTCATTCCGCCCCCAGGTCCGTATATAAGTTCGCGAATTGTGGTTCCCATCGGCACCTCTACCAAACCGGTATTTTTTACTTTTCCAGCCAGAGCAAAAACCTTAGTTCCCTTACTCCTGTTAGTACCTATAGATGAAAACCACTCAGCACCTTTTGCAATAATATGTCTGACATTAGCTAAGGTTTCTACGTTATTAATGACCGTTGGTTCAGCCCACAGGCCTTGCTGTGTTGGAAACGGCGGTCTTGGTCTGGGTGTACCTCTATGTCCCTCGATTGATGCTATAAGGGCGGTTTCTTCGCCGCACACGAATGCACCAGCGCCCTGGTTTATTTCAATATCGAAAGAGAATCCGTCGCCCAAGATTCGTTTACCTAAAAGTGTTTTATTCTTAGCTTGTGATAAGGCCTTTTTTAGTCTTTTCAGCGCTAATGGATATTCTGCTCTGCAGTAGATGTACCCTTTGCTGGTACCAATGGCATAACCTGCGATAATCATTCCCTCAATCACAGAATGCGGGTCGCCTTCCAATACGCTGCGATCCATGAACGCGCCGGGGTCACCTTCATCTGCGTTGCACACGATATATTTTTCACTGCCCGGATTGTTTCTGCAGGACTCCCACTTTAAACCGGTAGGAAATCCGGCGCCGCCCCTGCCTCTAAGCCCAGATTTTCTGATTTCTTCGATAACCGTTTCCGGTTCCTGATGAAGAACTGCTTTCAAGGCACTGTAACCGCCATTCGCAATGTAATTATTGATATTCTCAGGGTCAATCTCCCCACAATTCGAAAGAACAATTCGGGTTTGACCGGAAAAAAACTGTTCATAATCTTTTCCGGCCTGTAATTTTTTTACAGGACTACCCTCTAAGATGTGCTTCTGCACAATTTCGGGTACATTTACAGGTTTGATATATTCATAAACGATTCTACCGAGCTCGGGGGTAATAACGTCAATCAATACATCTCTAAACAACCCCCTATCGCCGGTTTTTACGATTTGACATTTATCGATTAGTTGGTGTAGCTTTAATTCTTTTCTGAAGGTGCTTTCTACTTTTCCAGCACCGGACGAAATACCACTTGTGCCCATGCATATAAGTATTTTGACTTTCATTTACTTGACTTTCTTCGGGCGATATTTATCCAGAAGTGCTTCCGCTTGCTGAATTGTACATCTGCCATAAAAATCGTTATCAACCATAACAACAGGTGCCATGCCGCAGCATCCGAGGCAGGCGACTCTTTCCAGGGTAAACATGCCATCGGATGTGGTTTGGCCCTCGCCTACTTTAAATTTTTCCACTAAATAGTTAAGAATGTCTTTGCCGCCCATTACATGACAAGCAGTGCCCTGGCAAGCTTTAATTGTATGCTCGCCTTGTGGCATAAGGTGAAACTGAGCATAAAATGTCAAAACACCGTAGATTTCCACAGGATAAATTGATAATTCTCTTGATAACAAATCTATCGATTCTTTAGGGACATAGCCGTAAGCGGCTTGAATATCCTGTAGTATTGGTATTAATACGCCTTTTTGCTTGCGATATCGTTGTATTATTTTTTTAGTGTCAGCAAGATTAACTTTCATCTTTATATCCCTAACCGGGCGATAAGAGGCACTTCGATATCGGTAGTGAAGATATTTTTGCCAAACTGCGTTTTGGATACGATTTTGTGCGGCACTTTTTGGTTTCTCTTGATTTAAAAGTAAAAGGACCTCTCAGTATGCATAAAAAGGCTTATTTGTCAAGATTTGCTCCAGACATATGTAAAACTGCGATAACTGCCTGAGGCTGTTCACGACGCTTAATAAAAGGGACGGAGAGAAATCTTTAGAATTTGAAGTTGTCTTTAAAGGTGGTTTTGAAGTTGTAGACATTATTGAAATCGTCGATTGAATCCGTCGGCTGGGCGCTCATCCATTTGTGTTTAATCATCAGGTAGACGATTTCGCCGAAATCCTGTGTTGTTTTTATGCCCCAGTTATTTAGTACTAACATTGCTAATCTGCCCCATTTTTTGAGGGCCAGTTTTCTTAGTCCTTCACAAAGGATCTGGCCGGTAACGTGTGCAGGCTCGGCGGCATTTTTTTTTGCGGTGTAACCAAGTCCTTCGTAGACGAATTTGACCGCATTAGGGCTGAATCGCCCATCTTCTCCGGCGATTTCTTCAAGCTTTTTTTTCATTTTCGGGGTTTAAAGTACTTTCTGTCCAGGTTTCGCACCGGTGTCGGCAGTGAGCATAAAGATATCTTTACCGCCTGTGCCGGCAGCCAAAATCATCCCTTCGGAGAGGCCGAACCTCATTTTTCTTGGTTTTAGATTGGCCAGGTAGATTACGGTCTTGCCGTTGAGTTCTTCGGGTTTATAGGTTTTGGCTATGGCGGCTAAACAGCTTTTTTCCATGCCTCCCACATCCAGCTGCAGACGCAGGAGTTTGTCGGCGCCTTCGACGGTCTCGGCCTTTGTTACTTTGGCAATTCGCAAATCAATCTTTTCGAAATCCTCAAAAGAACACTCTGGTTTAATGGGCTCGATGGGAGATGCGGGCTGTGGTTGGGGACTTTGAGTTTCTTTACTTTCTTCTATCATTGTGCTCACCTTTTTTTTATCGATTCTCTCGGCCAACCTTTCAAAAACATTTATTTTGTGATTCTCTAATGTCGTTTCGAGGTCTGCAATTCGGAGTTTATCGATATTGAGGAATTTTTCCACGTTTTGGGTATATCTGGGCAGGATGGGTTTTAAGTAAATTGTAAGGATTTTCACGGCGTTTATTACCGCCGTGAGGGTCGTTCTTGTTTTTTCCAAGTCGGTTTTTATGGTTACCCATGGCTGATTCTGCTCGACGTATCGGTTTGCCTCATCAGCGAGGGCGGTAATTGTTCTGACGACGGCGGCGTAATTTAATTTCTCATAATTTTGGAGGATTTGGTCTTTTGCAGCGGTGAGTTTGCTGATTAGTTCTCTGCCTGGGTTATCTAATTGGCCGAGTTTGGAATTAAGGTTTTTTGTCAGCATTGGGCCGGAGCGTGAAGCAAGGTTTGCGAATTTACCGACCAGATTGGAGTTGATTTTGTTTATAAAATCGTCGGTGTTCAAATCTATATCTTCGATACCGGCGGTTAGTTTGCTTGCGTAGTAGTATCTCAGGTATTCGGGGTCGAGATGTTTCAAGTATGTGGCTGCTTTAATAAATGTTCCTCGTGATTTGCTCATTTTTTCGCCGTTAACGGTCAAGAAGCCGTGGACGAAAAGTTTATCAGCGGTTTTGAAGCCGGAACCGATGAGCATTGCAGGCCAGAATAGCGCATGGAAGTACATAATGTCCTTGCCGATGAAGTGATAAAGCTCGTATTCATTGCTATTCCAGAGGTTATCAAAATCGAGTTTGTTTTTATCACAAAAGTTTTTGGCTGAAGCCATATATCCAATCGGTGCGTCGAGCCAGACATAGAAGAATTTATTTTCCTCTCCTGGGATTTTGAAGCCAAAATAGGGACCATCGCGGGATATATCCCAGTCTTTCAAGCCTGTTTTGAACCATTCATCGAGTTTGTTTGCTACTGATTTTTGTGCATATCCTTTTGTGATGAGGTCTTTTAGTTGTTGTTCATAATCGGCGAGCCTGAAGAAATAATGTTCGGATGTTTTATGAACGGGCTTTTTGCGGCAGGTTGCACAGCAGGGATTAATCAGGTCGGTTGGCTGATGTGTTCCGCTACAGACCTCGCAGGAATCTCCGTATTGTTCCTCGGCGCCGCATCTGGGGCAGGTGCCGCGGATGTATCTATCGGGCAGGGACATTTTGCAATTTTCGCAATAGGCCTGCTCGATGGTTCTTTTAACGATTGAGCCGGCTTTATTTAGCGAATTGAAAATCAGCTCGCTGAAATACTTATTTTCGGGTGAATGGGTTGTGTAATAATTATCGAATTCTACGAAGAAGCCGTCGAAATCTGTTTTGTGTTCTTTATGCATGCGCTCGATTAGCTGTTCGGGGGTTATACCGGCGGCGGAAGCACTTATCATAATTGGTGTACCGTGAGTATCGTCAGCGCAAAAGTAAAGGCATTTGTTACCGCACATTTTCTGGAAGCGAGCCCAGATGTCTGTTTGGAGGTATTCAACGAGGTGGCCTATATGTATTGGGCCGTTTGCATAGGGCAGGGCCGATGTTACAACGATTTTGCGGGGCATAGTTTTCCTTAACGACTACTGGTTTTTATTCTCGTTATTTTCCTGGCTTTGGTTATCTATAGAAGTATCTTGTTCGTTATCTATTTTTGTCACTGGGGAGATTGCCTCGATTTCTTCTACGCCGACGGCGACTCTTACGCCCTCTCTGACTTCTACGATGACAAGTTGAGTTAGTATCTGGGTGTCAACGACTTTTCCTTCACCGTGTTTGGTTTTAACTTTTGTGTTCTTTTTCGGCAGGCTCTTTTTTAGCTCGGTGTAGGTTTTGTCTTCATATCGCAGGCAGCATTTTAGTCTGCCGCAGTAGCCGGAGATTTTTGAAGGGTCGAGCGTTGCTTTTTGCATTTTTGCCATACGCATATTGACCGGCTTTAAGGCCTTGAGAAATCTTATGCAGCAGCATTCCTGTCCACAACTTTCATAATCGCCGAGCAGCTTTGCTTCATCGCGTGAACCGATTTGGCGCATTTCAATTCTTGTTTGGTATTCGTGTGCGATTTTTTTTACAAGCTCGCGAAAATCAACACGTCCATCAGACATAAAGTAGAAGATAATTCGCTCGCCGCCAAAAATGTGCTCTGCATCGACTATTTTCATCGGCAGGTTGAGTTCTTTGACGAATTGTTTGCAGGATTTTATCTCTTCTTTTGCGATTTTCCGGAGATGCCTTTCTTCGCTTATGTCGTCTGGGGTTGCATAACGGATGAATTTACCGACAGGCTTGATGGAGAGGTCGATATCGCTGCAATGAAAATATTCTTTGATTTGTTCCTGGTTGAATTTGAATTGTCCTGCTTTGTAGGGGCAGAAGGAACCTACGAGTTCGCCCAGTTCGAGGCCCCTGTCGGTTTTTATGATGACACGGCTCGGCGCTTTTGGTATTTTTGTTTCTCGGTGTTCGAAGAAGCCGAGCGTGCTCATTCGGCCGTAGCTAACCAACATATATTTTTTATGTTTTGCCTGCTTAGGCTTTATTGCTGCGGTTTTCGCCATTCCAATAATCTACTTTAATGTGGGCGTTAGCATTACTGTTACTAAATCTTTATTATATCAGAAGTGGCGAGATTTAACAATAGCTGCTCGAAAATAAGCTTTTCGTTAACGGCGGAGTCAATCCAGAGGACTGTTTTATAAGCTTCGCCGATTTTTTCGATAGCCTGCTCAGGATTGAAGCGCTTAGCTAATTTTTTTATTTGTTCCTTCTGGTCGAAGTTGATGATTTTTTGCGGTGATTCAATGTTGAGTTTCATCGCATCATGTAAGGCTGATATGATTATTTGGACGAGGGTTTTTGCGGCTCTTCTGTTGATGTCGGTTTTGCTGGTGGTTTTTTGGATGTCGGCCCAGGCGGCGGCGATATTTTTGGATTCTTGCAGGAGCCAATGAGCCAGGTCTAAGGAATCGGCATATTCGTAAGTTGAGAGCGAATCGAGTAATTCTTTTTTTGTCTGGTAAAGATTTGCATCGGCCAGTTCTAGTTGAGCCCACCGGCAGGCCTGGCCCAAGCTGCCCTGTGCGAGGCGGGCGAAATATTTGGTTTTTTTTTCGTTGAGGCCTGTTTCTTTTAATTTGTCGATTATTCTATCTTCATCTATTGGGCCGAAGCGAATTATCTGGCATCTTGATTTGGTGGTTGGAAGAAGTCTTTCCATGCGGGTGCAGAGCAGGATGATACAGCAGTATTCGGGCGGTTCTTCGAGGGCTTTTAGAAGTGAATTTTGGGAAGATGCGTTTAGTCTTTCGGCTTCGCTGACCACGAAGACCTTTCTTTGCGACAGAGTCGGTCTGGCGGATACTTTATCGATTAGAAATTCTCGGATGACATCAATGGGCAAATCGACAGGTGTTTTTTTGCCTTTGTTGTCTTTGGTGAATTCGAGCAGTTCCTTATAGATGTTGCTGAAGTCGGGATGTGAGCTAACCTCGAACGATTGACAGGATTGGCACGAGCCGCAGCTGTCGGCAAAGCTATTTTCTATAGCGGGATTTTTGCAAAGCAGCAGCTTGGCCCATTCGCAGGCGGTCTTGAATTTGCCGATGCCTTCTGCGCCTGCGAAGATATATGCGTGGGGCATTTTGTCTGCGGCGAAGGCCCGCTGCAAGATAGAGATTACTTTATTCTGACAGAAGATTTCTTTAAGTGACATATTAGAAAATCAAAAATTAAAAAAGAGAGATTGTATCTCTCTATGGTCAAAATGTATTTTCAACCGCCTCTATTATCTTTTTGTGGACGGTTTGTATATCTTTGGTGGCGTCGATGACGACAAAATCAGCTTGGTTTTTGGCCAGTTCGAGGAATCCTTCACGAACCTTTTGGTGGTAGCCATCGCCTTTTTGTTCCATTCTATCGAGGTCGCGATTCAATCTCTGGGCAGCTGTTTTAAGGTCGAGGTTGAGGATAATAGTCAGGTCCGGCCAGGGCCTTTCGAGACAGTCAGCTGCAAGTTTTATAACGTTGTCTATACCGAATCCGCCGGCGTGGCCCTGATAGGCACAGGTGCTTGACAGCCATCTGTCGAGGACGATGCATTTATTTTCTTTGAGGGCGGGTGCTATTTTTTCGGTCCAGAGCTGGACTCTGGCGGCCATATAGAGCAGGACTTCTGCCCGTGTGCTCATTGTGAGATGTTCTGGGTTGAGGAGGATTTGGCGGATTCTTTCACCGATAGCGGTTCCGCCGGGCTCGCGGAAGGTTACGATGTCTACACCCTTTTCTTTTAGCCATTTAACTAAGAGCTTTGTATGTGTGGTTTTTCCGCAGCCGTCCGGCCCGTCGAGGACGATGAATTTGCCTGAAGATTTATTTTTCATCTTTTGGCAACCACATAATTTCTTTCTATATTCTTTATCGAAGGCCAGTTCCTTCGCTTTGCTCAGGATGACCTTTGGTCATTTTGTTAGTTGGAAGTTTTCCGGGCCGACGAGCTGCCTGATTTTTCTGCAGAAGTCGAGGTCTGGGTTGACGGAGAGCTCTCTGTCGGCGGCTGCGTAGACTCTGCCTTTGTTGGTCCTTATCGCTACATAGACGGGGCTTTTTCCTTTATGGTGCTGGCAGATGCTTTTTATGGTTGCCACCTTTTCTTTGGTAACATCTTTTGCATCGAGCGATATTTTGACTTTGCCGGCTAATTTTTCGGTTACCTCGTCCAAGGTTATGAGTTCCACAGCTAAAATATTAGGTTTTTCTCTTCTGAAATCGAGTTTTCCTTTTGCAAACACGATTGTGTCTTTGACGAGCAGGTTGCCGTATTTATTCAGGACATCCGGGAACATTACGACGTCGACGGAGCCCTGCAAATCTTCAAGAATAAAGACGGCCATTTTTGAGCCTGCGTTTCGGCCGGTCTTTATAATGTTGTATCTTATTTTGGTTATCATTCCGCCGATGACGATTTGTCTGTCTTGGGTGTAATCAGCCAGTTGTGATGTATCGAGTGTTGAGTAGAGGTTTATTGTCTCGGCGTGGTGGCTTAAGGGGTTGCTGGTTATATAGAATCCGAGGACCTGTTTTTCGTAAATTAGCATTTGTGTTTCTGGCCAAGGTGGGAGGTCTGGCAGGTGTTCTGCATCTTTGGCATAGTCGCTATCCTGTTGAAGTTGTCCGAAGAAGTTCATTTGGCCGTTTTGTTTGTCGGCCTGGAGACGGGCACCGATTTGCATTGCTTTTTCGATGCCCGCGGTCATTTGCGCGCGATTTCCGCCGAGCCTGTCGAAGGCGCCGGCTTTTATCAGTGCTTCGAGGACCTGTTTGTTTGCGACTCTTAAGTCGACGTTTTCGCAGAAATGAAAGAGGCTTTGGAATCGGCTGATTTTTTCACGGGCGGTGATGATTTGCTCGATTGCTTTTTCGCCGACACCTTTTACGGCAGCCAGGCCAAAACGTATTACACCCTTTTTGTCTTTGCTGGTGCCTTTATAGAGAGGCGTAAAATCGACGCTGCTTTCGTTTATATCCGGGGGCCGTACTTCGATACCCATTTTTTTACACTCTGCGATATAATCGACGACCTTGTCGGTATTGTCCATTTCGTAAGTCAACAAGGCGGCCATAAACTCTACGGGCCAATGGGCCTTCATATAGGCGGTTTGATATGCGATGAAGGCATAGCGAGTTGAATGGCTTTTGTTGAAGCCGTAACCGGCGAAGCGCTCGATAAATTCGAAAATTCGTTTTGCCTGGTTTTTATTAAGACCTTTATCGACACAGCCTTCTATGAATCTTTCTCTCTCCTTGGCGATAGTTCGAGCTTTCTTTTTGCTTATTGCTTTGATTAGGGTATAGGCCTCGCGCAGTGGGATATCGCCGAGTCGATTGCAGATGCGCATTACCTGTTCCTGATAGACCATAATGCCGTAGGTTTCGTCGAGAATTTCTTTCATAATGGAGTGAGGCAGGTCCCATTTTGCGCCGTGTTTGCGCTCGATGTAATCCGGGATGAGTATCATCGGGCCCGGGCGATAGAGTGCGTTTGCTGCGATAAGGTCTTCGATTCTGTCAGGCTTCATTTTTATCAGCAGGTCCTGCATGCCAGCGGACTCGAATTGGAAGACGCCCTTTGTTTTGCCGCTGGAGAAGAGCTCAAAAACCTTAGGGTCGGCAAGGTCGAGTTTTTCCAGGTCGATGTCTGTGCTGTGAATATCTTTTACCAATTCGCGTGCCCGTTCGAGGATGCTGAGGGTCTTTAGCCCCAGAAAGTCCATTTTCAGCAGGCCGACCTTCTCGACTACGGGCCCTTCGTACTGGGTTATAATGTCGTCGGAGTCAGAGGCTTTATAAAGGGGTATAAAATTGGTGAGCGGCTCATCGGCAATGACAACACCGGCGGCGTGGACGGATGCATGGCGGGTAAGGCCCTCGAGTTTTTTGCAGATATCGATAACTTTTCTTGTCTGCTCGCTTTGTTCGTAGGCCTGTTTTAACTGTGGCTCGGTTTTTATGGCCTTATCGAGTGTC
>Ga0114923_10002921_pt1 | contig 11525 bp, 9 predicted proteins | sample SumtaG_FD_89578 | JGI IMG/M metagenome (GOLD analysis project Ga0114923, IMG submission 89578) | Deep subsurface microbial communities from Indian Ocean to uncover new lineages of life (NeLLi) - Sumatra_00157 metaG | ecosystem: Environmental > Aquatic > Marine > Oceanic > Sediment | place: near...
CTGTTATTAAATTCATTATCTTATAATAAATCTACATTTAATTATTCGAGTTTATTTTGCAGAGTTTTCTCTCCATGACAATTTCTACACAAAGCTACTAAATTACTAACATGATTCGTTCCACCATAACGTAAATCGACTTTATGATCTACTTCGAATGTATGATTTAATTGACAAGCGCAATTATTACATTTCCATCCTTGTTCTGCTGCCACATATTTCTTTTTGGTTTCACTGACACAACGTTTCGTGGAATTACCTCCTGAGTTAAGCATGCGTCTTTGCTGAGGCGTGTCATCATTATATGCGGTGTAGCTCTGTGCCATAGAATCCATGCTGTTTTTTGCGTTTGTAAAATCAAAAATTGGAGAGATTAAATCCGCAGTTTCTCTGTCAACAGGCATATATCGAATTAGTGCGTTTGCGTGTTGAAGCATTGATTTTGATCCTTTTGGATTTTTCTTGATAAGAAGATACATAGAAAATCCCACAAAGGCAAACATTGCCATTTTGAAATATTTTTGATTGATAGATAACATTTTTGTATATTTTCCGTCGTAATAGGTATTTACGACTAGAAATGTAGTTATGCCTAAAATCATTAATCCGGCTTTCATATATAATTATTAAATATATGTTTTTATAGGAAATCCATATATTTAACAATCTATTTTACATCCTCACTATTACATGGTTTCGGACAATATTTCGCGCGAGTTTGAACACTATGACACATTGCTCTTCCAGATCGTCTACCATTACATAAAACAATAGCTTTTTTTGCCATAACATTTCCTGCTTTAGACGGTGTATTACTTTGGGTTTGAGAAATTAATACTCTTTTTGGTACTCCACCTGACATTATAAATTAAAGCTAGATTATTTTCTCGCAGTTTTCCTTCTTTTGGTTTTGTATTTACGACGAGTTTTTCTTTTTCTCTCCAATTTCCCATTAACTTTAATGAAATATGCTCTTAGTTCTTGTAAATCCATTTGATAAAATGGTTTATTAGGCATTATAAAATGCATTGGGCTATACTTTAACTAGAAAATTATATTTCGAATTATTTTCCATAACTATAAATTGTCAATCCAATTAATGCAACAACAATAGCAAACTGTATATATTTCTTACGTTCTTTGTAAATTTGTTGCTGTTTTAATTCTTTTGGTTTATATTCATCATAGTATTTTTCTAAACTTTCATAAAATTCTGTTTCTGGTTCATCAATCGCTTTATTTAATTTGTTATTCATAAAATGAACCCATTTCATAAAAGACATTCGACTACTTAAATAAGGTGTAACAGGAAAATCATCTAAAAGTTTAATAAAGTAAGAACCCATAGGTTTATCGGGTAAAAATACAGGCAAATTTTGAATAAAATCATAATACTTTTTTTTTGATACATCATTTGGATTTGCCGGATAGGAAATAGCCATAGTTTGCATTACAAATTGTAAATGTGGAAGCCAGACTTTCGGATCTAATCCCATTATATAGGAAACGATATAAAAAGAAGACAGATTTAACATATAAATGTCATCACGTACAACATATCAGTTTTGTAATAATTGTGGAAAACAAGGTCATTTATATAATCAATGTAAAAAACCAATTATAAGTAGTGGAATTATAGCATTTAGAAATAATTCAGATAGAGATGGATATGAATATTTAATGATTTGTAGAAAAGATAGTTTAGGGTACATTGATTTTCTTCGTGGTAAATATCCACTGTATAACAAAGAATACATTTTTACATTAATTAATGAAATGACTGTTACTGAAAAAGAAAATTTATTATCTTGCGATTTTGGTAAATTATGGAAAAATTTATGGGGCGATTTTGTTGGTCTTCAATACAGAGGTGAAGAAAGAAGCGCAAAAGATAAGTTTCTTCAAATTATAAGAGGTATCAAAGTGTGCGATACGGAAGGATATAATTTAGAAAGTTTGGTAAAAGAAAGCAATACTGCATGGGAGACGCCTGAATGGGGATTTCCAAAAGGCAGAAGAAATTACCAGGAAAACGATTTAACATGCGGATTGAGAGAATTTGAAGAAGAAACAGGATATGATAGAAATAGTGTTTCAGTCATTAAAAATTTAGTACCATTTGAAGAAACATTTGTTGGTTCTAATTTAAAATCTTATAAGCACGTATATTTTTTAGGATATATGGATGATAGAACAGATATTGCAAAAGAAATGTACCAGAAAAGCGAAGTTAGTGAAATGAACTGGTTTTCAATGGACCAATGTATATCCCATATTAGAGATTATAATATAGAAAAAATAGACATGATTAAAAAAATTAATAAATTGTTGGAAAAATATAAATTAATTACCTAATAATATATTAAGTAGTAATGTCATCAAAACAAGAAAAACCAAAACGAAAACCCACAGTAGTAAAATTAAAAAAAAGAAAAATCAAAATTAAATCTGTTAAATCATGCGAGACTTTACAAACTGAATATAATGAAGGTAAAATATCAAAAAATATAGGTAATGCCGATTATCAGGCTTTATTGAAATGTGTAAGTGACAAAGACCGCGAAGAACTTTCTAAAAACGAAGGTGAATTTGAATACTTATATCCAAATATGGATGATCCGTTATTTAACGTTAAGATCGCTAAGAAAAAGGAATTTTTCGATACAAGATATGAACCTCGTGGCGAAGAAGAATACAAAAACATAGAAGCTTACACTCAGAAATTATGTGATAACACTGAGTTCGAATTAGATCCACACCAAATGTTCGTGCGCAATTTTCTATCTTTTCAAACACCTTATAACGGGTTACTTTTGTATCATGGCTTAGGTGTAGGAAAAACATGTTCTGCAATTTCAATATGTGAAGAAATGCGAACATATTTGCAACAGATGGGAATTACAAAAAGACTTATTATTGTCGCTTCTCCAGCAGTTCAAGAAAATTTTAAGTTACAATTATTCGATGAGAGAAAATTAAGGAAGGTGAATGGATTATGGAATATAAAAGCTTGTACAGGAAATAAGTTCATTAAGGAAATTAATCCTATGAATATGCGAGGATTGTCAAGGAAAAAAATTATTCGACAAATAAAACGATTGATTCGTCAATCTTACATGTTTAAAGGTTATGGTGAATTTGCTAATTACATTGAAAAAATTATGAACAAAAATATACCTCGTGGTAGTTCAACAGAAGTAGCAAATAGAATTAAAAAGAAAAACTTAAGAAAAGAATTTTCAAATCGAATGCTTGTAATTGACGAGGTACATAATATAAGATTAAGTAAAGAAGGTAAAGTAAAAGCCAGTTCAGATAATTTGGGTAAATTAGTTGAAGCTACAAGTAATCTTAAATTATTACTATTATCAGCGACTCCTATGTTTGATTCTTACAGTGAAATTATATGGATATTAAATCTATTATTATTAAATGATAAACGATATCCGGTAAGTGAAAGAGAAATATTTACAATGAAAGGAGAATTTCAAACGCGAAAAGGTGAACAAGTAGGGAAAAATTTATTAATGCGAAAAGCCACAGGTTATATATCTTATGTACGCGGTGAGAATCCGTTTACATTTCCATATAGAATTTGGCCACAAATGGCATTAAATCCGCAATCTTTGTTTACTTTAAAACAAGATGGAATTTGGAATTATCCAGAATATCAAATAAACGGCGCAGATATTATACAACCTATAGAGTTAATTGATTTGGTAATTAATCAAATAGGAGATTACCAAGACATGGGGTATAAAAAATTAGTTGACCATTTAAAACGTACCAATCCTAAGTTGACACGAGGTTCAGGGTCAATTTCATTTACTGTTTTAGAAGCTCCATTACAGGCTTTAAATATGATTTATCCACATGAAGGATTAGCAGAAGATGATGTCGATAGTGATGTTTTTCCAGTAACATATGGGAGTAAAGGATTGGCGAGAGTTATGAAGTTTGATCCACGAACAAAAAGGAATTTTTCTTATAAAGATAAAACTAAAAAACAATTTGGCGAAATTTTTTCCCCCAGTGAAATTGGAAAATATTCAGGTAAAATATCCTACATTTGTGATAAGATCAGAGAATCTAAGGGTATAGTATTTGTTTATTCACAATATATCGACGGAGGTGCCGTGCCTATAGCTTTAGCATTAGAATCCATGGGAATTACTAGATATGGTAGAACACCATCTTTATTTAAAACAGCTCCTGCGCCTCCTTTAAATGTTTTAACAATGAGACCAAAAGAAGAGGGTAAACCATTTAAACCTGCGAAATATATGATGATTACTGGTCAAAAATCATTATCAAGTGAAAAAGACAGAGAATTAAGTTTACTTGCTGCTACGGATGATGACAATATAAATGGAGAGAAAATTAAAGTAATTATAGTTTCGCGAGCAGGATCAGAAGGTTTGGATTTTAAAAATATTAGACAAATGCATATTTTAGATCCTTGGTATAATCTTAATAGAGCTGAGCAAGTAATAGGGCGTGCTGTTAGAAATAAAAGTCATTGTATGTTACCTTATAATAATAGAAATGTTGAAATTTATTTATACGGCACTGAATTAAAAGATTCTGATGAGGAAGCCATTGACTTATATATTTATAGAGTAGCAGAAAGAAAGGGTTTATTAATAGCAAATGTATCAAGAGTTTTAAAAGAAACAGCTATTGATTGTTTATTAAACAGAAAAGGTTTGGATTTTTCAGAGACGGCTATTGCAAGAATAGCGCCAAATCATAATGTGGTTAAACAAACATTATCAACTGGAAACACTATAGATTATACATTGGGAGATAAAGATGGTACTTTAATTTGCGATTTTAGAAATTGTGAATACAAATGTTTACCACCAATGAAAGAAGGCGATGATATTGACAGAAATACTTATAATGAAACATTTATAATTATGAATTTAGATAAAATTTTGCAACGTATTAGAAATTTATTTAAGGAAAAATATATTTACAGAAAAACTGAATTGTTACAAGAAGTAACTGCTATTAAAAATTACCCATTGGATCAGATTTATACTGCTTTAAGTTATTTGATTAATGATGACAATGAATTTATCATGGATCCTTTAAATAGGATGGGTAGGTTAGTAAATGTAGGCGAGTATTACATGTTTCAACCAATAGAACTTACGAATAAACATATTTCTCGCTATGAACGGGTAACTCCAATTCCATACAAGCGTAAAGAACTTACGTTTATTTTACCTGAATTGAAAGTTAAAAGTTTGGGTGATATTACGGATATTAATGAGAAATTAATTGAATCACATAGGATGTTGTTAGTTCCACGTGACATTACTAGTTCAAATAGAAGTAATTGGGTAATGAGTTGTGCTTGGGTAATAAACAACTTAGTTAAATATAATTCTGAAAGATTTAATCATACCAAAAGCAGTTTTTTTACAATTCTTCAAAATTTGGCCATGCATCATATTATCGATATCTTAACATACGAAGAAAAAGTATTATTGTTGAGAAACATGCAAAATATAGATGATTCTATTGTACAATTTGTACAATCATATTTCGATAAATTTAGAGTTGATACTAGTAAATATCAAGGAATAGTTATTACTGATTTTAACAAAAAAAGTAAATATGCGATTTTAACATTAAAAGATGATGAATGGGTAATAGACTCTGCTGCTATTTCAGGTGGATTAGGAAAAGCAACATTAGATAAGTTTACAGTTTCAGTAGATGATATGTATGATAAAATAGGATTTATGGCACAAGTTAAAAAATTTGATTTAATATTTAAAGTTAAAAGTATTTATTTGAGTTCATCGGGTAGACCAACAAAAGGCTCTAGTTGTGAGAGAGGAGCAGATAAAAAGGTTTTAATTCAAAATATAAATACAATGTTAAATTTAGTTGATGATGGTATTAAGTATGTTATGGGAGCAAAAACAGGAAAGGGTGCCAGAACTATAACACAAATTTACGATAAAGAAGGGGTTCAGATTAAACAACATCCATACGCGGTAGATGAAGATGGTAATTTTATTAAAACAAAACGTGGTTTTAAATACGATAAAAATCGTGTAGTTAGAATAAATGCTTTTCAACTTTGCATTGAACAAGAATTATTATTTAGATACTTTGATAGTATTGCTCTTGAAGATAAAAAATGGTTCTTTTCTTCACTAGAAGCTATAATAAATAATGTGGAAACGATCGGAAAAAAAAAGAACAAATAAATTGAAAAATATTAAAAGATATAATGTATTATTATATATATATTATGTCTTCGCCCACCCCAAAAGCAGTAGTATCAAAACCAAAACCAAAAATAAAAACCAAGAAAAAAGAAAGAAGTGTAGGTATTTATATGAAAAATGCCATAACAAGAAAGGTGCATCTTTCATTCAATGTTATTGGTGAAAACCTAAAAGAAAACATAGAAAAAACATTACAAAAAGAAATAGAAGGTCGTTGTATTGATGAAGGATATATTAGACCTAATTCTATTGTTATTGTGAGTTATTCTGCTGGCGTTATATCAGGTAATACTGTAACATTTAATGTACTTTTCGAGTGTTTGGTTTGTAGACCTGTTGAAGGGATGAGATTTAGAGCAGTTGTTAAGAATGTAACAAAGGCAGGTATTCGTGCGGAAATAAATGAGGTAAAATCGCCTGTTGTTGTGTTTATTGCAAGAGACCTTCATTATAAAAGTGCTCAGTTTTCAAAATTAAAGGAAGGTGATGATATAAATGTTCGAGTGATTGGAATCAGATATGAATTGAATGATGAATATATATCTATAATAGGTGAATTGGTAGAAAAGAAGATTAGAGTAGCAAAAATTCCAAAACCTAAAATTATAATTGAAGGAAAGGAGGTTTAAAAATATGTATCTATGATTAACATATATGACTGACATTAATGATCTGAAACGATTGAGAGATAATATAGAAAAAATGGAAACGATACATCAAATTCATATTTTTAAAATTTTAAAAGAAAATCAAATAGAGTTTACAGAGAATAGTAATGGTGTTTTTATTAACATGACATTATTAGATGAGTTAACTCTTAAACAAATTAATACATTTATAAAATATGTGAATTTACAACAAAAACAATTAGAAACAGTAGAAGATATTAAAGCTCAATATCAAAAAGAGTTTTATAAAGATAATAAAGAGACCGTATTTGGTTAATATAAATGAAGAAACCCAAAGTTACATTGAACATTAGTAGTCTGCAAGATTTCGTTTTAAATGAACGAAATATTGAAGAAATATTAAAACACACTTATCGTGAAAAAAAAATAACGAAAAAGGTAGTAAAACAAGCTATTAAGAAAAAAGAAGTATCTTCTGATTTTTTATTACCAAAGTTTTCAGATACTCTATTTTGGTGTTACTATATCATTAAAAATGGGTTGAGTGCATATGAAATGGTGCATGGAGACGGTTATAAAGATTCATTTGAACAAAAGATAAATTTAGTATATAAAGTTAGAGAAAATAAAGAGCTATTGAAAAAGTACAAATGGAAACGCAATTCTATAGAAGATCAGTTAGTAAATCATAAAGAAATATCGATATCGGCTTTTATGTGTATATGTGCTATAGAAAATTTGAATGTGGTTTATATAGATAATAAAAAAGTTTATACATTGATCAACAATATAGATGATTTATCGTCTAATTTAAATATAGTTGAGAAAACTCAAGATGGATTTGCTTTATTTTTGGGATCAAACGAAGATAAGTATAGCAAATACACAGATAGTGTTGATAAATTTTGGAAGATAGATAATTTAAATAAACCTCTTCGGGGAATTTCAAGTTACAAAGTCAAGGAATTACAAGAAATTTGTAAGAAGCTTGGTTTACAGATACTTACTGATAAAAAAACCAAAAAATCCAAAAAAATATTATATCAAATGATTCAAGAACATTTATAAAAATTGAAAAAACATATAAAATTATCTGATGTTTAGTATATATTATGTCCAGCAAAGAATTAACACCAAATGATAAGTTAATCAAATACCTAGAATTATTTCTTCCTAGAAACAGCGATAACGCTAATGATGAATTGGAAGCTAGGTTTGGTACGAGAAAACCAATAACACAAATTCAATTTGACTCTGTTATTGCCAAATTAAAATCATTGGGTTTTGATATTGATAATCTTTCTGGTTCCTATCGTCTAACTATACAAACAGAGTATACTGATCCAAAATCAGGATATACTAAAATTTCGAATGTTAGAACAGAAATTACCGGTTTGTCAAATATCCAGGAGTATTGTAGGACGAATTCAATAGATATGTCGCCCCAGAGTCATTTAGCTAGAAATCTTCAGTTTGTACAAAAAAATCGTAAAATGGTTGATGATGAGATCTTAAGCGCTATTGATTTTGAAGATTTTGGATTTCGCATAAATTATAAAACAGAAAGTAAGCGTAATTCAGGATCGCCTTTAATCCGTAAGATTATAAATGAGTGGAATGAGACTAAAAAAGTATTCAGACTTATCAAACGCTTTACTTTTCAACACGAAAACTATCCTTTGCGTATTGATTGTAGTATTGTACGCTCTTCAAAACAAAAGGGACGTAGATTAATACCAGAATATCGAATAGAAACTTCTAATGTATTTAATAATCCTGAAACATTTGAAGTTGAAATTGAGTTAATGAAAAGAGGATTTCCTACAAGCTTAGGTGTTTTCGCACAGGATGAACAGTTTGCAAATGTTGATAATGTCTTAAAAATATTTAAGAAAACTATAAAAATCGTTTTATCTGGATTACAAAACTCTAATTATCCTATATCATTATCCGAACAATCAAGCGTACTTAGAAATTATGTAAATATGCTTCATGATGGTAGTCCAGAAGATTCACGTATCAATAGTAAAGATTTTATTGGATTTTCATCAATTTCATTGGAAATGCCTAATATTACACCATTGAATCCTGATTCTGATGCACCAAATATTAGAAATCCATATACTGTAACTGAGAAAGCAGATGGGCTTCGAAAATTACTTTATATTAATAGAGATGGTAAAGTATATTTTATAGATGTTAACATGAATGTACAATTTACAGGAGTGGTTGCTGGAAATCAAGATTATCATGATTCTATTTTGGATGGTGAGCATGTTATACATGATAAATATGGTGCATTCATCAACTATTATTTAGCTTTTGATGCTTATTATATTGGTAGAGAAGATATTCGTAGTCTTGCGTTGGCAAATGGAGGAGGTGAGGAAAAATTTGATAGAACTCGAATTGTTGAAATGCATAATATCGTAACAAGGGCAGATTTTCAGCCATTGATTGGTGACAAATTACCTTTAACGATTAAAGAAAAAACATTTTATATTTCATCTGGAACACAAATTTTCAAGCATTGCAACACAATTCTAAGTAACGTGGCAGATAATTTATTTGAATATGAAACTGATGGACTTATATTTACTCCGGCAAATACAGGAATTGGAAGTGATAGAGTTGGTGAGGTATTACCACCCAAAAAGATAACATGGGATAAGTCTTTTAAATGGAAGCCACCTGAATTCAATACAATAGATTTCCTTGTCACTACAAAAAAGACAGAATCGGGAGAGGATTATGTTGGTAATATATTTGAAGATGGTACCAATATGTATGATGAAACACAATTAACTCAATATAAAACATTGATTTTACGAGTTGGATTCAGTGAGCGCATGCATGGTTATTTAAATCCTTGCGAAGATATTATTCAAGGACATTTGCCTACAAAACATAGTAGTTATGATCGTAATAAATATAAACCAGTGCCGTTTTATCCAACTGACCCAACACCAGAATATCCTGGATATTTATGTAATGTTTTATTGAAGAGAGATCGAATGAATGTTGATTACATGATGACAGAAGATGAAAAAGACACATTTACAGATGGAACAATTGTAGAATTTCGCTATGATATGACACGGGAATCAGGTTGGCAATGGATTCCTATTAGGGTCAGACGTAAGAAAACAGCAGAGTATAGAGCTGGTAAAAATAATTTTGGCAATGCTTACCATGTTGCTAATAGTGTTTGGAGGTCAATTCATAATCCAGTAACAGAAAGTATGATTCGAAGTGGGCAAGATATTCCTTCTGAATTGGTTGAAGATGATGTTTATTATAATAGAAAAAGCGATAGTACAATCACTCGTGCATTACGTGATTTTCACAACTTATTTGTTAAAAGAATTCTTATTTTATCTGTTGCAAATCGCGGAGATACATTAATTGATATGACTGTTGGTAAAGGTGGTGATTTTCCAAAATGGATTGCAGCAAAATTATCATTTATATTTGGAATGGATATTTCTAGAGATAATATTCAAAATCGTATAAATGGAGCTTGTGCTAGATTCTTAAATTACAGAAAAAAATGGAAGACAATGCCATTGGCTTTATTTGTAAGTGGTAATAGTGCTTTAAATATTCGCGGTGATGGCAATCCAGCATGTTTTACTGATAAAGGAAAGCAAATAACTCGTGCTGTATTTGGAGATGGACCAAAAGATGAAGCTAAATTAGGTGCTGGTGTGTATAAGCAATATGGAAAAGGGCGTGATGGATTTAATATTGTATCAAATCAGTTCTCAATTCACTACTTTTTCGAAAACAAAACCACATTGAATGGTTTTCTAAGAAATGTTAGTGAATGTTGTAAGGTAGGCGGCTATTTTATAGGTACAAGTTATGATGGAACCAAAGTATTCAGAGCATTAGAAAATAAAAAACCAGGAGAAAGTATTAAAATCATGCAAGATGGAAGAAAAATGTGGGAAATTACAAAACAATATGATAATGATAGCTTTGATAATAATGAATCGTGTTTGGGTTATCAGATTGACGTATATCAAGAGTCTATTAACAAAGTTTTCCCAGAATATCTTGTAAATTATGATTATTTGATTCGACTTTTAGAACAATATGGTTTTGCATTGCTAACGGCAAAAGAATCTCAAGAGATAGGCATGCCTGCTTCTATTGATAATTTTAATATACTATTTAGAGAGATGAAACATAGGATTAAAAGTAGAAGATTACGTGAAGCAGATATTGGGACAGCATTAAACATGACTTCTGATGAGAAAAAGATATCTTTCTTGAATAAATACTTTATATTTAAAAAGGTACGTGATGTAAATGCAGAAGAAGTTGAAAAGATTCAGTTAAACATAAGTGGAACTGTCGAAAAAGAAATATCAAAAACAAATCGCGTTTTAGAAACTGTTGTTGAAGAAGCTAAATCAGATAAACCAAAAGTTAAAAAATTAAATAAAAAAATGAAACTGAAAAAAGCCACAAAAGCAAGTGTAACCAAGCCAAAAATGCGAATTAGAAGACCAAAAATTAAAATTAAAACGCAACCAAAAGACGATTAATAATCTTATAAATAGAAATTGATATAAATACATTTACACTTATATCAATAACCAAATGACATATTATACATTACCCCTAGTATCATGCTCCATAA
>Ga0114923_10002922_pt1 | contig 11524 bp, 10 predicted proteins | sample SumtaG_FD_89578 | JGI IMG/M metagenome (GOLD analysis project Ga0114923, IMG submission 89578) | Deep subsurface microbial communities from Indian Ocean to uncover new lineages of life (NeLLi) - Sumatra_00157 metaG | ecosystem: Environmental > Aquatic > Marine > Oceanic > Sediment | place: near...
CTGTTGGGCAAATGGCATTGCTTCCCGGTATTTTTCTCTCTTGATATAATGATCTGCCAATGCATAAAGAAAATCGATGTTCCCCGGTTCCAGTTCCAGTGCTCTCAACAGGGAAACTTCGGCATCGGCAGTCCGTTTTAAATATTGGAGCAGAAGCCCGAGATTGTAATGGACACGGGCGCGCTCCGGCATTCCCCGGGCAGCCTTTTCCAGGTATTGAACTGCTTCGGCAAATTGTTTCTTTTCTACCGATAAAAGCCCCAGGGAATAAGCGGCATCAAACATTTGCGGACGGTCTTTTACTACTTCCCGCAGCAGTGATTCCGCTTCATCATTCTTGCCCATTTGATTATACAGCATGGCTAAGTTGATCTTGGCGGGATAAAAATCATCGGCAATTTTGATGGCCATTTTATAATTTTCTTCGGCTTTTTTTAGTTGCCCGATATTGGAATACATGTTGCCAAGATTGAGTCTCGAGGTTGAAAAATCACCGAAAAATTCCATTGCCTTTCGATATTCCAGCAGGGCGGTATTAAAAACGTCTCTTTGGCCGGATGTGAACCTATCCGCGGGGATATCCGAAAGCCTCATGGCCGCTTCCATACGCACCGCGTAAACAGGATCGTTAAGCATGGGAACCATCAGTTTCAGACGCTCTTCAACGCTAAAATGCCTGAAATGATGCAGGGCGGTATGACGGATCAATGCTTCCACATCATAAAGGGCCTGTATGAATGCACTTTTACTTTCCCGGCCGGGGTATGAAGCCAGGAGAGAGAGTGCCGTGGCCCTGACAATAACAGGATACAATTGGTCCCTCGTAAGTTTCACCAGGTCCGCCTTTGTTTCGGGGGCATTTCTTCGGCCTGCCGCCAGTATGGTGCCGTAATGAGGTCTGCGGCTGATCCCGTACCATTTTGTAATATAATCGGCGGACCATTTATCGGTTTTATCCGGGTGGCACCGTTTGCAGGCATTGGGGGTGCCGTATTTTATACTGAGGTCGGGCCTGGGAATACGCAGGCTGTGATCGGGGCGATAATCGTTTCCCATGTAATAACGCCCGGGCATATGACATTTAATACACTCGGCACCCTCGCCCACTTCAAACAATACACTCCCATCTTTTGCCCTGACAGGTTCTCCGGGCTCTTTTTTTTTTTTATGAAAGTGGTGGTTTTTGGTATCGTAGATGTCCGGCCGGTGACACTGGGCACAAAGGTTGTTCCCCTCCTTCACCGGCTTTACGCTGTGGGCGTCGTGACAATCGTTACAACCAACACCGTTGCGATACATCTTGCTTTGTACAAAGGACCCGTATACATACACTTCGTCGAGAATCTGTCCGTCGCTGAAATAGAGGTGTTCGTCTAGCAGTGTTGGTACAATATTGTCTAAAAGATTTTTGGCTTTATGGTCATGTTCATGAAGCATAATGCGGCGCGAGTGACAGCGGGCACATACTTCTACGTACTGGATGTTATCGATATTACCGGTCTGCACCACCAACCCGTAATTTCCTTGCTCCGTTGAACGTGCCATGTCAGGCAATTTGGCCCAATCCAGATGGCCGGAACCCGGGCCGTGGCAGGACTCGCAGTTCACATCGATGTCAGACCAGGTGGTATTAAAATTCCCGGTTGCAGGATCATATCCGTTCACCAGGTGAGTCGAATGACACTCGGCACACATGCTGTTCCAGGTCTGGCCATTCCCGGTCCAGTGCAGCCAGTCACCGGGCACCGGTGTTTCTTCGGGATAAAGGTGAAACCATTTTTTCTTTTCCGTATCCCAGGCATAGGGCAGGCATTGGAGCCTGCCGCCGGGGAAGGGCACCAGGTATTGCTGCAGCGGTCTTATCCCGAAGGTATATTGGATTTCAAAGTCCTGCATTTTCCCCTCGGGGCCCTGAGTATAGACAAAATACGTGTTATCCTTGCGATAAAACCGGGAGGTAACGCCTTTAAATTCAAATACAGCGTTGTTAAAATCGCCTTTTACTGTTTTTTCATTGGCCAAATCCATGGCGTTATCATGGTCCGAACCCAGCCATTTGTCATATTCCTTTTTATGGCAGGAAATACATTCTTTACCACCCACAAAGGTGGCTTTTTGCGGCTGGAGCTCCCGCCGGGCAGGACTTAGGTATTTCATTTTTAACAAGTATAACGGTACCACGGATACGATAACCAGGGCAGCGATCAGACCTGCTAGTTTCCAATTTTTCACATTTTCCTTTTATGTGTTTTGCCTGCTTTTTTTCGCAGCGGTAACCTGGGAGATATTAAATCGTTTTCGTTCATGGCGTATTCCCGTATCAACTTTGATTATGTCATTTTTTATATCAACGGTGTAGAGGTCCAGGGCGCGGGGGGCGGGGCGGCTGGTTACGTCTCCCTTGATATTAAAGGCGGAGGAATGACAGGGACAGGAAAATTGATTCTCTTCTTCGTCCCAGGTAATGGTGCAGCCCAGATGGGTGCACTGCCGGGAAAAAGCAAGAAAACCGTCATCAAGTCTCACCAGGAAAAAATGTCCCCTGCCAAAAGCGGTCACTGAATTGGGGGTAAAGTCGTCGACTACACCGGCTTCGATGATGCTGCCGAATTTTCCCTCTTTGACCCGGGGCCGGCGCGGCTGTAAAAAAGCAAAAACAACCCCGATAAACTCGATAAATGCCACAACTCCTAATCCTACCAGGGCTTTCGATATAAAACTCCTCCGTGAAGAAACAGGTTGATCCGTCTCTTTTTTTACTATTTCTTTGGTTTCGGTTTCAGTCCTTTTTTTATGTTTTTTCTTACTCATCAGCTTACTTCCAGGGCCAGGCCAGGGCCATTCCTTCTCCCCTGAACCACATGCCGGTAATGGTTATAATGATGAACCCGGTCAGCAGTAAAATGAACAAAGCCTGGATTGCCTCGTTTTTTGACGCGGAATACTTTTTTTTTACCAGTTGATATAATAGGCTAACAGCGGCCAGTACAATGCTGACCGGGATCAGTCCGCTGCTGATAACGGTTGGCACCCCGGGCAGCCAGGCCTCAAAATCGAAAAAGAATTCATTGGCTATTATGAAGGTAGGTGTGAGCACCAGTGCGGTAGCCGCGGCGGTAATCCCCATCCTGCGTCCTTTTACAGAGTGGAACCAGGTCCCTGACCGGGTTGAATCATATTTGAGATAGGGTAAGAGAAACAAAGCAGCGGTGATAAAAACCGGGATAATTAAAACGGCAAACAGCGGGAAAAAATGTAACAGCAGTTCCTGGATACCCACGAAATACCAGGGGGCTTTGGTGGGATTGGGACTGAGTCCCGGGTTGGCTTTATCTCCCAGGGGTGCATTAAATAATAAAGCTAACACCAGGATAAAGGCTACCAGGATTAATCCCACCACCACTTCACGAACCACCAGGTTCGGGATGGTTGAAACATACTTTTTTTCCCTTTCCTCCCTTTCCTCCTTTTCTTCCTGGTTATGGGACCGGGGAATAACAACCCCGCTGGCTTTTCGCACTCTCCAGAAGTGAAACGCCATCAGGATAAAAATGCAGATGGGGATAATAACGGTGTGAAAGGCATAGAAAATGGAGAGGGATGCCGGTCCTACTTCTGCACCGCCCCTTATCATTTTTTGCAGCCAGGTTCCTATCCAGGGGATGTATGCCACCATACTGGTGCATATGGTGACAGCCCAGAAGGCCAACTGGTCCCAGGGCAGTAAATAGCCGGTGAAGTTTGAAAAAATAACCAGGAAAAACAAACACAGACCGATCACCCAGTTGAACTGGCGGGGATGATAAAAAGCACCGGTAAAGTATACCCGTAACAAGTGCAAAAAGGTAAAAATGATGAGTAAAATCGCGCTCCAGTAGTGGATATTGCGAATTAATTGGCCGAACAGGACTTCATTTTGTAGGATAATAATAGATTCGTAGGCCCTGCCTGGAAAGGGTGAATATACAAATTTTAATAAAACCCCGGTAACGGCCTGGATCATTACCATTACCAGTGCCATCCCCCCGAGCCCCCAGGTATGTGTAAATTTGAGGTTTTTTTCATTAATGGTGGGCGGATGGATGTGGAGAATAAGGGTGTTTATTACGGCCCGTTTTCGTTCTGTTTCTGTCTGCGGGTTTAGGGTCCCTCTAAATATGGATCGACGTATACGCTGGAAGAGGCTCATTGTTTATTATAAGAGAAAATAAATATTATGTCAATTGTTTCGTTTTCGATGCAGCAATTCTAATTTTAGCCGCCACAAAAAACAACCAGGCCCGAAGGGCCTAATCAAAAGTTTTGATCAAACTTTTTCAAAAGTTTGCCGCCGGAGGCCGATGGGTCGGCAGGATGGACGAAATAACGAAAGAAGAACAAAAAAGAGCTTAACCTGTCCATCCTGAGTGCCTTTAATAACCCGGAAAGAGCCTTTGTCTCCGACGGGTCCGCGGCGCGGACTCCCTATAATACTTTTTGAAAAAAGTTGGACAAAAACTTTTTATTAGGCCCTTCGGGCCTGGTTGCTATTTCTTTGTCGCAGCTAAAATTAGAATTGCTGTTTTCGATGTGTTCAATGGGAGTGGGCTTATTTACTTTTAGGAGGAAATTTGTTAAATATCTTGGTTATTGCATTTTTTATCATCCTGTTTCTTTTTTCACTATCTGTATAACCCTCTATACTCTTTGTCCCTAGACCACGCCAGACTAATTGTTTCTTTTTCGCGTCGACAATATCGATCACTAATGTGCCTTCCCGGTAAGTGCTCACTGTGGTATACCCGCCATAGGGTCCCCACCAGGGATTATACCAGCCGTAGGCACGCCAATTGGTTATCTCTGCACTATATTGCCTTCTGCCGTGGAAAACCACCACCAGGTCCGCTCCCCCGCCTTCCTGTAATCTAAATCCTTTTTTTGTCATCTCTTCTTGAATGGCTGATTTTACAACATTTTTCAGGATAGAATTATCAGCCAGTGCATCGCCGGGAATGGTTACTTCTTTCCAGTTAAAAGTCTTATAGTCGCTAAAATTCGCCCCGGGGTCAAAGTCGGTTTCCACTTTAAGAGTCGGGGCGCAGCCCACGGCAAGAACCACTAAACTAATCACGATTAAGCTTCCTAAATGTTTCATTGTTAATTACCTCCGTTTATTTTTTTTTTCTTTTTCTGCCTTACGTTTCGAACTGTAATCGGGTCTATTCCCCGGTGTTCAAGGACTATTTTGCCTTCTTTATTAAATTCGATTTTAGTACCGGCAAGAATTACGCCTTCACCATGACCTTTATTATCAAGTTTAAGTTGGATCAAAGTGAACTCATAGTCCCTTGACCGGGTGCTGTAGGCAAATTCAATGAATTTTAAAGAACGGGTTTTAAGGATGTTTATATAGCGGCCGCCGCCCTGGATTGGGATACTGCGAGCGATACTAAAGGTTTCCCTGGTTTTCCTGGCCGGGGCGATCCATCCCCTTTTTACTTTTTCCAAAGCTTTCCTCAATCCCTTTTGGCCCTTTGTTTTTAAGATATCGATATACTTTTTGATCTCTTCCATCGGTGTATAGCTGTCGATGGAGATGGTTAGTCTTGCTGCTGCTCCAGCCGCCCTGGTGGTGGTCAGCAAAGCAGTACATGTAAAAACCTCGGGCTCCTGCTTTTCCTGTTGGGCATTAAGGGTCCCAAAAGTGAAAAGCAAACATAAACTACAAATCAATACTGTTATTTTCATGATTTTCCTCCATTTTTTTAGCCACAGAGGACACAGAGTACACAGAGAAAAAATACTCTTTATCTTCTACGGCTGATTTTTTTTCTTCCAGGTATCAATCACTAATCGGATTAAGGACTGGTAATCCCTTTATTTGTGATAGTGATCTATAATTTTTTTTCTTCTGCTGCTTATGCCTGGCTTTTTTAACGGCCCTGTAGAGGGTCTTACCATTCCAGGCTCCTTTTCTTTTTAATGCATAAAGGTTGGTTTCCAGGGAAAGGACCTGCTTTGCCAGCCCGGGATCATTGGCCTGGCTGACAAAGGTTTCCAGTCTTGCTGTTTTTCCTTCAATATTATTTCTATCTAACCATGTCATGAGTGCCTGCATTACATCGGCTGCGCTGCCTGACCGACAGGCTTTTTTGAAACGCTTGAAATATGCTGCTTCGGATTCCCGGCGTGCGGCCTGTCTTTCCTTGAAGCGTAAAATAAGAAAGCGCCTGAATATAATTAAAAGAACTAAAATAATAACAACCAGTAATCCAATACCGGCTGCCCACCAGGGAAAAGGTTCAGGGCCTGGTTGGGTTTGGGCACCGGTTTCTTGTTCTCCTGCTGTGCTAAACTGTGGATTTGCTGCTACTTCCAGTATTACCGGGTTCAGTTTGATTTGGTGAAACTCCCGGTTATTCACGTCCCACCAGGAAAAAACCAGGCCTGGCAGTTCGATCTTACCTTCTTTCTCGCAGACATATGTGATGGTTTCAATGCGTTCCCCGATAAAATCACCCCGCTCCATTTGGTCTTGCACCACTGGTTTTTTAGTATATATGCCCAACCCCTCTGATTTTTTAACCGGCAGGGGCGGAAACGCCATACCGGGTATGTGGGGAGCTTTGAGTTTAATAGTACGGGTAAAGGCGTCACCTACTTTAGCGGCTTCGGGTTGGGGTTCCCAGGATTCGTTAACTTCTAAGTGGGTTGTGCTGATTATATTAGAAAGGGTTCCTGCGCCAGGCGGCATTTTGACCTGGAAGCGCAGCTCTGCTGTTTTAAGTTTATGTTGGATGGACTTGCCAAATGAAGCCCCGGCAGATGAAAAAGATACATCAAAACCGGGTAAAACAATGGTTCCGGTGCGCCGGACAAACAGGGCGAATTCGTGCTGTTGAGTCGTATAGGATGTTTCATCGATGGTCTCGCTTCCCAGCACGGGGCGTTCTTCAATCTTTAGCACCAGCACCCCGGGGATTTCCGGCAGGTAGAATTTAGGTGTACCGGTAAACCATTTCCCTGTTTTGAGTTTCACATAGAAAGGAATACGCTGGCCCACCCAAAAGGTTTCCGCCTCGCCGATGCTTGCACTGACACGTGCAGGCTCCGCCGCACGAAGACAGATAGTGCACAGTATCAATAACAAAAAACTCGACACTATGATATTGAAGATTTTATTTTTTTTGCTCATATTTCTTGCCTTCGGCGACCAGGGGGGCTCTTTTTGAAAAAACTGCCCCCCTGGACCCCCCGCAAAAACTTTTTATAAGAGTTTCTTCTTGCTGTATTGGTAGGCGAATTTTGCTTTGAGAAAATCAGCGGGTTTAGTTTGCACGCGGCGCAGCCACAGGGCGCGCATTTCTTCATCGGACATCTTGTCTCCTTCGATTGTTTGTTCCTGGTTCCCGGAAGATTTTTTAGCATGGTCATCAAAAACGATTTCGTCGGCTTCCAGTTCTCCCCCGGTGCCGCCGTGGTCGTCTTCAGGGGTCAATTTTTTTTTACGTGCTGCAGCGATGTTACGGTTAGTTTCTGCCTTAATCCATCCGGGCTGCAGTTCCAGGGCCCGGTCGTAAGCGGCAATGGCGTCATCGTATTTTCCTAACATTACCAGGGCATTGCCCCGGTTAAAAGCGGCCCGGGCAGTATCTATTTGTTGGAAAGCCGCGACTGCTTTTTTGAACTGTCCGGCCCGGTAAAAGGCTGTTCCTTTGCGTACCGGGTCTATAAAGACTTCGGCTGCTTTAGCATACTCTTCCCGGGCCATATGCTGTTCTCCTTGCTGGGCCGGGGTGATCCACAAGCGGGTAAATGACCACCCGGCAGTTTCCAGCGCCCAATAACAGGAAACTGCCAAAATGATTATCAAAAGTATAATTAGTTTTTTCATAATAAAAAGTTTTTGCAGGGTCCAGGGACGGTTTTTTCAAAAAGAGTCCCTGGCCGCCGGAGGCAAAAGGACATTAGTCCCATTCAACGATCCAGCCTTTCCTGAACCAGGCCAGGGTCAGGAAGGCAGCTAAGGGCAGGAGCCAGTAACCGGCATCCTGCCACTCTTCTCCTTTATCTGCTTGTTGTGAAGCGTTGAAACTTGTGACAATTCGATCTGAAAGTTTCTTTACATCCCGGTCATCCGGGGAGACGATGGTTAAAGAGCCTCCCAAAAAATCAGCAGCCTGTTTGAGGGAACGGTCCGGGTTAGAAGTAACTGCCAGGATATGCACGGGCGCTCCTTGGTCCAGGCGATTGGTCTCGATTGTTTTAACCTGGTCTTTTGCGATGTTGTCGGTGATGAGGAGGATTGAACCGGTTTTGCCGGAATCGGTTAATTGTTTGTTTGCCAGTTCCAGGGCTTTTCCGGTAACGTCACCCTCGACAGGCATTATATTGGGGGCCAATTCCCGGGCAAATGTTTCGATGATGTTATTGTCGGTGGTAAGGGGCATGACGCGGTGTGCGCTGCCGGCATATGCGATCAAAGCGGTGTGTGCGCCGGGGCGCAGTGCCAGGAGATCACGGATTTTGTGTGCGGCCCTTTCCAGCCGGGAGGGTTGGATGTCGCTTGAAGTCATGGATGGGGTTACTTTCACTGTGATAACCAGGGCTGCGGTATCTTCGGTGAAAGGAGAGGGTTTCCGTTGCCACGAGGGCCCGGCTGCAGCAGTGATACTGATTATCCAGACAATTAACAGCAGAACAACCGGCCGCATTTTTTTTTGCTGTTTTTCACCTATCAGCAGATGCTTGAACAGATGTGGTTTTATCACACCTTTCCAGGCTTCTTGCACCCGCTGCCGCCGCCAGGCCATGACTATAAAAAAAATTGCCGGCACTAATGCCCACAAACACCAGGGCCGTATAAAGTGAAAATTGTTTAATAGTTCATTCATTTTGGCTTTGTATTCTTCTGCCCCATGTTTTTAACGCCATAAAAAGATGAAACAACAGGGTGAGTAAAATACTTGCTCCCAGGGGCCAGTGGAAGAGACCGCGTTTGGGCCTATGGCTGATGGTCTGGATTTCGCGGGTATCCAGTTGGTCTAAACGGCGGTAAATATCTTCCAATGCTTCCCGGTCTTGAGCCCGGAAAAATCCGCCTCCTGTTTTAGCAGCGATTGATTTGAGGGTTTCCTCATCGATTTTTTCTTCCCCGGTTGCCTGGGGATCGCCGACTGCTATGGTGTGGATGGTAATTTCATTATCCCTGGCGATATCGGCTGCTTTTTCAGGCGGTACCTTGCTGCCGGTGTCGCTGCCGTCGGTAAGGGCAATCAGTACCTGTTCTTTTTGTGGGCTGCGTTTAAAAACGGAAATAGCCAGTCCAATAGCATCGCCCAGCATGGTCCTGGGACCGGCCATGCGCACCTGGGCCTCTTCCAGGAGGGTCCTGCAGGTGTCCAGGTCTTCGGTAAAGGGGACCTGGACAAAGGCTGCGGAGCCAAAGAATATGAGTCCGACCCTGTCGCCCCGGCGCCGGGTGAGAAAGTCATCCAGCACCTGTTTGACAGCGGTGAGACGGTCCGTCTGATTGCCTTGTGGGTCGGTAAAATCCTCAGTGTCCATGGAACCGGACAGGTCAACCGCCAGCAGCAGGTCGCGGGTGGGAATGGTTTTTTCAATGGGGTCCTGGATCCACTGCGGTCTTGCCAGGGCAATAACTATCAAGCACCAGGCCAGTATGAGGACCACCTGCTGAATCAGCGGCTGTTTGGGCACGACTGCGCCGGTCCCGGGTTCCTGGCCGCTTAGTTTCACCAGTTGGTCGAAATAAGGTACAAAGACGGCCTGGCGCGTCTCACGATGCGTGGGCAGCACCCAGCGCATGAGCAGCGGCGCTAAAACCAGGAAAAATATCCAGGGATAATCAAATTCTAACATTTTTTCTATGCTTCTTTATCCACTGCCTTACCAGCTTTAAAAGCTGCTGTACGCTTTCTTCAGGTAAGGCCTCGAGAATTTCTTCCTTTTGGAAGGACAATTCACTTAATAGGCTGCCCGGTTTTTTCGTAAACATATCAGTGGAACCGGTTTGGTTGAGAAATTCCAGCCATGCCGCGCCGGAGAGCTGTGCCGCGTGCGTCCTGTCAAATCCAGCCAGGGCTGTACGTTTTACCAGTTCCGGCAGGCTCCTGAGCCCGGATATTTTTTGTCTGCTGTCACCTATCGATGCGAAGAGCCGGTCAAGTTCTACCAGGGCTTCACGCCGGAAGCGGTTCATCCGCCTTTGCCGGATCGTATGCCATATTGCCAGGGTAACCAGGCACACCAGGATAAGTCCGATCACATACCACCCGGGCGCCGCCGGCCACCAGGATACCGGTCCCGGTACGACAATATCATATAGTTTATCTAAATTCCCGGTTTCAGGCATCATTCACTCTTTTATTAATATTTTACCTTGAGCCCCTGATGGCGGGACCTTTTTTGGGTATCAGTTGTTGGCCGGGCCGGGCCCCGAGAATATCTCTTATTTGTTCTGCCGCACCCGCGGCGGTGTGAATGGGAATGATAGGGACCCCGTATTTGGAGAGCTCTTGAGTCAGGCTGTCGAGCCTTCCTGCAAACAACCCGGGCACTTTTTTCCGAAGCTTTTCACTGTGGGCGTCCAGCATGATCTGCCTGTCGCCGTCGCTGACAACCAGGGCGCCGACACCGGGGATTTCTTTGGCCAGGGGATCGTAAATCAAGCCAATGATGACATCATTGTGTTTGGATATGAGTTTGATCAGTCTTTTGGTGCCGGGGGTCAGGCCGTCAAAATCACTGGCAATACAGATAAGGAAATCATGTTTAGCCAGGTGCACCACCCGCTGCAGCGCTTTGTCCAGCATACCCGGACCGGGAGTGATACCGCGGTCTACACCCAGGGCATGGTTTTGTTGGATAATGGTTTTAAGGATTTGCATGATGGTTTTTTTGCTGCGTTGGGGTCTGATTTCTTTTATAATAGTATCGTTAAAAACGATTGCGCCCACCCGGTCACCGGAGCTAAAGACGCGCCATGCTGCCAGGGCGGCCACTTCCGCGGCGGTTACGGATTTCATATTCAGTTGTGAGCCGAAAAACATGTTGATGCGCTGATCTACTATTAAAAGTGCAGAGCGTTCTTTTTCCTCGGTATATACCCGGACATAGGCATGTCCTGTCCGTTTAGTGCATTTCCAGTCCATGGTGCGGATATCGTCGCCGGGCCGGTACTGGCGCAATTCTGCAAAGTCCAGTCCCCGGCCCCGCAGCCTGGAAGCATGATTGCCAGCCAACAAGCTCTGTACAGGCTGCCCGGGCAAAAAACTGAATCCCTGGGCCTTGAACTGTAATCTCACCAGCTCTTCCAGATGGGCATACACACCCGCCGGTTTAGCAGTTTTTAACCCTGGTTTTAACTTTGTGTCTTGCATGATAATAGCCCACGAATTACACGAATTTACACGAACTTTTCTTTTCTATTTATTCGCGATAATTCGTGTTAATTCGTGGGCATTTTTTTATTATTTAGGCAACGGCCACCAGTTTCACGATTTCCGTTATCACCTGGTCCGGA
>Ga0114923_10002923_pt1 | contig 11523 bp, 11 predicted proteins | sample SumtaG_FD_89578 | JGI IMG/M metagenome (GOLD analysis project Ga0114923, IMG submission 89578) | Deep subsurface microbial communities from Indian Ocean to uncover new lineages of life (NeLLi) - Sumatra_00157 metaG | ecosystem: Environmental > Aquatic > Marine > Oceanic > Sediment | place: near...
ATATCAGATAATGATGTACCGTTGGAATTTAACAATTTTAAAATTGCATTTATTGCTGATATTTATTTTGGGAGGCTCTTTTCTGTAGAAAGGCTAAAGGAGCTCGTTATAACAATAAATTCTCTGGAACCCGATTTAATTCTTTTAGGGGGAGATTATATTTCCGTGAGTAAAGAATATATAGCACCCTGTTTTGAAGAATTGAGTAATTTATACGCAACAAATGGAATATATGCTGTCCTCGGAAATCATGATCATTGGGAAAGTGCAGAGCTTACACGTTTAGAAATGACCAGAGCAGGTATAGTATGTATTGATAATTATTCAGAGTGGATTAATTTGGGTAGCAGCAGAATTAAATTAGGTGGAGTTGGCGATCTATGGGAAGACAAAACAGATATAAATCCAACTGTTCAGGATGTTTTAGAAGATGATTTTGTAATACTTGTTTCTCATAATCCGGATTTTGCAGAAAATATTAATTCATCCAATATAGATATCATGCTCAGCGGACATGCTCATGGCGGACAGGTGACTCTTTTCGGATTATTTGCGCCTTTTCTGCCATCCAAGTATGGACAGAAATATAGGACTGGTATAATCAATATTAATAACATGAAAGTTATTATATCAAACGGCATTGGAACAATTGCATTGCCTGTAAGATTTTTCGCCAGGCCGCAGGTAAATGTAATATACTTAAAAATCACAGATTAAGCTAAAATATTTTTATACAAGTTCTTCGAGATATTTTGCGCATTCCTCTGTTACTTTTTTATCCGGAGTTATAAATGATATGCCATATTCATAATAGTCTTCTATTTTATCAGACCATCTAATATTACAATATTTTGTACTCATTGATAAATTTGTATTTAGGCAGTGGATATTAAATTGATTTTTTCCATGAATATAAGAAATTAAATGCATATAATATTTTTTTCTATCATGAATTTCATTTGTAATAGGAGTTATTATTTTACGAATTTTTTGTCTGGTTAAACCTGGATTTATTTTTTCATTTACTACATCCTGTAATAAGTCTGTAGTTGAAAGTAAAAGATTTTCATATGTTTCAAACTTATTGAAATCCGTATTATCTTTTTTATCAATAACTTTTTTTCCATATATAGCTATGAGCATAGGTATTTTTTATTTAAAGTCAATTAGTAATATTGAAGAAGCAATTTGCACCCACAGGGCATAATAACGATGTTAAAGAAAATTAGGATTTCAGGTGGAAAATATCAAATTAACATAAATAGTAGCTTTTTATAAAAATTGTATTGTTAAAATAAATATAAATATTATATTATCATGTAACAAGTTATAAAAAATTATTAGGAGAATAATATAATTATGGGAAAGCAAGAAGCATTAGATAAATTTAAAAACGGATTTAATTGTTCGCAGGCTGTATTTTCTGCATATTCTGAAAAGATAGGAATCAGTATGGATAATGCACTACGTAGCGCAAGTGGTTTTGGCGCGGGAATGGGAGGACTTCAGAACACCTGCGGTGCTGTTACCGGTGCTTTTATGCTGCTTGGAAGCAAATACTTTAATCCGAATAATCCTGATTCAAAAAAAGTTGTAAATAAGTATATAAAAGAATTTAACAATAAATTTGTAGAGGATAACAATACAATTAATTGTAAAGAACTATTAGGCTGTAATCTTAATACTGAGGAAGGAAAAGCCACATTTAAAGATAACAATTTAAAAGAAATAAAATGTGTAAAGTATATTGAGGATGCATGCAGAATTGTAGAGAAAATGCTCGATATGTAATACTAATGACTTAAAAGAAGTATTATTTAAATGATATTGCATGTTTATCTATTCCCGGAAAATATTATTTTATTTAATCATATGAAAAAAATCAAAATCTCTTAATAAAAATTGATTATATTGATTGACAGGGTTAACATTGATAATTATATTAACAATGTTAATATAATTATCAGGAGTATGAAATATGAATAATAAGGAAATTAAGGAAAAAAGATTGAAGGGGTATTTTATTGAGGCAGCAAAGGAAATCCTTAAAGGTGAAGGGCTTGAATGCGCGAATGTAAGGAATATTGCAGAGAGAGCGGGATATTCATATGCTACTTTGTATAATTATTTTAAAGATCTAAAAGAACTCATATTTGAGTGTACAAAAGATTTCTGTGATGAATGTAAGGACTTTGTGACAGCTCAAGTACAGGAGCTTCCGGATGGTATGGAAAAAATAAAAAAAATAATAATGGCTTATATTAACTTTTTTGTTCAATATTATAGTATTTTTGAATTATTTTTTCTTGAAAGGATATCCGGAATGGGTATTAAAAGAGATTCAATAAAAGTTATATTAAAATTGCTGGATGATTTATGTTCGAAACAATGGGAATATTCAATTAAAAATAATTTAATAGAGAAACAGTCAGCTTTAAAAAATATGGAGCTTTTAAGGTATACTGTGACAGGGCTGCTTTTATTTTATATAAACCGTAGACATCCGGATACATATAATGACTTTATAAACTTATGCGAAAAAAATATTAATGCTCTTATCGAATCATAATTATAATTAAATCGGCATTAGTGTTTCATACAACAATGCATCAAAATATCAATAAAAACAATAGGCCAAATTATTTTGAATATCTTGATGTTACTCCCCAGAGGCCTGCTAAAATAATCAATTGAAGAGAAAGACCTTGCAGCCATGGAATAAAATCGGGTTTAAATAAATTATTAATAAAATAGGATGTAGCTATATTGACTGTCCAGAGTATTAAAATGACAAAGCTTGTAAGATACATATACTTAGTTTCTACAGGAGCAAAAAGTCCGGCTAAAAGAATAATCCCTGCTGCTAATTCAACAATTGCTACAATCAGCATTAATGTATCATCATTTCCTAATAAACGTGATATAGCGGCACCAGCAGTATCATATTTAAGCAGGTAGCTCAAACCTGACAAGCTAAAAAATATTGCTAATGCAATTTGCAGCAAAGACAATGGTTCTATTATTGGCGACTTTGATTTCATATCATCTCCCTTTTAAAATATTTAACTGAAATAGTAGACTATCTTTTTGTCATATTCAAGTTTTTATACTTTATTTAAAGAAATAATATATATATAGTTAAAAATGCTAATATGAGAATAGACAGACTCCTATCCATTATAGTTATACTCTTAAATAATAACCGCATATCTGCAGGCTATCTTGCAGAAAAATATGAGGTTTCGAGAAGGACAATTTATAGAGATATAGATGCAATAAATCTTTCTGGTATACCAATTATCTCTTATCCGGGTAATGCAGGCGGTTTTGGGATAATGGAGAACTATAAAATAGACCGTCAGGTTTTAACCCTGAAAGACATGGTCTCTATAATTACTGCTTTAAAAGGCATAAATACGGCATTAGAAGATAAAGAACTCGATTCTGCAATAAATAAAATTACAAGTCTTATTCCAAAGGATAAAACAGAATATTTAGAACTCCAATCCGGACATATTGTTTTTGATATTCTTCCATGGGGGCACAGGAAAAGCAGAAAAGACATGCTGAAAATAATAAATAATTCCATTATCAGTAGCACACTCTTAAATATTGATTATCTAAATACAAAGGGTGAAAAAAGTTCAAGAATTATAGAACCTATGACTCTGCTTTTTAAGGGATATTCGTGGTATTTATTTGCTTTCTGCAGTTTAAAAAATGATTATAGAGTGTTTCGTATTTCCAGAATCAAATTATTAGCAGTTCTTGATAAGGAATTTATCAGAAGAAAAAAGTCGTATCTCGATGTATTGGAAAATGAAAATAGGGGTAGTAATGAAACAGAAATAATCAAGCTTAAATTTAAAAAGAGGCAGAGAGTAACTATAGAAGATTATTTTGATGAAAATAGTATTCAAGATCTTGATAACGGTGATTTGATTGTGAAAATGCAGGTTCCTAAAGGCGACACATGGATCTATAAAATGATATTGGGTTATGGAGATGATGTAGAAGTATTGGAGCCGGAATATATGCGAAAAAAAATAAAAAATATATTAAAAAACATTATAGAAAAATATTAAATACTCTTTAAAAAATCTGCTCTGTAAATCGTTTAGGATTTGCAGAGCATTAACAACAATTAAAAATTATTATTTTTTATGATGAGGTGCTTTTAGGAAAAGGGATAAAATAGCTGCGAGCACCAATAATGCGGAAGCAAAATAATATGCAACTGCAAAAGTTTGATATGTATCATATAAATAACCAGCAAGAGTTGCGAGCATAAAGCCTCCAACGCCCCATGCTGTAAATACGAGTCCGTAATTTACTCCGAAATTCTTTAACCCATAAAAGTCTTTTGTTGTTGATGGAAATAGTGACAGATTTGCACCATAATTTGCACCAATAATTGCGCAGATAATTGCTAATACGGGAATGGATGCTAAAGCACTACCAGCATTTATAGTTGAGAGCAGCAATATCATACCAGCCTGTAAAACAAAACTGATAAACAATGTTTTTTTACGTCCGATTTTGTCACTAAGCATTCCTGCTAAAATTCTGCCACCGCCATTACCAATAGCAAGTACAGCAACAAATAGAAATCCAAGTTCGATATTTACCTGGATATCAATTATTGCAGCTAATTTTCCAATAATCATAAGTCCGGCACCAGCACCACATACATACATAAACCACAGCATCCAGAATTGAACTGTTTTTAGCATTTCTTTTGGTTTATAATCCTCTTTTTTTTGTACCTTTGCTGTATCTTCGGATTTTTTTTCTTTATTCAATTGGTCGATATACTCTTTTGAAGGTGGTTTAAGAAACTGAGCAAGTCCAACTACAACTATAAGAAATCCAATACCAAAGTATAATACCATATTTTGGAGGCCAAAATTTTTAGTTAATTCTCTTGCCAGAGGCGCTGCATATACGGATGCAAGACCAAATCCGGAAACAACGATACCAGCTATTAGCCCTGTTTTTGCTGCAGGAAACCATTTAACAGCAGGAGGTGTTGCAGAAGCATAACCAAAGCCTATTCCAGCACCTGCAAGTACACCAAAACCAATTATAAAGCCCAATGACGTTGTAAAAAAGCTGGCTATGATCATTCCTATACCAACTAATATTCCGCCAATTGTAGCTGTTAATCTTGGACTAAGCTTATCCTGCATTCGGCCGGCCGGTACCATAACAATTGAAAATATTAAGCAGGCAATTGCATATGGCAGGGATTTATCTAATTGGCTCCAATTCCAGCTTTCCGGAACACCTTTACTTATCACACTCCATGTATAAAGAATACCGAGCATTAAATTAATACCCATACCGGAAAATGTGACACGCCATCCGTGATTTTTTAAAATACTTTGAGAATTTTTACTCATTTATTCGTCCTTTTTATTAAAGTTTGTTATTTAATTATGATAACAAGTTTTGATTCCATACTTATTACCATTATTAGCTGTTTATTAATAATTATTTTCTAATATTATATTTGATTTTTAAAATTTTACAATTATTATCGAAAACAAAAAAATTATATTTATCTAAATAATAGCGATATATTACAAGTATAATATTTTTAAGTCAACATTGATAAATATTTAATCTCCTGTTTTACTTATGGAACTGAATTCACATACAGCATATCCAACATCACCACATTTTAAATCAATATTAAAAAATCCGGCTCTTTTGAATTTTATTTTATTCGGATCTATTCCTGCCGAATAAATTTCTGTGCATATATATAAAACTGGCGTAATTGAATGTAAAAGATAAACGCATTTCCGAATTTATATTTTCATTTATATGACCTTTTAATTTTGTTTCATTATTTATTAAGAATTAAATCATATATTTGTTCCGGTGTTGTATTTACAGAAATATTAATATCATAGGTTATAATGTTTTTTTCTTTGTAATAATTAATTAATGGAATTGTTCTATTGTTAAAGATCTTAAGTTTTTTATTTATATAATCTAAAGAGTCATCTATACGTTTTACTCTGTCCCCTCCGGAGTTGGTATTAATTCTTTTATAGACAACATCATCTCTGCAATTCAGGTAAATAATACCTGTTACATTAATTATCTTATCAATATTAAAAGCCTGGCCCGTGTGTCTTGGCATACCGTTTAAAATAATTATATCATTTTCTGATATTTGCTTTTCTTTTATAAATGATAGTAAAATATTTTCTGCTATATAAAACTGTTCATTTTTAAGCAATGCACTATTTTTAAGGGAATTTATAATAATGTCTATATCCTGATTTTCTAATAAAGAAAATTCAGTTTTTAATTGTTCAAATTTATTTTTTTTGGATAACTGCTCAATTCTTCGTAAATTCGCTCCAAAATCAAAATGAATACAATTCTTATGAAAAAGCTTTTTGTTATTTATAAATTCTCCTAAGGGTGTCTTTCCGGATCCTGTGGGGCCTATTAAAAGTACGCCATTACATTTTTTCATAAATAATCCTGTAGTTTTAGATTAATAATAATTTAATAGTTTTATATCTTCTTTACAACTTCCTTTTAAAAAAGCTGTATGATAGATAACAAATATTGTTATATTTCTAGTTGATGACGATTTATTTTTCCATGCCGTTTTATCCGGTCTCGTATAAGACTCATTTTTATAGCGGGCATTTAGCTGTATCTATTAATGAAACTGTATATCAGATCTTTGATCCAAAAATGCTAAAAAGCAATTTTATTGTATCAAAAATGCCTGTTTACAACTGGCTGCATGAGGAGAAGGTTCGATGGGTAGATAAAAACAGGGTATCAAATACTTACAGGTTTGTAAATCTTTATGGAAAATCGGAAAAAAAGCGTACATTAGTATATTTTATCAGGATAAATGATGTAAGTGAAAATAATAAATTATATTATGAGGATTACTTTAATTCCATTGAAGAAAAATATCAGAAAAAACAGATAGCGTTTTCCATATATAAAAATAATTGTGTATCACTATTAAATCCAATATTCTATAATGAGGGGATATTAAAAAAAAATCTTTTAAATATTATTCCTGTATCTGCTTTTAAAAATATTCTTAAAGTATGTAAAGCTAATAATAGAGATTTTATATCAGGTAAAATAATGGAAATTGAAAGTAATTATAGAATTCATAAGTTCTGTCTTGGTATATTCAGAAGGTATCCGGAAAAAAAACTGGATTCTGTATTACAAATAAGTTAAAAAATATACTAGATAATTGATTTTAAGGAGTTTCCATATTAGAAGAAAAAAGGCATTAATTATTTTATTCATATTACTTTTGTTATTATTATCAGGTATATTATTAATGATGCTTATCAATTTTCATATAAATAATACTTCAGAAAAGTATATAAAAATTGAAGCGGAAGATTTGCCGCATATGAAGACTGTTCTTGTTCCAGGCGCGTATGTATATAAAAATGGAATACTTTCCCACATTTTAGAAGACAGGATACTAAAGGCTCTGGAATTATATAAACTTGGTATAGTAGAAAAGTTTATTCTGAGCGGAGATCATGGGCAGGAGGATTATGATGAAGTAAACAGTATGAAAGAGTATCTGCTAATCAGAGATGTTCCTCCGGAAGATATATTTCTCGACCATGCAGGCTTTTCTACTTACGATTCTGTTTACAGGGCGAAAGCAATTTTTCAGGCAACAGAGCTGATTATTGTTTCTCAGGAGTATCATCTTCCCCGCGCAGTTTATATAGCAAGAAGCCTTGGTTTAGATGCTCATGGATATATTTCAGACAGGCGGAGTTATGTTAATATTGATAAATATATGCAGAGGGAAAAATTAGCCAATGTTAAGGCTTTTTTTGATGTGTTAATTAAAAGAAGTCCCAGGTATCTTGGAGCTCCGATTCCGATTATAGGAGACAGCAGGCTTAGCTGGGATTAAAAGCTTTTTAAAACTATAAGGAATATTTCACATTTTGATACTAATCATTTTATGTATAATTATAATAGTTTTATTTCTATTGTTAAAAAATAAATCATTTAAGATACCGGAAAATATTAATTCATTTGATGATTTTGACAGGTTTCTGCAAAGTTATGTAGACTCTGATTTAATACCGGGAATATCTGTTTTGGCTGTCCGGAACAATAAAGTTGTATATAATAAAGCATTCGGATATTCAAATGGGCCTCTTAGTATTAAAGCAAAACCGGAAACTGTTTATAAATGGTGGTCTCTTACAAAGCTGTTTACAGCAGCTGCTGTTATGCAACTGCATGAAAAGGGATTATTAAGTGTTTATGATCCTGTTTCAAAATACCTTGATTTTTTTAAAGTGACTTATAAGAACAAAGATTATTCGGATAAGCTCAAAATCATAAACCTTCTTAATCATAGTTCCGGTCTCAGGAATAATATGCCTGCAGTTATAGGCTGGATGCATCTTATAAATGAACCGTCCTATAATCAGACAGATTACTTAAAAAGCGTATTTAAGAAATTTTCCAGACTGAAATTCAAAACATGCGCAAAAGGTATTTACAGTAATGTGGGGCATATGGTGCTTGGAGCTGTAATAGAAAAGGTGACAGGTAAAAAATATGAGGACTATATCAGGGAAAATCTGCTTCTGCCCCTGGAAATGAGAAATACAGATTTTGTTTATAATTTAAAGCAGGAGGAGAACATTGCACTTGGTTCGCATCCTATTTTTAGCTATGAAACTTTACTGCTCCCTTTTTTATACAAAAGATTTTTTAAAAGGTTTGTAAATAAAATAAAAAATAAGAGATTCTGGTTTAATCATTTTTATCCTGACAGCACTCCTCCTTCCGGATTAATCGGGCCTGTTACAGATCTAAAGAATTTCATGACTATGATTCTAAATAATGGGATTTATAAGAATAAGCGTATATTAAAAGAGGAATCAGTAACTTTTATGAAAACAGAAGAGCAGATAATTGCCAATGGAACCAATGCAAAAAGATATAAAGGTATGGTTTATGGGCCGGGCTGGAATATTATGAATAATAATAAAAATCCATATATTTTTCATGGAGGAGCCGGGGCGAGTTTTGGGTCAATGATAAGATTGTATCGCGATAAAATGCTTGGTATCGCTGTTATGGCAAATGATACTAATGTTAAGAGAGGTTTAATAATAAGCAGTCTTGCTGATTTATTATTGTAGCTTATAGTAATATTTTAAAAAAGCCGCGGACTTAGATGGAAGTCTTTAAAATCGTTATGGCGGTTTATTTTCTACCCTATAATTCAAGTTTAAAAGCGTTAAATAAAAATATACTTATTTGTTTAAACAGCTGTTATTCCGTACTATTCAGGTAATACTCTTACAGCGCCTTTATCCGCGGATGCCGCAAAAAGAGCATAAGACTGCAGTGCTTTAGATACCTTTCTGTTACGGCCGGAAGGTTTAAAAGCTTCTTTGCCCTTGGAGAGTTCAGCCTGTCTCCTCTTTTTCAGTTCATCATCTGATAATTCAACTTTTATAGTTCTGCCGGGAATATCAATACTAATTATATCACCATTATTTATAAGGCCTATTTCCCCTTCGGATGCTGCTTCCGGAGACACATGACATATAGATAGGCCGGATGTTCCGCCGGAAAACCTTCCGTCTGTAATTAGCGCGCATTCTTTTCCAAGGTGTATGGACTTAAGATAAGATGTCGGGTACAGCATCTCCTGCATTCCCGGGCCGCCTTTTGGGCCTTCATACCTGATAATTACAACATCACCGGATTTAACATCTCCATTAAGTATTGCTTCGCATGCCTTCTCTTGCGAAAAGTAACATTTTGCAGGGCCTTTAAATTTAAATATAGAAGGATCAACTCCCGCAGTTTTTACAATACTTCCTTTGGAAGCAATATTTCCAAAAAGTACTGCCAGACCGCCGTCCGGATAGTAGCAATGCTTAAGATCTCTTATGCATCCGTTTGCTCTATCTTTATCGATTTCCTTATACACGGATACTGATTTGCCAAGTTCAAGATTTCCCGTTATCCCGGCAGGTGCAGAGGCTGCATAATCAAGTGCCTGCTTTGAAGCAGTGCTCCTCATTATATCGTATGTGTTTAAAGTTTCCTTCAAACTGTCGGAGCCTACTCTTTTTACAGAAGTATCTATTAATCCTGCCCTGTCCAGCTCGCCTAATATTGCAGGGATACCGCCAGCTTTACTCACGTCCTCCATATGAAAATGTGAACTTGGAGCAACCTTACAAAGACATGGTATTTTTTTTGACAGGCTGTCTATGTCATTCATAGAAAAGTTAACATCTGCTTCACTTGCTATTGCAAGTAAATGAAGTACTGTATTTGTAGATCCGCCCATGGCGATATCGAGAGCCATGGCATTCATAAAAGCTGCTTTTGTTGCAATAGAACGGGGGATGACAGAAGTATCCCCGTTTTCATAATAAGCCTCTGCCATTTCTACGATTAAAGCAGCAGCTTTTTCAAATAAGCCTTTTCTGTTTTTATGCGTTGCAAGTATAGTTCCGTTTCCTGGAAGCGCCAGACCCAGAGCTTCGTTTAAACAGTTCATAGAATTAGCAGTAAACATACCGGAGCATGAGCCGCAGGTAGGACAGGCACACATTTCGAGTTTTGATATTTCATCATCGGAAATTGATTTATCAGCTGCCATTACCATAGCATCTACGAGGTCATATTTTTTTCCGTTCATTTCTCCTGCTTCCATAGGACCGCCGGAAACAAAAATAGCAGGTATATTTAGCCTCATAGCTGCCATTAGCATGCCGGGGGTAATTTTGTCGCAGTTGCTGATGCAGATCATGGCATCCACTTTATGTGCATTGCACATATATTCCACACTGTCTGCTATTAATTCACGTGAAGGAAGAGAATAAAGCATTCCGTCATGGCCCATTGCTATTCCGTCGTCTATAGCTATTGTATTAAATTCAGCTGCAAAACAGCCCAGTTTTTCTATAATTGATTTTATATGCTGGCCTATATCATGGAGGTGAACATGGCCTGGAACAAACTGTGTAAATGAATTTACAACTGCAATAATAGGTTTTCCGAACTGCTCCTCTTTTAATCCATTGGCTCTCCAGAGGCTTCTTGCGCCTGCCATTTTCCTGCCGCTTGTAGTTATTGAACTTCTTAATGGTATGGGCATATCATACTCCTCTAATCTGCTTTTGTTATGAACCTGTAATGCGCCGATGTTCTGCACCCACGAGGTACACAGAGCGGCGGGGATTCTTTACTGCGTGCAATTATATAAATAATGTGTAGAAATGAAAAGGTGTTTCTGCAAAAAGCTATTTGTGGTGTTGATTACAATTGATTATTCATATATGTTTTCAGATATTTTTTCTTTCCATAGAATTGTTCCATCTGCTTTTACATACCTATTATTGGGTAAAAAGAACAAGATTTATATGTCTCCCAATGGAAAGCGGTTTATTAGTTTCAATACAAATCCCACCTTCACTTAAATTCGTGGACTTAGCTGCTAATTTTTCTGAGGCAATA
>Ga0114923_10002924_pt1 | contig 11517 bp, 9 predicted proteins | sample SumtaG_FD_89578 | JGI IMG/M metagenome (GOLD analysis project Ga0114923, IMG submission 89578) | Deep subsurface microbial communities from Indian Ocean to uncover new lineages of life (NeLLi) - Sumatra_00157 metaG | ecosystem: Environmental > Aquatic > Marine > Oceanic > Sediment | place: near...
ACCAGGATAATGCCGCCTGCCGAGGTTGGAAATGAGCATGTGGTTATCTCTTCCTATGCCGCCCATATTCTGCGCTCAATAAAGCGTGTTCATCCCTATGTTATACCCAATTGTGAGGATTTTGAGAAATTAACTGTACTGGATGACTATAACCGGGAGTTCAGGAGGGACCTGGGATTTAAGGAAGATGACATTTTAATAGTACAGTCAACCAGGATTGTCAGGAGAAAAAGGATAGAAGATTCCCTGGAACTGGTTGGGCGTCTCCTGCAAAAGCACCCATCTTTAAGAAAAAGGCTTCACTATATTGTATCCCTCTTTCAGGGTGATGAGCATGATGAAGATTATGTTGAAGAGATTAAATCCCTTGCCCGGGGGAAAGAGATCTCTATGCACCTTATTTCGGAGAGAGTCTCATCAAACCGCGGACTCGATTCAGAGGGCAGGCGCATATATACCAACAGGGATGTCTTAGCCAATGCTGACCTGGTTACCTATCTGCCGGTGTGGGAGGGCTTTGGCAATGCCCTTCTTGAAGCTGTTGCCGCGCGCAAGGCAGTGGTTATTACAACCTACCTGGTCTATAAAACCGATATCAAGGTAACCGGCCTTAAGAATATTGAAATACGGGATCAATACGATACAGATGGTAAACTGCAGATTCCCGATGAAGCTGTAGAAGAGATGTATTATCTGCTTACTCACGCGGAAGAGAGAGAAGAAATTATAGAAAAGAATTTTAATATCGCTAAAAGGGAATTCGGCCTTGATACTCTAAGCTTGAAACTTGAGAATCTGCTTTCTGATTACAGCGATGAAATACGCGCCTCCCGCAAGAGGATTGAAAAGAGCAAGAGGTCTTATTCGGTTTAACGGGTAATGCTAATGGTTTTTAACCGGAATGTTGAGATTTATTATGCAGGAAAAACCAGCTAAACTGGCCGGCAGAACGGCCCTGATAACCGGCGGTGCTAAAAGGTTAGGGCGTGAGATAGCCCTTGCTCTGGCCGGCAGGGGAATGAATATTGTTTTGCACTATCACACCTCCGGCGCTGACGCGGCTGAGCTTGCTCAAAGGATCAGCCGCATTGGTGTAAAAGCTCATATTGTTGCGGGTGATTTAGCTGATCTTTCACGCACGGATGAGCTTATGAACCGGGCCATTAAAGCGGCGGGAAAGATCGATGTGCTGATAAATAATGCTGCAATATATGGTACCGATCAATTCTACGATTTACTGCCGCAAGATCTGGAGATAAGCCTGCGGGTAAACGCGCTTTCCCCCCTGCTTTTAGCCAGGATTTTTGCCGCCCAGGCAAGGGGAGCTGCGGGAGGTAATATTATTAATCTCCTGGATTGCCGAATAAGGGATTATGATAGGGGCCATGTAAGTTACAGCTTAAGTAAAAAGCTTCTTTCATATCTGACTGAAATGATGGCGGTGGAATTTGCTCCGGAGGTACGGGTAAATGGGGTGGCGCCCGGCATTATATTGCCTGAGCCCGGAAAGGGAAGTGAGTATATAGAAAAACTAAAGCTATCTAATCCTCTTAAAAAGTGGGGCAGTGTAGATGATGTTACCAGGACTGTGCTATTCTTACTTGAGAGTGATTTTATTACCGGACAGGTGATTTTTATAGATGGCGGACGTTCCTTAATGGGGAGTAGAAATGGTTAAGAAGATTGGTTTTATCGGCGCAGGCAATATGGCGTATGCTTTAGCAGAGGCAATAATAGAAAAGGAATCTGGGATACAGGTAAATGTTTTCGACATTCGTCCTGAAAGGATGGATCTCTTTGCCGGGGATTTTGCCAGGGTTAATCTAAAAAAAGGTAATCGTGATCTGGCCGTTGACTCCGAAGTAATATTCATTGCAGTAAAGCCCCAGGAAATCGACATGGTGTTGAAGGAAATCGGCGAGACCGAAGTGGTAGTAATTTCCATAGCGGCGGGAATTACCATAAAGAGGCTTGAGTCCAGTCTTCCCCATGCCAGGGTATTCCGGGTTATGCCCAACACTCCCTGTTTAGTCGGGGAAATGGCTGCGGCCTTTGCCGTGGGATCCAGATCCACGGCCCGGGATGTGGAATTAGCTGAAAAACTGCTCTCTTATGCCGGTTATGTTGTCAAGGTAAAAGAGGAGCAGCTCGATGCAGTTACCGGTTTAAGCGGTTCAGGCCCTGCTTTTATCGCCTACCTGGCGGAAGCTTTTATCAGCGCCGGAACCGGGCTGGGCTTAAGTGAGAAAACGGCCAGGGAGCTTACCTTGAAAACAATCAGGGGAACGTCACTATTATTGGAAAAGAGCAGGATGTCCCCCAGGGAACTTATTAATATGGTAAGTTCTCCCAGGGGTACCACTGTAGCCGGCAGGGAGATACTGGAAAGCTCCGACTGCAGTGAGATAATCAGGAAAACCGTGGCAGCTGCCGCGGCCAGAAGCAAGGAGTTGGGAAGGTGAATATTGTTGAGCAGGCCAGGCTGGCTAAAGAGGCGAGTTTAAGACTGGCTTCAGCCCCTTTGGAGCAAAAAAACAGGGCGTTGAGCAGGGCGGCGGAACTTATCCGGCAGAACCGGGAAATCATCCTGGCGGAAAATGGTAAAGACCTTAAGCAGGCGGAAAAAGGGAAACTGACAGAGTCGCTCTACAAACGCCTTATTCTGAATGATAGAAAAATCGATCAACTGGTAGCCGGTATTGAAGGTGTAATCGGGTTGCCGGACCCGGTGGGCAGGGTGCAGCTGGAAAGAGAGCTCGACCAGGATCTGATCCTTACCAGGGTGTCAGTGCCCATAGGGGTAATCGGGGTAATATTTGAGTCCCGTCCCGATGCTTTAGTGCAAGTTTCCAGCCTCTGTCTGAAATCCGGGAATGCAGCTATTTTAAAGGGGGGATCAGAGGCCTTATATTCCAACCGGATACTCTTTGAGCTCCTCAGAAGGGCTGCCGAAGAGACAGATATCCGTTTTAAAGGCAGTCTGCAGCTTGTTGAGACCCGGGAGGATATAAGAGAGCTTCTTAAGCTCGATCAGTATATTGATCTGATGATACCCCGGGGATCGAATGAACTGGTTAAGAGTATTCAGGAAAATACCAGGATAGCGGTATTGGGCCATACCGAGGGGGTGTGCCACCTCTATATTGACCGGGAGGCAGATCCGGAGATGGCGGTTGATATTGCCTATGATGCCAAATGCCAGTATCCGGCCGTGTGTAATTCAATTGAGACCCTGCTGGTACATGGAGAGCTGGCAGCGGTCGTACTGCCTTTACTGGCGGAAAAACTTAACATGGTAGAACTAAGGGGTGATCAGCGATGCCGGCAGCTTATTAAAGCTGAAGCTGTCTCAGAGATTGACTGGCACACGGAGTATAATGATCTGATCCTGGCAATCAGGGTTGTTGATTCTTTTGAAGAGGCTGTTTCGCATATCAATACCTATGGCAGCAGACATACCGATGGAATTATCACCGGTAACCGGGATAGGGCCAATGAGTTTATGGAGCGGGTTGATTCCGCTTCAGTAATGTGGAACTGTTCGACCCGTTTCGCCGACGGTTTCCGCTATGGATTGGGCGCAGAGGTTGGTATTTCCACCAATAAAATCCATGCCCGGGGTCCGGTAGGCCTGGAAGGTCTTACTATCTATAAATTCAAGCTCGCAGGCAGGGGACACCTGGTAGCGGATTATGTTGAGGGTAAAAAGAAATTCAGCCATCGGGGCGGCCAATGAAGATATTAATAAAAATTGGCAGCGCCCTGATCAGCAGCAGTGGCCGGATTAATTACCAATGGCTCAAAGGTAAGGTTAAAGAGATAGCCCTGCTCCATAAGCAGGGCTGCCAGCCGATAATCGTAAGTTCCGGCGCCGTGGCCGCGGGTATGGAGATTGAAAACCTTACACATAGACCCAAAGAAACCCTTAGTCTGCAGCTTCTGGCGGGAAAAGGACAGATAAGGCTGATGAAACATTACAAGGATCTTTTTATGGCTCACGGTATCTTTGTAGCCCAGGTTCTTTTAACCCATCATAACTTTGCTGAAAAAGCGGAAATAAAGACCATAAAGATGATCATGAGTGCCTACCTGGAGCAGGGAACCATCCCCCTTGTCAATGAGAATGACCTGGTCAATAAAGAGGAGTTTGAATTTAAAAGGGTATTTACGGATAATGACATACTGGCTGCCCTGGTAGCAACTTTGCTCAAAGTTGATCTGGCGGTGATACTCACCGATGTGGACGGGTTGTATTTAGGCGACCCAAAAGTGAATAGGGATACCCGGTTGATTGAAGAGGTAGAGGGTATAGATGCCGGAATATACAAAATGGCTTCCGAAGCTACCAACCCGCTGGGGTTGGGAGGAATGTTTTCCAAGGTAAAAGCGGCGGAAATGATTACCGGTGCAGGTATTAACACTATTGTTGCCAACGGCAGGTATGGTATAAGTGATATTCTGGCTAACCGGGTAAAACACACCCTGTTTAAGGGTTTATAGAAGGAAGGTAACTGTGAGATTGATAATCTTGAAGAATTACGAGGAACTCAGCCGCTGGGCTGCGGATCATATAGCAAAAAGTATATTAGAATTTGAACCGTGTACCGACAAGCCCTTTGTGCTGGGGCTGCCGACCGGATCTTCACCCATCGGAGTCTACCGGGAGCTGGTGCGCCGGCACAGGCAGGAAGAGCTTTCTTTTAAGAATGTAGTTACCTTTAATATGGATGAATATGTGGGGCTGCCGGAAAACTCCATTAACAGCTACCGTTTTTTCATGCAGGAACACTTTTTTAGCCATATCGATATTCCCGGGAAAAATGTCAATTTTCTGAATGGCAATGCTCCGGATCTTGAAGCGGAGTGTAAGAGATATGAAGAAAAAATGAAGCAGGTTGGAGGGATACATCTTTTCCTGGGAGGAATGGGGGCCGATGGTCATATTGCCTTCAATGAGCCTGGTTCTTCGCTGGGTTCCCGTACCCGGATAAAGAGCCTTACCCTGGATACTATCAAGGCAAATGCCCGTTTTTTTGATAATGATATAAACAAAGTTCCCCAAACCGCGCTTACCGTGGGGGTAGGGACTGTCATGGACGCTGCCGAGGTATTGCTGCTGGTCTCCGGTCTGGCTAAAGCCCGGGCCCTGCGGAAGGTTGTTGAAGAGGGTATAAATCATGTGTGGACCGCTTCCTGTCTTCAGCTCCATTCACGCGCATTGATTGCCTGTGATGATGAGGCTACTATGGAACTCAAGGTAGGCACGGTGAATTACTTTAAGGAAATTGAAAGCAGAACGGCTCACTGAATCTGCTGCACCAGTTTCCTGACTTCTCGGCAATACCGGGCCGTATCCCTCTTAAAAGCATCAAGGAAGGAATTTTCTTTAATGGTGCCCACCACGGCGGTCATTTCCTCCTGACTTCTGAAGGTTATCTGCCGGAAGGGGTTGGTAAAGTCTTTGGCTCGTGAATCTATGGCTGATCCAAGCATATACTTTGCCAGGGCAAGTGATTCAGTTAAGAGTTCGGCCACCAGGGTATCGGTAAGCTCCCCGATTTCTTTATTGTGCATTTCCAGGGCGCAGAATATGCCATGATCCCGCCGCTGGAGCGGGTAATTCGCCCAGGCCCTGTTATATTCTGCATGCAGCTCGCTCCAGTTCTTTATGGTGCCGTTACTGATTTTTTTTATAATTTTAATGAGCGAATCTTCCGGTATTATCTGGCCGCCGATGTTTACCCAGCTGCGGCATGGATGGTGAAACCTCCCGGCAATATAGGCGGCGGGATTCTCTCCCTGTGCCATTGCCTCTTCCACCGCCTTTTTAAGTTCCCTGGCCCCGTAAATTTTCAACATATCTCCGTAAAGGTGAAAGCCCTGAACAGGTTTCCGTATAATTGCCTTCCTGCCTTTGACCATGTCCGGGAGCTGCAGCTCTGTTTCGCTCCTATTTTTTTTACCCGTCTCAGAGGTCACTGCCAGTTGAGCTTTTTCAGGGGAAATTTCCTGCAAAGCTTTAAGCAGTATTTGCCTGGCTGCAACCATTTCCTCCGCAGTATCAGGAGCCAGATAATCAAATTCAATATTCTGTTCTTTGGTAATTCTCAAGTCCCTCTTCTGGAATTTTACGCTATTTCGGGTCAGGGCATACATATTGTACTTGAACCAGTAGCCGGGCATTACCTGTATGTTTCTCTGATCGGGAGAGAGGCTCACCAAAGAAAAAGGCAGTGTAATATTCATTTCCCACGGATAATTTCCCCTGGCTACCAGGGTAAAAGAGGCGAAGCGGGAGTTGTGCTTGAAACTTGATACTAAACCGGGCCAGAATCCTCTGCCGGCCAGGATCTCGCCATCCGCTGCCCTGGAATTATGGTTGGAGCCGATAGTAGCGCCGGCAGCAATATTGGATTGACCGAGCAGGGTTGTGGCAATGAGAAAAGAATTGTTATGATGCTGCTCATGAAAGGGAAAGATGAGGTTGTTCAGAATTTCGCAGCAGGAAACCGTAGAATTGCAGCCCAGATAGGAGTTGATCAGCCTGGCGCCGTACTTGAGCTGGACATTTCTGCCGGTTACAAAACGCACAGCTTTAATTCCGTAGAAAATCCGGTTGCCGTAACCCACAATACCATTTACCAGCTCAACACCTTCACCTATCTGGGAGGGTTCGTCGGCACTGGAGTTTATAGTCAGATTTTTTAATTTATTTGCGCCCTTAATATAGCAGTTGCTGCCTATGAGCACATCTTTTATAATACGGCTGTCCTTGATAACCGAGTGATCGCCGATGCTGCCGTAGAAGCCCCGCCTGGCATTTCCCTGGCGGTCGGTCATTTCTATTAACCGCTTTTGCAGGCTCTTATTTTCACGATAGCGGGACCAGATATAGGCATCTGCCGGAAGCATGCCGGTAAAGGGAAGCACCCTTCTACCGCCGTTTTCGTTGCCTACTTCGAGCCAGATGCGGACCTCTTCATCCTCACCCTCCTTTACTATGCCGTTGCCAAATTTAGCATGGTCCACGGTGATCATTTCATCGATATTAACCAGGATTACCTCGTTGCCCACGATATAGTGAGAAATATGGTGAACATTACGCAGTACTACATTATTGCCGATATGGCAGGAAATTATAGTACTGTTCTGCAAACCAACGGGCAGCCTCAATTCATTGTATTCCAGGAAGTTCGCTGTAAGGTCCCCCAGGTAAACCTGCCCCCAGAACTCGCAGCTCCGTACCAGGCTGGCATCAAAATTGCCGGTTACCCGGATATGGTCCCAGCTTTCAGCAGTGTTGTTATTCTTTACCAGCACCTCAATCTCTTCCGAGGTGAGGGAGCGGTATGATTGAAGGTGATCGGGCTCGTCCGGAAAAGAATCCTTGGAAAAATCTTTTATCTGTCCTATTATAATTTTATTCATGGTTTCCTCTGCAATATTTTCGACTTAACGGCTCTCTGACTTAATTATAGCAAAATCGGTGTCATATTGTTTTAAAAGTGGACGATTTATTCTATAATTATCAATATATCAGTTTAATAGAACTATGAAAGAGAAGCAAAGCCAGAAACAGATTAATTTCTTAGCGGCAATACTCAGGAACACCCCGGTTTCTGTTATTGCCGTGAATACGGATGACAAAATAGAATACATTAATGCAAGCACTGAAAAGATGTATGGCTACACAAGCGAGGAACTTATAGGCCGTGATCCGGCTATTATCTATGGGGGTTCGGACATCGAGGAGACCTGGAGCAGGATAATTGCCGCCATTCAAAGTCAGGGAGTGTGGCGTGGGGAAATGCTCAATAAGAGAAAAAATGGAGAGATCTTCTATATACAGATGACTATGTATCCGCTTCTCGATGAAAAGGGAAATTATCTTACCCTGGTTGGTTTTCAGGAGGATATCACTGATAGAAAGAGAGCTGAAGAGGAAAAGAAAAGGCTTGAAGGCCAGTGCCAGCAGGCGCAGAAAATGGAGGCTGTGGCCGCCCTTTCCTGGGGGGTCGCCCACGATTTTAACAATATTCTCAATATTATTCATGGCCATGTATCCTTGTTAAGGAGAGATATTTCCATTGATGAAACTCAAAACGAACACCTCGAACGTATTGAAGAGATGGTCCGCAGGGGAGCGGGGCTGGTAAGACAATTCCTGAATTTTGCGCGGGGGGCGAAGAGTAAAATCAATCCAATTGATCTGAATTCTCTTATTGCCGAAAGCACCGAGATGTTCAGCAGTATTACCAGAGACATCCAGATATTCAGTGATTATGAACAGGCTCTCTGGACCGTAGTGGCAGACAGCGGTCAAATCGAACATGTGCTGATTAACCTTTACCTGAATGCGTGGCAGGCTATGGCAGAGGGTGGGGAGCTCTATATTAAAACAGCAAATGTCACCATTAGTGAAACCCCAGGCAATTCAGAAAAGATCCTGCCGGGGAATTATGTGAAGGTAACTGTAACTGATACCGGAATCGGCATGGACCGGGAAATTAAAGCGCGTATTTTCGAACCCTATTTCACTACTAAAGAGGCCGGTATAGGTACGGGGCTGGGACTCACCTCCGTCTACCGGATTATTAAGGAGCATAAAGGATTTATCGAGGTAGTCAGCGTAAAAGATGAAGGAACAACCTTCAGTGTTTATCTGCCGGCTTCGATGGCATAATTTATAAAAGAAAATTCTCTCCTGGTTTTGTCCTGTTCATATCAGGATCACTTGACCCCCCTGGTCCAATACCCGCCGCACAGGCCCGGCTATATCGGCTTTAAGCATAGGCTTCATTATCAGGGCCCGGATGCCTATTGTCCCGGCCCTCTCCTCCGTGATCTTCTCGCTAAAACCTGTGCAGATGATGCAGAACGGGCCCAGGTCTTAAATAAAATTCAAGCAATTAGAGTATCAGCTATCAGAATATTTTTATTGCATTTTTATATAGTATAGACTAATATTTAATTAAGTATTGCTGGAAAAACTGATTGAATGTGATTTTTTGGTATTCTATGACTGTATCTGTAGCTGTGTGTCTGTATCCTGGAAAATTGCATCTTTCATGACTTTTGCCAGGAGGGGGAATGATAATTCCCATGGATGAAATAGCTTTCCATTCTTATGCCGGCTATGTCGGGGTTAAGATACTGGCCTCCTCCCTTAATTTGAATAAATTGATCGATATTTCCACCGACATGGTTGTGGAGCTTATGCGGGTTGAGCAGGGATGTCTTATGCTCTTTAATGAAAAGTCCGGGGAGCTAAGCGTTGAATCGTGCAAAGGGCTGAAACAAAAACAGATCAAGAAAAAAACAAGCATAAAAACAAAAAAGGATGTGGTCAAATGGATTGTTGAATGGAAAGAACCGATCCTGCTTTCCGAATTAGCTGAGCCTCGTGTGAAAGAGTTTTTCCGCGCAATTTCAGAAGAGATTGAGCACGGGATTTGCCTATCCATTCCTTTAGTGGCGAAAGATAAATTAATAGGTCTGTTTAACCTTGGAGAGGAAGAATCTGGAAAACCTTTCTGTAAGAAAGACCTTCAGATGTTATCCACTATCTCAGGTACTCTTGCGATTGCTGTGGAGAATGCAAAATTATACCAGGATCTGCTTAAAAGCTATTTCAGCACGGTCAGCGCCAGGATAATAGATCGCGCCGAGTTTCCCTGGGATGTGAAATCATTGGCCCGCCATCATCATAAACGGTATGACGGCAAGGGATATCCGGGCGGCCTTAAAGGAAAGGATATCCCTCTTGGAGCGCGCATTTTAGCCGTGGCCGATACCTATGAGGCTTTAATGGCGGACAGGCCCTACCGGAGAGGCTTTGCAAAGGAAAAAACTTTGGAGATAATCAAAGAGCCTATCGGTAATCAGCCTGACCCGAAAATAGTTCAGGTATTCCGTGACCTGGCGGTGAAGGAGGAGATTTAGTGATGGGTGATTGCGGATTTCGGATTGAAGGAGAAAAGCAACAATCCAAAATCTTGAGCGGAAAAGAAGCTAATGATATCATGTTTAGTAACAATCAGGGATTCCTGGCCCTCCAGAAAAAGATATTTAAGGAAAGGGGATTGGATCTCAGCCAGTACAGGGAGAAGTACCTGAAGCGGAGAATTGATGTAAGAATGAGGGAAACCAGAGCGCAAACTTACCTGGAGTACATGATTGTTCTGAAAAGAGACCCTTCGGAATACGATAGGCTCCTTGATGCCCTTACTATTAACGTCACCCAGTTTTTTAGGGACGGTGGAACCTTTAAGATTATTAAAGATGATGTCCTCCGGAAAATTATTTCAGCAAAACAAAAAAAGAACAAAAAAATTATCCGTGTGTGGAGCGCAGGATGTGCAAGCGGGGAAGAACCTTATTCGATAGGGATTTTATTCAATGAGATATTAGGCAGTAAGATCGACTGTTTTTTTATCTCGATTTATGGAACTGATAGTGATGCGAATAGTCTGGAGAAAGCAAGGGCAGCCGAATATGAGAATAATTCTGCCTCAGAAGTTGAGGAGATCATACTGAGAAGATATTTTCGATATGATGGGAAATATAAATTAAAGGAAGAAATAAAACAAATGGTGAAGTTCAAGCATCACGATCTTATCTCAGATGAACCTCTTACCCATGTGGATATTATATTATGCAGAAATGTTATAATCTATTTTTCCAAGGAACTGCAACAAAAGTTATTTAAAAAATTTTACGAAGGGTTAAATAAAGGAGGATATTTGATCTTAGGAAAAACTGAAAGTTTAAGAGGAGAGCCGGCAAGGATGTTTCAACTGGTGAATATGAGTGAGCGAATCTACCAGAAGGTATAAGAGGCTTTTGGATTGAAAGGACAGAGGGCGGAGGACAGTTTTTTCTGACATCTGATTCCGAGTAAGGTGAATTATGAACGACATGTCAACCGAAAAAAAGACAAAGTGTATAGCGTTTGTTCATCATAAGGGCGGTACGGGTAAGACCACATCCTGCATTAACATATCCGGGTATCTGATAAAGACCGGGAAAAAGGTGCTTCTTGTAGACTTGGATCCCCAGGGAAATGCAACGACTGGATTGGGAGTAGACAAAAACACCCTGGAAAATTCTATGTACTATGTGATGATTGGCACAGTAGAGATGAAAGACATTATCCTTGAGACAGATGTCGGAATTCATTTAGCACCAGCCACGTTAGATCTGGTTGGGGCAGAAGGTTATATGTATGGAAGGCGAGACAGAGCGACCATTCTTGAAAGGGCCTTAGGAAAAGTGAAAGGCTATTACGATTACATTATTATTGACACACCGCCGGGACCAGGGCTTTTCGGAGTCAATGGGGTTATTGCCTCCGATTATGTAATTGTAGTATTGGATCCGGGTGTGTTTGCACTGGAAGGATTAGAAAGCTTATATCTGGTATTTAGTGATATCGAGGAGAGTGTTAACGTCGAAATAAACGTAGTAATGGCTTTATTAACAGGTACTAAACCACCTTTCTTTTTGAAACTCAATGGG
>Ga0114923_10002926_pt1 | contig 11517 bp, 20 predicted proteins | sample SumtaG_FD_89578 | JGI IMG/M metagenome (GOLD analysis project Ga0114923, IMG submission 89578) | Deep subsurface microbial communities from Indian Ocean to uncover new lineages of life (NeLLi) - Sumatra_00157 metaG | ecosystem: Environmental > Aquatic > Marine > Oceanic > Sediment | place: near...
TATATTTGGATTATGATTCATTCAGGTAGCCGGAACCTAGGAAAACAGGTAGCCGACCATTACAATGAGATAGCGGTTGAACTGAATGAGCGTTACTTCAGTTCGGTTCCTAAAAAATGGGAATTGGCTTTTCTACCGATGGGGACAGCGGAAGCTGGAGACTACATAATTGAGATGAACTATTGTGTAAAATACGCCAAGGCCAATCGAGCGCAGATGATGCACCGAATAATCAGTTGCGTGGTTAGTGAGGGGCTTGATATTGTTGAAGAAGAATATATTGATGTGGCGCATAATTATGCCTCTATAGAAAATCATTTTGGAGAAAACGTAATCGTCCATAGGAAAGGGGCAACGAGAGCCTATGCGGGGGAAACCGGACTTATCCCAGGGTCGCAAGGGACTAAAAGCTATGTCGTTTTCGGAAAGGGTAATCCTGAAAGTTTTCAGTCTTGCGCTCATGGTGCCGGTCGAAAGATGGGAAGACGTCAAGCGCAAAGAGAACTCGACCTCGAAGGAGAAAAAGCATTCTTAGACGATAAAGGCATCATTCATTCGGTGCGGAACGTCGGCGACCTAGAAGAAGCACCCGGTGCTTATAAGGATATCGAAACCGTAATGAAAAACCAAGAAGACCTAGTCGCAATTCGGGTTAAGCTAACTCCACTGGCGGTGATTAAAGGTTGAAGGAAGTAGTAGATTCCGACATACCAATGGAAATGATGCAGCGGTTAGTGTCCGAAATGTTGGGCGAAATATTCGCACGTTTCATCGCCGCACTAAAATATGAGCAAGATGATGACAATTACTATGTTATCGCGGAACTCGTGGACGAGAACGAGGATATTATCAAAGTCAGTATGCCTAAGGAGAACAAATGAGCCAGAAACGACATTTCGAATCTAAGATAATTGAGTGTAGCTGCGGGGCTGGCGAGGCTTTCTTGCGGATTCATTTAGAAGACTGGGATGGCCTAATCAAGGAAGCCGATGAGATAGAGCGTGATTGGTTTGCCGAGGTTATTATCGTTGGAAGGAATTGGAAAGATCGCCTAAAAATGGCTTGGCGATTGCTGCAAGGTCGAGAAGCTCATTATGGTGAAGTGCTTCTTGATACAGTAGACATCAAAGACCTTCACGATCTTTCGGGCGAGTGGCTAAAGAGTTATGCTAAGTATCATGACAAGGAACAGGCGCACCTATTGGAAGATTAAAGGAGATAATGTGGGTTTCACAATTGCACAGCATGAAGACAAGATAACTTCAACAGAAGTTGAGGTGCAAAAGTTACAAGCAACACTTGCCAGAGAACAAGCTGAAAAATTGGGCCTAGATGCGGAAATATATAATCAGATGATTAGGGAAAACGAAGTTAGGTATGTTGTAAGCATAACCCCCATGAAGGCAATAAGGTGCGAGATTGAAGAGTATGTTTCCGACGGACAAATCTTAGGCCACCAAATAGCTGTCAACCACGAGGTTGTTGAATGCGAGATTATAGATTTTTATGGATCAGAAAGAACAAAAGATATATTCGAAGTAGCTAAAATCGATAACTACCAGAAAGCTATTCCGGCCGATGTCTTGATGACTTGTAATAAGTGGAATGATATCTTTGATGGGGAACAGTCTTTTGAGATATATTCGCCTAAATGGTCAAGTGACCCTCTAGTGGTAATGCGGTTTAATGGTGGAAGATTGTCTTATATTATTGCTGAATGGGGAGAATTCTACGATTTATGATGAAACTATTGGCAATATGCGGAATCTTAGCATGCCTATATTTCGGTTGGGTTGTAATTCAAAAAGAACAATTGTATATGCTGCCGCTCGTTTTTATCGGCATTCTTTTGTGGGCAAATATTTTAGACTTACCTCGTCGCCAAGCTAAGCGGTGGGCGAAAGCAGATGAAGAATTTAACAATGAAACTATGTGACAGTTGCCTAGAAGAAGATGAGTTGATATGCGATTGGTGTAAGCGTGCCCCTAAAGAATATGAAGAAGAGGGCGGCAAATTTTACTGCGAAGAAACCGGGAAAAAGGTTAGTTGGATTGACCCAGCTTGTGATAAGTTTGAATGCTTCATGATAGAAAAAAAGCCTAAACAAGAGGGGTTATTTTGAGTGGAAAACCACTATTTACCCCAGAAGAAGATGAAGAAATCAGGCAGATATATTTAGAAGGTATGACTGCGCAACAAATTTCAGATATTTTAGATTGCTACAAGCAGCGTATATTATGTTCATTAAATCGCACAAAAACCAAACGTCGCAGAGGTTGGAAAAGAGCAAGCGGCCCCCAAAGCGGTAATTGGAAAAGAGGATATCGTAAAAGCGAAGAGCCTAGAATAATGGCTGCGCAGAAAATTGGCAGAGAGTTATTGCCAGAAGAGGTCGTTCATCACATAGATGGTAATTCTGAAAATAATAATCCTGAAAACTTAGAAATTTACTCAAATAATGGAAAACACATTAAGGGTCATGCAGGTAAGTGGCCAAGAGGCAAAGATGGCCGCTGGGTGCCGAAAGAAGATTGATTGGAGGATCATGAGTAGCAATATTTTTAGAAATGAAATGGTTGAAAGGCTTATGGCTCAGTTTATTCCATTGATGCGGAGCAAAATGGTAGTGAGGAGCAAAAAGCTGGACGGTTATGCTGGCAAGTCTAGCCTTTATTTCCTTAAGAGGATTCATGAAGAACTTTGGGAACTTAATGAAGCGATGATCCAAGGACAATCAGCAGAAGAGATAGTGTTAGAATGTGCCGATATAGCAAATATTTGTATGATGATGGCAGATAAAATATTAGAAGAAGGAGATAAATGATTGTTTTTGTATGCGGAACGAATGGGTCTGGGAAAACTTCTGTAGTTAAGCATCTCTTAGGCGATAACTACGAAGTCGAAATGTATGATGGGTACAAGATTACAAGAGGCAACGGCTATGTTGCTTTTGGTCCTTATTATCCTGATAAGAAAATGGGTGGTGGCGATTGTAATAGTTGCGGTGGCAGCATGACCAACAACCTCAAGAGGTTTATCGTTGACTTTAAGGGTGAGGATTGCTTAATCGAGGGGTTACTACTGCCCAACAAGATTAACATTGTGCGCTTTAGGGAGGTTCAGGGGACTTCGGTTGTCCCCATTTGTTTACATACTGACCTCGAAACGCTCTTAAATCGCCTAGAAGTCCGTAACGGATTCAGGAAGGAATATAAGAACGGAGCTGAAAACATCGCCGGCAAAAACCGACAAGTTGTCCGGCTTCACAGGTATTGTGTTGAAGAACACTCAGAATTGCCGGCAAAACTAATAGATACAACCGGGATAACGGTTGAAGATACTTTAGCCCAGATAGACGCTCACCTTGAGGAGGTTGTAAATGTCCAGAATTAACGTAGCGATTATCGGAGTCGGGAATTGCGCTAATGCCTTGGTTCAGGGCATTGAATATTACAAGCACGCAGATTTGCGTGAAGATATTCCTGGTTTAATGCACCCAAATTTAGGCGGATATTCGGTTGGAGACATCAAGGTGGTGGCTGCCTTCGATGTAGTTAAAGGCAAAGTTGGTGTTGATTTGTCCGAAGCTATGTGGGCCGCGCCTAATGATACGATTGAGTTCTATGGGCCGATGAATCCTCTTGGAGTGACAGTATCAAGAGGAATGACTCATGATGGGATAGGCAAGTATCTCGGCGAGAAAGTGGAACTAGACGAAAGTGAAACCGCCGATGTTCAGAAAATCCTCAGGGACACTAAGACTGATGTAGTCATTAACTATTTGCCGGTTGGCTCAGAAGAGGCAACTAAGTGGTATGTTGAACAGGCGTTGGCGGCTGGTTGTGCGTTTGTTAATTGTATTCCGGTCTTTATAGCCAGGGAGAATTATTGGCAGAAGCGTTTTGAGAATGCAGGGTTGCCGATAATCGGCGATGACATAAAATCACAAGTTGGAGCAACTGTGGTTCACCGTGTTCTTGCCTCACTCTTTGGCGACCGGGGCGTGAAGCTTATGCGTACATCTCAGTTGAATGTAGGCGGGAATTCTGACTTCCTGAACATGTTAGAACGAGAACGGCTTGAGTCTAAGAAGATATCTAAGACCAACGCTGTAACTTCAATACTTGAGCATGAGCTAGAGCCGGAAAACATCCACGTCGGGCCATCTGATTATGTGCCCTGGCTTACCGACCGGAAACACGCCTTTATCCGGTTAGAGGGTGAAGCTTTTGGCAACGTTCCGCTTAACCTGGAATTGAAATTAGAAGTCTGGGACTCGCCTAATTCGGCTGGTGTAGGAATCGACGCTATCAGATGTTGCAAACTAGCACTTGACAGAGGCATTAGTGGGGCATTAGAAGCACCATCGGCTTATTTCATGAAGTCTCCGCCTAAACAGGTCAGGGATGACGTAGCAAGGATTGCAGTAGAGGACTACATTAATGCCTTGGCCTAAAGGAAAACCTCGTTCCGAGGAAACAAAGGCAAAAATTAGTAAAAACTCCGGCATGCATCGTCCAGATGTAGTGGCCAAAGTACATACTCCGGAAACTCACGCTAAGATTAGTGCAGGCAGAAAAGGGAAAGGGATGGGAGAACGTAATGCTATGGCCAACCCGGAAGCTAGGGCAAAACAATTAGCCAATGTCCCTAGGAGGCCAGAAGTTAGCGGCAGCAATCATCCTCAATGGAAGGGAGATGCGGTTGGCCCAATAGGAGCGCACTGGTGGTTAAGGGAGAATTTCCCTAAAGCCGGACAATGTGATGAATGCGGCACAAAAGAAAAACCAACAGAGTATGCTTTTAAGTATCACCCCAAGCCTCATACACGTAATCGCGAGGATTATCGAGAATTATGCTGCTCTTGTCATGTTAAAGAGACTTGGGCATTACGCAAGAAAGGAATCCTCTAAATGCTAATATATTGTATCAGTTCCGAAAGACCAGAAAATGTTTCGGTTATGAAGGGGCATTTTGAACCTGATGAAGTTATGTGGGTTGTCCCGGAAGGTCAAGGACAATCTTATCACGAAGCTGGAGCTAGGCTTGTTCAGGAAATTAGCGGCCCAGCCTTTAATGAATTGCCAAAGGCTAGAAATTGGGCGCTTGAACATGCTTTTGGTAGAGGCGAACCGTGTTTGCAGGTTGATGATGATTTACAAAAGTTCATGGATGCTGAGGGAAAAGTGTCTGATTGGGAAACCGCTAAAGAAAGGCTAATTGCCGGTCTTGAGCAGGTTCCTGAAGCGAAGATTGTCGGGTTCCCTACAACGACCAATGCTTATTGGCTTGGCGACACAGTAAAGACTTGGGTCAACGTCAATCAATTTTATTGGATATTGCCAAGCGAGCCGAGGTTTGATGAAAGCCTTGGGGCTGGCTGTCACGAAGATATCGAATTTGTAGCCCAACATCTAAGAAAATATGGGGCTGTGGCCAGGATAAATGATGCCATGATATTATGCGACCATGATACGAATGAGGGTGGGTGCCAAAGCATTCGAACGGTAGAAATGCGGCGTGAATTGGCCTATAAGGTTGTTGAGCGTCATCCGGATATTCTCAGGATACATTCAAAATGGGATGATAGGGTAGCGATTAGGCATAGGAGGAAGAAGAAAGCAAAATGAAGATAGCATTTGATTTTGACGGCACGATAGCTAATACGATGCTTGAGTTGGAATGGCTTGCCATAGCTATTTTAATGGAGGCAGGGATGTCACGCACAAAAGCAATGCAAGGATATGTGGCTACTGCTGGCGCTCCCTTCTCTCAGCAAGCCAAAGAGCTAGACGTAGAATTGAGCGATGAGCAACTAGCTGGATTTGAACGGCAAAAGCATCTTCTTCTGGAGGAGATCGGCCCTTTCGTCGATGTTGTTCCGACATTAGGCGTATTGAGGGGTCAAGGACATAGGATAGCTATTGTGAGCAGTACAGATCACGAACTAATAGTTAAGTGGTTAGATAGTTGGCTGTCTGTTCGTCAATATGTTCATGAAGTTTATGGCATGATTGAGGGTAGTAACAAGTCATTACAGGTAGAGGCTTTTGAGGCTGACTATTTTGTAGGGGATACGGATCGGGATGAACAGTATGCGACAATGGGAGGGGCTAAGTTTATGCCTATTCAAAGAGACAAGAGATTATGTAGCCACCTTATGAGCCACCCTAATCTTTACAGCCTATTGATGTGGAGTGGAAATTGAACGTATTAGCGCCAGAAACTGAGTGGCACCGTAAAATGTATGCGGAGTTTTGCCGGCTGGAGGTTGCTAGCGGTGGGCCTGACCCCTGTTTAGATATCGTGGCCGCAAGCTGTAAGGGAATTAATAAACAAATAGCAGCTTGGAGGGCTGGCTGTCATGTTAACACTTGGGTTATAGCATCCGGTGCTATGATTTGGCATAAATACCCAGAACCTGCTGATATTTTGTTAGAACAGCTTGAAGATTTGATTGAATGGTTGACTGTTAATAAGGAAGGGTTGCCAGCAAGAAGAGATCGGCGAGCAGTTTACGATAAGAAAAAGATGGCCCAATGCGCTATTACTTACGCAACTTGGGTTATCGATGAACTTCCTAGTCTTTATGATGCCTCATATGAAGAGCTTTGGAAGTCAGTTTCAACTAATGTTAGGTATTTTGGCCGGTATGCCACCTTGAAAGTCTTGGAATCATTACATCGCATGGGGATAGTAAAGGCTGGCGCTCAAGATATTCGAGCACAAGGGGCTTGGAGTCCAAGGCTAACACTTGCTTGGCTTTCTCCGCGTAATGTTGAATTGCTTAACGAAGGAGGAAATAAGGCGGATGTTATTAGGCAAGTTGATGCTATCGCAAAAGCCTCAATAGATGATGTCAAAAATCGAAATGGTCTCGAGTTAGGTTGGTATCAGCAAGAAGTCCTGCTTTGCAATTATCGTCAGGGGATTACGTGGCGTCATCCTGGTCGGTCTCATGATTCAGAACTAGGCTATTGGCATAAGACTAAGAATCATTGGGGCGAAGATAAGCTCAAAGAAGCTATTGCTTTTCTTGACATCAGGCAGCGGCTGTATCCTTATGTTTATTTAGGGGAACTCAACGGCTGGGAGGGCAACCGAAAAGAACTTGAAGTGTGTTTTTTGGAACACAGTTACTTTTGGTCTGATGGAGAATATTCCTATAATAATACTGACGATTTGGCTGAGCCGGTAAGGTGGGTCTGATGAAGATTTGGAAAGTAAGTGATAATTTCTATTACTCAAGTGAGCCGGATGTAGAGGGCGTGAAGACAGCAGGGATTCAAGATTTATTTTGTGTATCCAAGAAGATAACTTCCGTAGAGGCCCAGGGAGCCGTCGAAGCTTGGGCGCACTTACACATAATGGATGGGAAAACGGTGGAAGTCGCCAAGTTTCAGGTGGTTGTTAATTGGATTTTAGATAGCCTAGATTTAGGACGCGTCTGTTGCGTCCATTGTTATGGGGGGAAAAATCGGTCAGCTTTGACAGCAGCTTTAGTCCTTCGAGAACTTGAGGATTTGACAGGTGAAGAGGCTTTAGTCGAGCTGCGAAAACGGAGCAGGCCGCAAGCAGTGTACAACCCAGTTTTTGTAGAATATTTGGAATCACTTCCTAAAATAGAGAAAGGTAAAAGTTTCTAAAAGAAATAAGTTTGGCCTATTATGGCTTCGGGTATAAATATATTATGTTGAGCGATAATTATGCTCATTAACGGAGGAAGGCAACGGGAGGAGCAGTATGGGAGCAAATGACGAAGAGGTAATTTTATCTCTTAGGGAAAACCTAGAAGTGGCTAACGAGGCCATTCTGGCGCAAAAAGAATTTATCGAACATATCACCGAGCCACCGTTTGCTTTTGCTACCGTGTTAGATATTGGCGAAGAGAAAAAGCAAGACACTAAGGGTGAGTCGTCAGTAAATAGTAATGGCAAAAAAGCCGCCAAGAGGCCTAAGAAGAGCATCAAGGTTCGAAGAGTGTTGCTCGGCAACGGTGACACGCTGATGGAGATTTGGGCGGCTAGTGATGTTGTTAAGAAACTGAAGCTCAAAGCTGGTTCGTCCGTGAAGCTTAATTCGGAGCTTATGACAATAGCTGACGAGCCGGTTAGCCAAAAACACATTCCTGGGGATATTGTAACTGTTACCCACGTGATGGATAAGAAATACTGCGAAGTCACTATTAATGAGCAAGTCCGGACGATCTTCTATGACCAGCCAGAACTTGAGGTTGGCGATAGAGTGCTGCTGGATAAAGGCAACATGGTTGTTACCTATAATCTAGGGAAAGGCGAGAATCAATTTCAAGCACAATTGCCGGCAGTTATTCATTGGGAAGATATCGGAGGCCTAGAAGAGGCTAAGCAAGAAATGCAAGAGGCCGTCGAGCTCCCGCACACCAATCCTGGCATTTTCGAGAAGTTTGGCAAGGAACCCATTAAGGGGATTCTGCTTTATGGGCCACCGGGTTGCGGCAAAACCTTGATAGGCAAGGCGGTTGCCACTTCGCTGGCCAAAATTTACGGTGCGAAGGATGGAGTTTCCGAAGGTTTTATCTATGTCAAGGGACCGGAGATTCTTGACCGTTATGTAGGTGTGGCGGAGGCAACTATCCGGCGCTTATTTGAATATGCAAGAGTCTTTGAGAAAGAAAAAGGCTATCCGGCGGTTATCTTCATTGATGAGGCAGATTCGATATTGGGCCGACGCGGAAACGGAATAAGTTCGGACATGGAGAAAACTATTGTCCCCATGTTCCTTACTGAGATGGACGGCTTACAGAAATCGGGAGCTTTAATCATCTTGGCTACCAACCGGCCAGATGTGCTTGACCCAGCGGTGGTTCGCGAGGGTCGTATCGACCGGAAGATAAAAATCGGACGACCAACTAAAGAAAGTGCTGAAGAGATATTCCGGTTGAACTTAAACAACACGTTGCTTGACGGTGGCGAGGTTATCGATAATCTGAGTAAGACGGCGGCAGATGTTTTGTTTTCCGACGAAAAGGCGTTTTATCGGATTCATACTAAAGAAGGGATTTTCAGCTTATCGCTAGGTGACCTATGTAGTGGAGGAATGATAGCCACTATCGTGGAACAAGCGATTGCAAGAGCCATAAGGCGTGAATTGTCTAGTGGTAAAAGCAAGAAACCTTCGGGGGTGACAAAAGAAGACTTAACTGGTTCGGTCGGCTGGATGCGTCAACAGCAAAATGATGTTAACCACAGGCCGGAAATTGAGGAAATAGGTAAGAACATGAACACTACTCTCTTGAAAATCGAAAAGATAGCCTAAGAAAGGGGTCGTATGCCAATTCAAGAAAGAAAAACAGGACACGGTAAAGGTGGCAGCTCAGTAGGCCAAGATGCCTTTGACTTAGGGTTGGGTGAAGTCAAGGTTCCGGATGTCGACGAGGCACTAAAGAAAACTAACAGTGCCATCAAGGTATCTGATGAGGCTCTTGTGGCAAAACAGAAAGAAAGGCTGGCTCAGAAGAGGAAAACAGCCAGAGGGTGTTGTGGGATGTGTTGCTAGCTGATTTGGTCGAGATACTCATGCTCAGTTTGGCGGTATCGGCTATGTCTATTAGCGTGAGTCGGTCGCAAATGTTTCAGTCTTTGAGGGTCTGGGCGTTTAAGACGAGTGACTGGCTAGGTGAGTTAGTTAGTTGCTGGTGGTGTGTGAGCTTTTGGTTCGCTTTTTTCGTGACGACTATTTATAGGGTGAGGGTTGTTGAATCAGAGTTTATGTTTCTCGATTGGTTTATCAATATGTTTGTGGTCATGGCGTTAGCTGGCTTATCAAGTACATTATTTTCAAATTATGTTGGCGGGCATTACCCTGATGAAGACGAGGTCGAAGAGTGAAGCAAGAACAGAAAAAGAAAAAGTCAACTACTCCGGATGGCCTTAAAGCTGAGGTTGAAATTAAGCCGGAAAAGACTCAGATTCCTCAGGTTGAGGGGGCGATTGATGGGATCGATAATGTTCTTGAGCAAACCAAGGTTAAAAGTCGGATGGTTCAGCTCAGAGGCGCTACTGGTGACGAGCCGTTGATAGAGTGGGATCCTGATGATGCTGATTCAGTCATGGCTGCGGAAGCTAAATTTGAAGACTTAAAGTCTCAGGGATGGTCTATCCTAACTACTGACGGCGAAGGCAACAGCGAGGCCGTTAAAAAGTTTGATGCTCAAACACAAGAGTATTTTGTTATCCCGCAAATAGCAGGCGGCGTTAATGCCCGATAGAGCACAGCCTGGTTGTGATTGTGCTGCGTGTCGCGAGGCAAGGCGTATTCAAGAAAAGATGAAAGCCAAAGGCGACGGTCGTGTAATGTATGACGAAACTAGCGTGCAGTTCAAACGACTTTGGCGAAACTTGAGCGATTATCAGCGGGAGATTCTTGAGAAACATAATCGTGTGCCTATTCGCACTAAAAAGGGAAGGCTCTACGTTATGCCTTATTCTAGGTTTCATGACCATACGCTGAACGGTCAGTTGGGGCCACTTGCACATGTGACGCTCCAAGTGTTTAGGGAGAACCCGGCAGGCGAAGATATTCTGGTTGACCACTTTTGCGCTGGCCTAGACAAAACTCATGCGGCGATTAATGTGTTAGCGGTTAAGTTGTTGCTTGAGGCACAGCCTAAACTTTATCTTGACCTAGGATTTACATTTGATGGGCCATGCGGAGTATTTGCACCACTCAAGGGGAAGACATTTGAAGAAACGCTTGAAGTTCCGATTGACCCATTGGCATATCTTACTGAGACAGTTTAAGAACGAAGAAAGGAAGTTACGTTAATGGCAAAGAAAAAAGGTATACAAAAATCAAAAGGAGAGGGGGCAGGCCTTCACGCGGTGTTGGTGCTAGATGCATCGGCAAGTATGAGTCATCTTGAGGGCGAAACGATTAAGTCGGTGAACGAATATCTTACCGGCATCATAGGTGATGTTGAAAAGATTACAATCGCTGTCTTCAATACAGGGATGGAAGGCAACGAGATAAAGACTAAAACTTATGACGACTTGAGCGACGGCGTTGAATTATTGCCGGCAGACTATGTTTGCGGCGGTGCGACCCCGCTTTTAGATGCGGTTGGTACAGCAGTTTCTGGCGTCACCGATAAGAACGCTTTGGTCGTGGTGGTTACCGATGGGCACGAAAACAGTTCGCGCGAATATTCCGGCAAGCAGATTAAGGCGCTTATCGAAGAGAAGACTGAGGCCGGGTGGAAGTTTATCTACTTGGGCGCTAACCAAGACGCTTGGGCAGCCGGGGCAGGCCTCGGGTTCCAGCGCGATAGCAGCTACAATTTCGCTGCGACTAAGGGCGGGATTCGAGGTATGAGCGTGGGCCTTACTGGGGATACAGTTGCTTATGCTGCCTCATTTACAAGTAATGATGGAGCAAACTGGAAAGGCGAAAATTTGGCCATGAATGACGCTAAGGCAAAAGGCGTCGATGATATTATAATAAAGGAGGATGATGTAAATGAGACGTAAGGTATTTGA
>Ga0114923_10002927_pt1 | contig 11516 bp, 33 predicted proteins | sample SumtaG_FD_89578 | JGI IMG/M metagenome (GOLD analysis project Ga0114923, IMG submission 89578) | Deep subsurface microbial communities from Indian Ocean to uncover new lineages of life (NeLLi) - Sumatra_00157 metaG | ecosystem: Environmental > Aquatic > Marine > Oceanic > Sediment | place: near...
ACGGAACAGAACGACATGAAGTTCAAAAAGACGAATTTAAAAAATTGAAAAAGACCATCGTATACGGCAGCGATCAAGCTGAATTAACAGCGCCGATTGAATATTTTATCAACCAACTGGATAGCACAAATAAATAAACACATGCGAAGAAATACAACGGAAATCAAAATTAGTGGACTCAAAGTTGAAGTGTACAATGGTAACTTCGAAAAGGCCCATCGTCAATTCAAAAAGAAAGTTCAAAACGACGGCAAACTGCAAGAGGTAAAGGATCGTCGTTTTTATGAAAAACCGAGCAGTGTAAAGCAGCGTAACAAGAACTCTGCCAAACGCCGACTTCAAAAGAAGTTAGCAGCGCAAAAAGCATTTCGCCGAATGTATTGACATTTAGCTGAAACGTATTAACCTTTCTTAAACATTAACCCGCTGGGACCTCTCCTGGCATTGACATTTAGGTGTAACATGGGCGACACACAATCTATCACAAAAACCAAAGTCAATACTGCAATTAAACCACCCAACATGTTCAAGATCATCTACATGAATGATGACGCGACTACTGTTGAGTTTGTAATTGAATCAATAGTTGCAATTTTTAATCACAGCCGATCCGAAGCCGAAGCATTGACTATGCTGGTGCACGAGGAAGGCAGTGCAGTAGTAGCAATTCTCCCGTATGAAATGGCGGAACAAAAAGGTGTAGAAGTCATTACACTTGCTCGTAATAACGGGTTTCCCCTGCAGATTAAAATCGAGCGAGAATAATGATTGCTGCGATGATCGACTATGAAACATTAGACACTGAGCCAACTGCTCAGATCTTAACCTTAGGCGGAATTAAATTCGACCCGCATACTAAAGAGGATCCGTATGATCCATTTTATGTTCGGGTTACAATGGATGACCAGGATGCATTGGGTCGTACTTCGAGTGACTCTACGATCGAATGGTGGGGTAGACAAAACGCAGATGTACAAGAAGAAGCGTTCGGCGAAGGTGGCCGAGTATCCCTAGACGAAGCAATGAAGCAATTTCATAAATGGTATTGGGGTTGTAGTCAGATTTGGGCCAATGGTGCAATCTTCGACGTAGCAATTACTGAGAACATTTACCGACAATTAGGTCGAACTGTGCCTTGGAATTATTATGATGTGCGTGACGTGCGTACTATGTTTAAATTGGGAATTGATCCTAAAATGGATAAGTCCAATTTGCATAACGCATTAGCTGATGCATACGAACAAGCCAAAGGTGTTCAGCACATCTATTCGGAATTAGGATTAAGTAAATGAATGTAATTTTCGGCGAAGAGAATGCGAATGCTGCAAAGGAAAGATTTACTATCCTTGAGCTCGACACATTTGATTATGATTCAGCAGCTGATCCGGTCACTGCATATTGTGTTATTGGAGCCGGTCAGACAACATTAGACAAGATTCCTCGCTTAGGCGAAATGGGAGAACTTCACGAACAGTTGATGAAAAATTACAAGGCACAGAACTGGGATTTATGTCAGCAACTGTTAGAACACTTGATGCCATATTGGGGCGATGAAATGTCCGAGTTTTATAACATCTTGTTACGTCGAATCAACACTAACATTGATCACCCAGTTGCTGATGATTGGAGTTCAATGGTCAGACCACGATCACGGAATACCACGTAAATGCTCGAGTTGTTTAATCCAAAAGGTGATATGTATTATACGGTCGGCAACGACCGTTTTTACAATCTGATGCTAGCAATGCAAGAGTCAAAGAATACAAAGCAGGAAATTAAATTTTCTTACTTTGATAATATTCTCGATTCATGGGATTGGACTATTGATTATACAAAGACAGAAACATGGGAAGACCTGTTAGCTCGTCGTGCAAGAGAAATCAGATTCGAGTATAAAAAAGTTCGCATATGGTATAGCGGTGGCCGCGACAGCTGGCTTGTTCTAAAATCATTTATCGATAATAATGTCTTTATTGACGAGATTGCAGTAATTGATTTTAATTATGAAGGGTGCGAGTTTCCTTATATATGGCAATGGTTACATCAGAATAAGCATTTGTTTCATTCGAATACTAAAATCTGTAAGTACCAATACAACGACAAAACCTTTTATAAAAAGTTAAAACAGGATTGGGGAGAAAATCCTAATCTGTCATACATGACTCCGATATTAAATTTTTATGAGATACAAAATCATATTATCGGTAAGTACGAACCAGACGGCACAGCAGAGGTATCTGGTTTAGAAAAGCCCAAAGTAGTAATAGATAAGGGATTTTGGTCGTATATATCTGATCCGGATGTTAAACTAATGATCGGAGCAATCGAACATGTTCCTTTCTTTATTAGTAAGAATGTTCCTGTATTTCAATACAGCACACATTATATGGTAAACTACATCAAAAAGTTTATCCAAAAGAATAAGATAACAGACTTCTCTAAATTCAATTCACAATTCTTTGCTACAGTAGGATGGTATCGAAATGAGAAAGGGTGCATGGTACAGGCCAGCGATAAGGATGAGGATGCACAAAAGATAGTCAACCCATATTATACATATTTCTGCGAGGCCTCATTGAGGACTGAGTACGCTGCGGATTATTTGGGCTCACCTCACATCAAGTTGCAATCTAATAGTTCTGGGGCAAAAAGAATAGGAACATCGCAATGGAAAGAAATCGAAGAAGCAATGCAACGATACTATCCAGAACAGTATAATCAACTTAAACATGGAGTTCAATTGGGTCACACCGGATACAATGAATATTTCTCAGAAGACGACCCGGACTTAATTCCAAAACCAATAAAATCCAAATTACGGAAAGTCGGCTGATCTAACCAAAATGGTTGTCCATTTTGTATGGCTATGTTATACTTGTATTATGAATAAATCAATATTAGAAACTAAATTCCCGCATGTCGTTCAAGGCATCATTGAACATTGGCATTCTGAAAATACAGAGTTGTATTTGGAAAGTCTAATATTTATGGATAGAGACTTGCAGCGTCAGGGGTTTGATTTAGATGTAATTAACGAAATCCTATTCCTCTATAATATTCATGCAACCCTGTACCGCACGATTCGAAATGAAAATGCGTCTCCTTGGGATCGCCGCAATTATAACGAGCCGTTGGTGTCTGAATGATCCCTATTAACCGCACATTAACTCCTATTCTGGTTCCAGATCGATATCGCATATCGATCAAAAAAGTTGCTCCAATTCGTGATTTAACCGAAGAGCAGCTCAAAAAGTATAAGCCAGTATTTCATGCACATATAAGTGAAGACGAGGTAGTCGAACTTTTGGATGAGCCATTTGCTAATTTGGTAGGAAACTTAATTGATATTCGTATTTAATACGATAAATAGTTACACATATTAGGAATTTTACAAATGGCAGATATTACACTTATTAATTTTGTTGACACCACACCAGGCGGACCAACCCCGACACCGCCTGGTCAGATTACAATCGTCGCGCTCACAGTGATTCCGGTCACCGGTGATCGAATTAATTTTGGATATGCAGTACCTTTTCCAAAAGTATATAATCGAGAGTTCGACTACACTACTGGCGAAATGACGGTATACTGTACTAGGTGAAACGTGGCAGATCTGCAAGTGTTTGATTTTAAAAGGAATTTAATTTAAAATAACGGTTGACATATACAATAGCTTTTGCTATAATATACAACAGTTAGGTAAAGAGGAACTTGCGCAATGAGCAGACTAGATACATCAGGAACATTTTGGACCAGATATTTTGAACTTCTGAACCAGGAGACTGATTCTCTTACACCTTACGTATGCATTTCTGAAGGTAAATGTCATACCGGCCAGGCATCACAACATCTCACAAAGGCGGCCATAGCCACACGCACATTGCAGCGGTTAAAGTATGGTCGTCGTTCTTCTAACTCAATCCGCATCTACTAACTTTCGACAGGAGTCGATAATGAAACTCAAAACTATTTTGGTATCAGCAGTACTGGCCTTGACCCTTTTCTCTGCTCCGGCTAGCGCAAAGATGGAGCTCTCATACGCTAGTGGTCTAACAGAAACACAAAAAGCAGAGATCCTGTTAGCTGCTGAAAAACTTGCAGAAAAGAATAAAGCAGTGAAAGTACCTACATCTGCCAAAGAGATCCAAGAGTGGGTTGCAGTAGGAACAGCAGTCGGTCAAGGTCTTGCTGCAACGGCTGCCACATTAGGCGTCGAAGTTAACAAGTTCGCTGATACCACAGTCGGCATGTTGACTATGGGCATGATCATCTGGAATTATATTGGCGGCGATATCATGCAAGCATTCTTTGGTATAGTATGGCTTATGGTTATGATCCCAATGTGGTTCTATATGTATCGGCGAGCATTTGTGATCAAATCAATCACGTATAATCAAAAAGGTGAAGGTCCTCGTAAGTTCATCGAATACTTCGGCCAACACGAAGGCCATAGCTCCGAAATGCGCGGCTGGTATATTGTAGTACTATTCATAATTGCATCAGTCGGTATGCTTCCACTTGTTACAGTAGGTTAATAATATGACTTCAGAAAAAGAATTACGTGACGCATATGAGAAAGGTCCGATCACTGATCAGCAGATGTTGCAGGACCTTAATAAAATGTATCCCCAAGTTGATTCTGAACGTTTACATATAGCACTAACTCTTTGTGCAGGTGTTTTGTATTCAGTATGGGCAATTCCACTGGTATTCACAGGATAATAGTTATGGACTCGTTACTTAACTTTGTTGTATATGCTTTAATTTGGACTCCGTCGGTGTTGGTGTACCACAAGTTTGTATGGAAGAAAGTCGCAGACTCTGAATTGAAGATGTTCTTGACTATGCTCTTTGGATATTTTGTGGCCAGTATAGGCCTGGACATTGCTGGCCATTTTGTTCCACTAGCAGGAGGTTAAATTGCATATTTTAAAAGCATTCGGAAATGAATATGAAATACCATTTAGCAATTGGTCCTGGCTAACAGTAGACCAAGATGGCACACTCACTGTATTCACTAGTGATGCAGATGATGAATTCGACGGAGAGCCAATCTCAACTCAATCTAACATGAACGGAGGCTACTGGAGCAATCCAAATGGTCCGATGTATTGTTGGAGAGAAGTTGGCAAAATTAAACGTCCAGAAGATTGGACCTTAGAGCTATATGCGCTGGATGATAGTGATGATTAAAGACGACATTGATTACGTAGACATACCTGAGCATCTAGAACCATTCAGTACAAAAGAAGTTAATCGAGCGGTCAACGGCCAACGCCGGGTTTCTACTAGTCATTGGCGCGCTGCATCTGACGAAATGAACTCAATGGTGTATCTCATGTTGACTTCGTTGCAGGAGGAAATCACTAAAGCTGGCGGACGTCACTTTACTGCCGAGGAACTGTTGTCGATGTCTCTCATGGATCTGTATTCGATGTGCGTTCCAAATGGAATTCATATTAGATATAAACACCAGCGGTAACTGGCGGCCGAAATGAGCAAATACCATGATATTGTAAATCGAAAGTTACGTGAACGTGGTCTTCACAGATATGTGACAGTGAAAGAAAAGATGGCACGTAAAAAGAAAGTCTTGTCTTACGGTAATCGAATCACAACGTCGGTGAGGAACGTAAATACTGCATCCACTTTGTATAAGGACATACAGAAACGAGAAGCCGAACGAATCAACCAAGAAATGATCGAAAGATATTTGCCAGTATGCTTACTGATATTAGGTCTACGGACAGGAATATAATAGCACTATGACCAGCAAAAACACCTTGCATTGGGTTCAAATCTGAGCCTAATGTGTTAGTATTCCTTAATATCATGCTGCTTAGAGGCGCTATTTAAGCGTCTTAGAGCAATGTGTAAGTCTTTGATATATAAAACAAATTTAAATGCCAAATAATTTGTAAGTCGTTGATATACAAGGATTTCTTATTTGAACTTTTGGTTGACAACTGGGCCCAAATCAGGTATAATACTTGTATAGTAAATAAACGGAGCAAGTAATGAGAACAGCAGAAGACAAATGGAAAGCACTGAGAAGCGCATTGAACCAGGACTTGCGTCCGCTGTATGAGAACCGCGACCTGGTCCCTGAGGGCACTGCATTACGAGCCACATGGGATCAACAGATTGCTACATTGGAATCCACCCTGCGCACTATGGACATTTTCGATGGTTACCAGGAACACGATTTGGCTGAGGATAATGCAGCTGGTGACGAGTTAGCTGATATTTTCCAAAACGACATTAACGGTTAAGGATAGGAAAGCGAATGAATGCGACATTCATTGAGACACTTATTGCAATACTGGTACTGGCCGCTAACATCGGCGTAGTCGGAGTATTGCTAGGTAATGCAGTGTGGTACATCTTAGAACGAGGAGATTCATAATGCAGATTCCAACAAAAGAAATTAGAGATGGCAATCGCATAGGCGAACTAGTTTGGATCTGTCATTATAACAGACCAGACATGCATAAGAAGGCACTGAGAAACGTGGCTCCAATTCAATGTCTGGTTAAGAGTATTGAGGATCTTCCAAAGCACAAAACAGTTTATTATTCTAGTACGTATTTTGCACCGCTGAATAAGAAAGGCGGCCCGTCTGCAAAGATCATATCACCGGTTGACAACACAGGATACCGGTCACTATGCGGCAACGAACTTTTTGTATTTGATAATGAAGCAGAGTGCGTAGCAGAATGGAATAAACAGTTAGCAGATCATCAGGCAGTATTGGATACGTTGATAGAGAATGCCGCACAACATTGGATTAACGAGCGTCAAAAGTTAGTCGATATGAAAGGCGGAGAAGGGGAGAAGACTATGATTAAACCAGACGATCATGTAAGGATTTTAACGGAACCCGAAGATGGCATCAATGGGTACGGCCGTGTAACAGCCGTCGACAATGGCTTCGCACTTATTTCTAATATGAACATGCCATACCAAGGCACGTTTGCAAACAAACCGTTTGGTATCGACCAGTTGGAGAAGGTGTAATGAACACTTTGATTTTCTTATTTGGTGTATGGTTTAATCCGGCGCAAGTTGTAACGTTGTCTGTGGATGTCAACATCCTGGGTGACAATGGTTGTCAGGTGCATATGAGTCGCGGCAAACATCAGGATGGCCCGTCTACGATTATCTCAGAATTCGACTGTAAATCTACTGCCGAACTAATCAACGTGTTTGCAAAATAATGAAAACATTTAACGTTACGTTTCAAATCAAAGCTCCGAATCATGGGCTCGCTTGTGAGCTCGGTTATGAGATAGTCCGCCGACAAGTGAATGCCATGAATGAACACATAATGGACGCAATGGTTCGAGATCATGAGTCCGGCAAAGACAGCGGCGAAGTACCGGTTTTAACTCGGTGGCGTGATGAGGCCGAAAAAATGTCAAAGACGATAAAAGTTGAGGAAGTGAGATGAAACAATTTTGCACTACAAACCGACGGTGGCAAACACCGTTGTCTAACATGTGGGAACTAATTGTCGATGGCAAACACACCGGCAAAATTTACAACAATCTTTCATGCGAGGGTAAGAGCTACACCTGGGATGAAATCAACAGCAAATTTGGCAAGGAGCCGATAGCATGTCTACAGTAACAGCAACACGTCGAATTGACCCCGAACATTTCGAATGGACTGGGTTGACCGAAGGCAAAGAATATAAAGTGGTAGGTATCTCTGAGGATTATGTCACTATCCAGATAAATGATCGGTCGCAAGCTGTTCATCGTATGTGGTTTGGTTTCGGCACTCGGCGGTCCCTTAAGACTTTTGCTAGACAGGTTGGTTGAGATGAAACTTACTAACCTATTAAAACAGTGTGCGAATGTTAGGGTAAAAGAACATACCGGTTGGGGCGGATCAATTAATTATACTTATTTTATAACCGACGGATCTTCCACTATTAAATTGCCCGAGCAGGATATTTACATAGAGATTGTAGGCACTGCAACCAAAGGGACCATAGGCAAGTTAGTAGCGATTCACCCTTATTCGACTTACACCGACGGTCACTTCAACATCGATAAATTTGAGATTGAAATAGACGGCAGAGCAAAAACAAGTAACATAGCGCAGCATCAGTCTAGGATATTAGACGGGGCTGCCGAAACTGTTTGGGTAAGGAAGGTCAAAAAACACGCCAAAGTAATCATTAAGAATCCAGTCAACAAATATAAACAAGAACTACAAAAAGGTGATTGGATCATCGGTGTGGGAAAACATAAAATTCTGAAGATTGGTCGAGTGTCACGGTGGACTAAATGTAATGTTTGGGCAGTACCGCCAGGATCCGAACCAGGCGACACGAAAGACGAATTTTTGCTAGATAGCATTAGTCAAACATTTCTAATGCCAAACGATGACCATGACGGAGCATTGACTATGGCTATTTTAAAAGGTTATAAAGGAGAGTAGTATGAAACGCACTATTCATCTCAATAATCAGGACCTTATCGAATACATCGCTGCGGTAGTCAAGCATCAAAATCCGGGCGTACAAGTAGACGAGGTTAGGTTTAAAGTCACGCAGATCTCACACACCCAGGGCGAATTTCGTGCCGAAGTAACAGTGGAGGAATAATGGTAACGTTACCTAAAGAATTTGTAGCAACAAAGATTCCGGGATACTTTTTCAACATCGAAACGAAAAAGCTATTCAGCATCAAAGTCAGCGGCGAGTTGCGTGAAATGAAACGGATCCGGCCAAACTATTTTAATCATAATTTGAATGGTTATAGAGTGTCACATAAAGGCTCCTTTCGTCGGTTGGAGATGGGGTATCTGGAGAGATTGAAGCCAGCTAATACTGAAATTAAGATTGCGTTTACTTACTAAAATGAATATCTCCAGATAAATACTTAAACAACAGGAGATTACCATTATGAGTACAGTTAGACTAACCAATGCAGAAAGAAAAGCCATGTCGCTCAGACTAGTGTTAACAGAAGAAGAGAAGACATATATGGAAGAACAAGTCAGTAGTCGTGCTGCGAATATGAGAAGATTATATATCGAAGAGTTAATAGAGAAAGAAGCTATACAAACAGCAGCACCTCGGGTATCTAGCTCATCACGCAGGGGAAATGACTCAGAATATGGAATGCATGAAGGCATGTAACATCTGGCAATATTGAAGCCAGCTATACTAAAATTAAGGTTGCATTTACATATGACTGAGCGTATAATAATATCATGTTCGGAGCAATAGACGCAGGCTTATTATTAGACTTAGTACGTACCGACGGATACATGTATCAGTTGGATCTTCCGTTAGACTGTCCTCCTATGTTGTTTATAGATGAGGAGTATTTGTCGAGTGTGCCGGTCAAGCTAGATTACATTGACGCAGGCGGTCACAAGGCAGGCATGTTGTCAGTTAAAGACCATCCAACCTTTGACGCTAACCGTACGTGGTTAGACAGCCGAGGATATATCCGTAAACAAACTATGTGGTGGAACGGAGACAGAGTATTGAAACCGTTCTACTTAAACGGTATGTTATTTGATATAGGCGACAAGTTTCCATGTGGTGGAGCAATGAAAATACATTTAAAATTTAAGTAACCAAAAGCGTTGACAAACACCAAGCACTGTTATATAATATACGTCTTACTTAGGATTGTTACAGCAACTAAACTATCCAAACCGGCAATCACAGGTTCGAATCCTGTTGCGTATTTAGGTACGTATGGTGAAGTCTGGTAAACACACTGGTCAACAATAATACAATCCTGTTGAATTAAGGAACTAATATATTAAATGAAGTCGAGGAATTACAGAGACAGATCCGGATCCTGCAAGAAGTCGACAAAGCACAGCAAGCAGCCCTGTCTGCCATGCAAAAGCAAATTCAAGTAAACACCAAATATATCAAAAAGCTCATGCAACTAGGTGCCAGTTAAGGATTTAATATGTCAGTTGAAATCGAAGATGAAGGTATCAAAATTGAGGTATCAAGACAAGAGATAATGGATGCCATTGGCAAGATGATTGCTGATAAGTATCCAGACATTGTTCCGAAGAATGTTGAGATTACAGTCCAGATGAGACAAAACGTCCATGGCGAATATTCGATGGAATCCATTAATGCAGTAGTTTCAGCTAAAATAGCATATTGAGGAATTATCATGGCAGAACTTGAACTTAAATTTACTGAAGAAGAAATTAAAGCAGCTATTAAACTATATGCAAATGGTGAGATGGCCGGCTTCCGAGCTGCTTCGGTTGTGCTAGATATCTCAGTTACTGAAGACAGGGCAGGCAATGCTATGGGGCACAGTGTCAGAGCCAGAGTGATGCTCATATCAAAGAAACGCGATAACGATACAGATTTCCCGGGGCCAGGCTAATGGATTACAACCAGTATCAACAGGTTAAAGAATTCGAAGCTGAGATAGCAGGTTACTGGATGACATTGTCGTCTGCACATAATGGTTTCTATCTAGAAATAGATACAGAAAAGATGCCGGGATTTTGTATGACATTTCATCAAAACCATATCATTGCTGTAGGCTCGTTTGACGAAGTGGTCCAGGCTTTCAATGCTGTTAAATGGACGTTAGATGTCCTAGAAGCTAGCGAGATGATACCTAAGGATGCACTGGACTCTGTTCAGAAAATAGCTGAACAGAAACACACTGCACGGTGGGACAAGGTATAAGATATGGAACTTGTTTTATCAGAGAAAGAATTAAAGGAAGCGATTACCAAATACGTTGATGAGAAATTTGGTGACCACTATGCCCATAAAGTTAACGGCATATACGGTATAACAATAACCGTCGAACTGAAGCCGAATGCAGGGTCGGCACCAGATAAAGATTGGACTGGCCCCGGAAGTCGTTGATTTATAAGGGATTTCAAAATAATTTGTAAGTGCTTGATTTTAAAAGGAATTTAATTTAAAATAAAGGTTGACATACCAGGCTAGATCAGGTATAATACTTGTATATTAAGTAAACGGACTAAGCAAATGGACAGATTAGACCAGTTAAGCGAGCGGTATGAGATACTACGTGAGAAGATGCGCCAAGTAGACGAGGCTGTTTCAGTCGAGAAGAAGCGTTTGGCTGCAACCGTTACTATTACAAAGCGTAAGGCTTCGACAGTTTTCACAGCAGAAAGCGGACTTGCAATTGTTGTTAGCAAGTTACGGAACTCTCATACCGAACGGAATGTTTATTGGTATAAAGGCAAGCGGACTGAGATTGCGATAAGTGCAACACGGAGTTCAGATTTCCATTTAAAGATTTGGATTGCGAGACAGGAGGCAGAAAAGTGTCAGTAGACGAAACCATTGAGATGTTACAGCGTAGAAGCGATGAAGGTCATGGCGACACTGAATGTAAGGTTCCATGTCAGACTGGCGGATACATGTCAGTTAACGAAGCAATTTACGTATATGATGGCGAGGTCATCGAAGGAGTGTTAATAGACGGATAGAGAATTTTTAGTTCAGTTATCGGGCTACTCAGAATGGG
>Ga0114923_10002928_pt1 | contig 11514 bp, 1 predicted proteins | sample SumtaG_FD_89578 | JGI IMG/M metagenome (GOLD analysis project Ga0114923, IMG submission 89578) | Deep subsurface microbial communities from Indian Ocean to uncover new lineages of life (NeLLi) - Sumatra_00157 metaG | ecosystem: Environmental > Aquatic > Marine > Oceanic > Sediment | place: near...
CCCGCCAATGGGGCGGGCTTCGGGCCTGGTTGTTTTTGTCGCGGCTAAAATTGCTGTAAACTTTTTCCCCGGCTTTCCGGGATTCACCCTTCCTTAATGCCTTCGTGCCCTGGCGGCTATTTTTTTCTCTTAAAGGATTTTCTCTTTTTGGTTTCTTTATAAAAAGAGGGTCGGTGCATACAAATTTGAAAATTTTGAATTTGAATTCAGTATCTTCTAGAACTTGTCATGAAAGGTTCTCCAATATAAACTTAATTGCTCTGTCGGAATACCCACTGATGACCAGGCTCATGTATTGACCATTCTCTTTAAAGATTAAATCCTTACTCTCCAGGCCACGCAGTGCATTAACTATAATTTCATGATTCTCACCAGGGAAATTGCCTTCTATTGAATCCATTACCAGGGGGGCTTCCAGTAAAATCAACATCTTTTCTTCCAGCGGGGAAATTTCGTATTCGTTAATTGTCTCCCCCCGGGAATCATAAATATATGGCGAACCATCTTTCAAATAGTAAGTGAGTTTGGGGAATTTATCAATGGTGTCTATTTGCCACCGTTTTTTCCAGTCGTTTATGCGCGTTTCGCAGGCCGTATAATATTCACCCATTAAAGAATACCGCTCAGAGGTAAAATTTCTATCTTCAAAATAATAAGCCATATCTACCAGGAATTCATTGCCATAAGGATAAATGTACTCATAGGCACTAAAAGGAAAAAGGTCCAGTTGGTATTTTTCTTTTTCCCTCCAGTAAGGGCTGTAACGGTCAAACCGCACCGGTGTCAATACCTCCGGTGGAAATAGATGGGCCAGGGAGGGCATTATGGCGAGCCATCGTTCATACATTTCCCCTGTCATACCGGGAAAACCCGCAATCAGGTTCCAGCCCGGGATAATACCGTATTTAACACACAATTTTAACATATTTATGCATTGAAACACATTAACGCCTTTATTCATGATTTCATGTACCGGCGTAGAAAGCGACTCAATCCCCGGTTGAATCCTTTTTACCTTTGCCTGGTCTAATATCTTCATCTCTTCTTCAGTACAATCTCCCCTCACCTCATATACAATTAATCGCCCCCCGGGAACCTGGAGCCTGGGAAGAACTTTCTTTATATAATGCCGGGGAATAATATTATCCACCATTTGAATATCGCAATCATATTCCTTTAAGTAACGGTTAATCTCCTGTACGGCAAAGTCAGGACGTTTGACCCGGTATTTTTGTTGATCCTCGTTGAGACCACAAAATTTACATTTATTCCAATAACACCCGCCGGATGTTTCCAGCAAAATAGCGGGCTCCATGGTGGTGTCCTTATCCAGGCCAGAGGTGCGAAAACTTTCCAAAAAATCATGATAGTCCAGGTCTATATTTTCATTAATATCAAGGATTTCACTGACTTCTCCCACGTTCCCGATGTTGTTCTTGGTAAACATACCGTCGATGGATTCCCTGACCTTTAGGTCGTTTTTTTTGATTGCGTCGATCAATTTGGGAAATGAGATTAACCCGGAACCGGAACACACATAGTCTACATGGGGATAATATTTGCTTAATGCTGCCCCCATCTCTTTATAAAGAGCGGACCCACCCATAACCGTTATAATTTTATTATTTATTTTTTTTAAATGCCGGCAAAAGGCCAGACCGGGCACAACAGCAAAGGTTGCGTTTATCCCTATGACGTCGTATGAATCCAACCGGTATTCCCGGATAACCTGCCGAATGAAATGGCCCAGGTTCATTATTTTTTCCAGGTCACTGCCGCTAACGGGCTGGTGAGGATAAAATCTTGTCAAATACTCTTCATGATTGGGTTCTACATCATCAAAGGCCTCGTGACGGAACAGCCAATCATTCAAGGATGTATAGGTAGTGTCCGCATCAGCTTGCGAATACAAATCAATACCAAAGTATCGATAAAAATCGTGATTTAAATAAAACAACCGGACCTCTACCTGCCCGTTAAAAATTTCCTTTAACCGGCCTTTGATTTGAGTCAGCCCCAGGGAAGGGAACTGTGGTGAAAGAAAAGGCATTGTTAACAAGGCAATCTTCATTTTAATACCTCCATTTTCTCGCCACAAAGACGCAAAGACACAAAATTGCACAAACGTGCCGTCCTAGTTTTTTCTCTTAAAAGATTTTCCTTTTTTGGTTTCTTTATAATCGTTAAGCCGCTTCAACGGATTTAATGCAAAGAATTCAATTATTTTTTGATATTTCTTCATCATAAATTCCATATCCCCCGCTTTAAACATATTCTTATTGTAACTGACATTTACTTCGATACCGTTCTTGTATTCCGAGATAAAGGGTTCCATATCAAACTTAACATTGGGCATTTCATAGTTATTATTATGAAAGGATTCCACCGTTTCCAGGAGTATCTCATCGTTATTGCTAATATTAAGCATATTAAAGGAAACGGTAACGTCCGGGTATTTGATGCCCACTTCATCCAGTACCAGTTCAAGGGGATAATTTTGATGTTTAAAAAAATCGAATACCGACTGCTGAATGTTTTTGGCAAAATCAATAAAAACATCTTCGGGGTCTATTTCCTTTTTAAAAAGCACCGCGTTAACAAAAAAACCGACAATATCCTGGAGAGAGGGATGATCACGGCCAGCGTTTAAAATACTGGAAACAACGGTTCGCTGACCGGAGACCAGCCGGAGAAAAATATTGTAAAGGGAATACATCAGTACAAATAACGTGATATTATGGGTTTTGCTTAAATGATTAAGGGCATTCTTAATGTCTGGGGTCATAACGAACCGAAAGGTTGCACCGCTTTTTATTTTTGTTTCCCCTTCGTCAGCGGAAGCCCCGGGCAGCCGGAGAGGAGGCAGTTCCTGCTTTAAAAATTTTATCCAGAATTCCCGGGAATTTTTTTTGTTACCGGCATCTTCCAACTGCCGGTTGTGCCAGTGGGCAAAATCTTTATAGGTAATCCCCTTTGTCCCGGGTTCAACAGGACCGCCATCTAGATAGGCATTATAAATCCTATGAAAATCCCTTACCAGGATCTGCATGGACCAGCCGTCAGAGACAATATGATGCATGTTGTAAGCAAATATATAATGTTGACCGGCCACTTTTATCAATAATGCCTTAAATAAAGGCGGTTCGTCCAGGTAAAAGGGTTTCATATTAAATTCATCGATTATTTTCTTTAACGAAGCCTGTTTCTCACTCTCTTCCTTCGCAGAGATATCCCCGGCAGTAAATGCCAGGTTAAAGTCTTCAACAATATATTGGACGGCTCTACCGTTAATTTCTTTGAAACCTGTTCGCAGGCTTTCATGAATTTCAATGATTTTGCGGATGGTTTGTTCAACCCGTTTTTCATCAACTTCTTGATTCATATCGATCATATCCGGTATATTGAAGGTATTATTCTCCCGGTCTCTTTGTTGAATAAACCATAACCGGCTTTGATTAAAGGATAATTCGTAATATTCTTTTTGATCCACCGGTTCGATCTCGACAAATTTTTCTTTGGCTGACGTTCGGATAATTTCGCCCAGTCCCCTGATGGTTTGGGATTTAAATAGTTCTATAAGGGGTATTTTTACGCCCCATTCTTTATAGATTCGTGATGTAATGACGGTTGCTTTTAAGGAGTGCCCGCCCAATTGGAAAAAATTGGCTTCCCTGCCGATGATATCTTTGTCCAGGGCTAACACTTCCGCCCAGACAGCCGCCAATTTTTCTTCGATTTCATCAGCCGGTGCGATATAGTCGTCCCCAGCACTTATTCCAGGATCAGGTAAGGCTTTGCCATCTATTTTCCCGCTGGGATTGAGGGGAATTTGTGGAATAGAAACAAAATAAGATGGTACCATATAATCGGGCAGGGAACGGGATAAATAATTTTTTAATTCCTCTTCCCCTGTTCCTGTTTGGGCAGCAGATAGAACAATGTAAGCACAAAGGTATTGGTTACCACCTTCATCATCTTTTGCCACAACGACAGCATCTTTTATATCTTTATGGTTCCGTAATTGATTTTCTATCTCTTCCAATTCAATCCTGAATCCCCTGATCTTTACCTGGTTATCGATTCTGCCTAAAAACTCTACATTGCCATCCGTCAGCCATCGCGCATAATCACCGGTTTTATATAATCGCTCGCCTTTGATTCCGTGGGTTTCATAGATGTTCTTTATAAAAGAGCGGCCGCTTTTTTCCGGGTCGCTGAGATAACCTTTTGCCAGGCTGTCGCCGGCAATATATAACTCCCCCGCCTTATTCACCGGGCACAGTTTAAAATGCCTGTCCAATATGAGAAATTCTGTGTTGGCTATTGGTTTGCCAATGGGTATACTGGCCAGGTGATCGAATCTTTTAACACCTGGTCTGTCAATTTCTAATACCGCTGCAATAATGGCGCATTCCGTGGGGCCGTACATATTAAATACCCGGCAATCCTCACTCACCGATTCAAAACTCTGCTTCAACAGGTCAACAGTCAATTTTTCAGCCCCGATAAAAAGATACTTTAACGTTTCCAGTTGTTGCCCCCGTTGAACATAGTATCTACACTGGGTGGGAGTGACATGCAGTACTGTAATATCATTTTTGTCCATAAACGCACTGCAAATTTCCGGGTTCAGCAGTATGTCATCGGGAACCATATACAAACATGCACCTGATGTTACGGTTATAAATATTTCCCATACGGACCAATCAAAATAGTAGGACAGGTTCTGAATGGTACGGTCTCCTGAACCCATTCCCAACCGATATCCCCAATGCAAAAGAGGAGATATATTTGAGTGGGTAATGGGTACGCCTTTGGGTTTCCCGGTGGAACCAGATGTATAGATAATGTAGGCCAGATTATCGGAATGATGAGTGATGAATGATGAATGATGAAGAGAAACTACAGGCGAATTCATTAACAATTGATAATTGATAATTGACAATTGACAATTGGAAGGGGTTAACCATGAAGAACACGAAGAAGACTCCGTTAATAAAATCTCTGCACCGCTGTCTGCCAGCATATATCGTTTTCTTTCTTCGGGATACTTCGGGTTAACAGGTAAATAAGCACCGCCTGTTTTCAATATTCCCAGGATACCGATGACCATTTCCGGGGAGCGTTCCAACATGATTCCTAGGGCATCCTCTTTTCTGACTCCTTTTGAATGAAGACATGCTGCCAGGCTGTTAGACCTCCGGTTTAATTCGCTGTAAGTGATCATTTGATCTTCAAATGTAACCGCTGTACTGTCCGGTCTCTTCTCCGCCTGCTCTTCAAACAGTTCATGGATTGTTTTATCTTTTGGATACTCCCTGATCGTATCGTTAAATTCGTAAAGCAACCGCTGTTTTTCCGCCGCGGAAATGATCTCGATATCTTTCAATTTAATTAAAGGTTGATCAACCGCGGCTTTAACCACATTCTTAAAATGAGAGGCCAAACGTTTAACGGTTTCTTCTTTGAAAATGCCTGTGTAATACTCGATGTTTATATAAATGTCTTCTCCCCGCTCATAAACATAAAATGTCATATCAAATTTAGCGGTAGTGTTTTTATATTCCTCACCTTCTCCCACCTGGCGGATGTCCATGAAATTCTGGACGATCATGCAGATATCAACCAGGGGATTCCTGGACACATCTCTTTCAATATCAAGCTTTTCGATCAGTTCTTCAAGTTGCATATCCTGGTTTTCAAAGGCTTTAATGCTGTGGGCAACGGTTTCTTTCAAGAAAGCCTCATAGGTTTTTTCTCCCCGGGGGTGATTTTTCATGGCTAAGACATTGAGAAACATGCCGATAATTAGCTGGAGATCGGCATGGGGCCGTCCGGCAATGCCACTGCCGATGATAATATCTTCCTGGGCGGTATACCTATAAAAAAGCGTACTTAAGGCTGCAAGAATATTCATATATAAAGTGCCGCCGCAGGCGGAACCCAGGGCTTTGAATTTTATTGCATCTTCCCTTTCAAGCATAAAATCATAATTACTTCCGGCAAAGGTAAATACTTCCGGCCGTTTATAGTCTGCCGGCAAATTCAACCGGGGGATTTCACCGGAGTGTAACTCCAGCCAATAATCCTCCTGTGTCTTTATATCACCGCATTCATAGGAAAATAAACGGTGCTGCCATGCTGAAAAATCTTTATATTGGAGTCTCAACGCGCCTAACTCTTCTCCATTATAAAGGGAAATGAAATCTTCTGTCAGAACCGTGTGAGATGTTCCATCCGATATGATGTGGTGCATATCGACTATCCAGGTATGGCTGCCGTCAGGAAATTTGATTAAACCGGACCGTATAAGCGGTGCCTGAGACAGGTCGAAGGGGCGAATGAACTCAGATGACAGATGACGGATGACGGATGACAGATGAGTACCTGGTTTGCTTTCTGTTGTCTGTCCTCTGTCGTCTGTCCTCTGGCTTCTTTCCCCTGTGGATAAATTATAATATTCGGTCTCAAATTCCACATTATCATGAATTCTTTGTACCGGCTGATCTTCTGCCACCATAAAGGATGTGCGTAAACTTTCATGTCTTGCGATAAGTTTCTTTAATGCGGATTCGATTCTATTTTCGTCTATTTCTTTCCCCAGGGGGAAGAACAGGGGGATATTGTAAGCGACCCTGTTTATACCCGTTCCCGGGGAAGCGTCCGCAACTGCAAATTGCTGGATAAAATACAACCGCTTCTGGGCTGAAGAGAGTGCATAATACTCTTTCTTTTCCACCGGCTGTATCGCATCATATTTATCTATTGACGCTTCTTCTATATATTCCGCCAGTTCCTTTAAACCAGGCCCCAGGAATATCTCCGCAAGCGGTACCTTCACATCGAACACTTTATGTATTTTCGAAGCCAGTATGGTGGCTTTTAACGAATGCCCGCCCAGATCAAAGAAATTTGACTCAATACTTATTTTATTTGTTTGGATATTGAGTACGTCAGACCATATCTCCGCCAGTTTTTTTTCTGTTTCGGTTACCGGGCCTTTATACCCTTCTTTTGTAGTGATTCCAGGTGCAGGTGCAGGCAGGACTTTCTTATCGACTTTGCCGCTGGGGGTCAGCGGGATTTTGTCCACCCGGATAAAGTAAGCCGGGACCATATAATCCGGCAGCTCAACAGAAAGGTAATCCCTTAATTCCGTACTGCGCACCGGCCCGTCAAACAACCCTGCATCTTCACGGTAAGGTACGATATAAGCACAAAGATATTTATCTCCATCTTCCGATGAGATATCCAATACCACGGTCTCTTTTACCTTTTCGTGGGCCAGTAACGTATTCTCAATCTCTCCCAACTCGATTCGATAACCCCTGATTTTTACCTGCCGGTCGATACGCCCCAGAAACTCGATATATCCATCCGAAAGCCATCGCACCAGGTCACCGGTTTTATATAGTGTTGCAGGGAACAGGCTTGCCTGTTCCCTAACCACGAATTTCTCCGCTGTGGATTCCGGACTGTTTATATAGCCCCTGGCAAGACTGTCCCCGGATATGCATAATTCCCCGGGTATACCCACAGGTTTGAACTGCAAGTTTTCCCTATCTAAAACGTAAACCCTGTTATTATCTACGGGTTTGCCGATGGGAATATTGTATACGGGGTTCTCAACCGGGTAGAAGGTGGTTACTACGGTATTCTCCGTAGGGCCGTAGTTATTGTATAGATCATAACTTTTCTTTACAAATCGCTGGAGTTTATCACCCCCGGTGAGCAGGATCCGCAGCGAACGGTTATCTTTTTCCATGAATTGCTCGCACAGTTGGGTGGGTAAAAAACTTACAGTGATATGATTTTGCTCGAAATAGTCATTTAATCTGTCGATGTCCAACTTTATGGAGTTATCGATAATATGTAACGCCGATCCTTTTATTAAATAGGGGAACAGTTCCCAGACCGAGGCATCGAAACCAAAACCGGCATACAGGGCCGCACGATCCGAGCCTGTTATGCTGTAATTCCTGTTGTGCCAATAACAAAGATTCACCAACGATCGATGGCCCACCATAACTCCCCTGGGATTTCCTGTGGTTCCCGATGTATAAATGATGTAAGCAAGGTTGCCCGGGGACAATGATAAGCCTGGATTTAACGGTCCCGTATCGATATCCCGGAGAGAACCGAGATCATCTTGATGTTTCTGTTTTTTCCATTTTTTATTTTTTTCCCGGGGTGCTTTCTTATTAATAGTAATTAATGTATCATACCTGAATTTGGTCAACTCATTTTCAATGGTATATATTTTATCTGAAAACTCCACCGTTTCCACTTCTTCCAGGTCTTCGGCCAGGTCCTTCCAGAATCCCCGGGATACGAACAACTCGGAAGAAAAATCTGTTTTTGTATTGACGTTATGTTCCTTATCTTTATTGACATTTTTAAATGCCGTCAGCTCACGGATCATGGTCTCTTTTTTATCCTGGTTCATGATATCGCCGATGAATAGATACCCCCGGTCTCCCATCAGGCCCAGCGCCTTTTTAATTACTTTTTTCAAATAATGATGGCCGTGAAAACATTGGATCACGCTGTTCATGATAACCAGGTCAAAATTAGCTTCACTTTTGTCTATTTTATGAATTTCATGGGCCGCAAGAGTTGAAAGCATTATGTTTTGGAGATTTTCTTCTTTTAACCTTTTTTTATTTTTTTCAATGATTACTTCGGAAAGGTCTGTGCCGTAATAGAAGCCGACTTTGGGTGCGATTCGATACATGGTGATACCGGAGGCACAGCCGATTTCCAGCACCCGCATCCCCGGGTTAAGGAGCGGTTCCAGTTTTCCCAGGATATTATCGCCGTATTCATCCATCTCTTCCCTGGACAGCGGTTCCCCTGTAAAGCTGCTCAACCAACCACCGCCGGTAATATCATCCACCGCCGACTCGCCCACATGGTGCCACAACTCTTTATTCATCAATTCACTTTGTTCCGCTTCATCTTCCAGGAAAATATTTTCACTGTTCACGCATAAATAGCTGTGAAAATCTTCACACTCCCACTGTAATCGATTCAAATTTCTTATATATCCTTTTTCCGATATGACAACATTAATAGAGGCATCGTTTATTATGTATTTAATTCTTTCCACAGGCAGCGCGGGGTCGATGGGAACATAAGCAGCCCCTGCTTTAAGGGCGCCAAGAATAGCTGCCGAACAATTCAAGGAAGGGGAAAGCCATATACCTACACGGCTTTCCGAAGGGATTCCTTTTTCTTCCCAGAGATAACGGGCCAACCGGTTGGCCCTGAGATCCAGTTCATTATAGGTTATCATATAATCTTCATATACAACGGCTGCAGCATCCGGGGTTTTCTCCACCTGTTCTTCAAACAGTTCATGAATGGTTTTATCCTTCGGATACTCTTTTGCTGTCTCGTTAAATCCATAGAGTACTTCTCTTCTTTCTTCTTTAGATAATATATCGATATCTTTTAACCTGGTGCCGGGTTCTTTGCTAACGGCTTTTACCACGTTCTTAAAGTGGGAAACCAGCCGCCTGAGGGTTTCTTCTTTAAATACATCTGTATAATATTCAATCCTTATGTAAACCTCTTCCCCGGCTTCATGGATAAAAAATGTCATATCAAATTTGGCGGTGGTATTTTTATAATCTAAGTCCATGGATGGGGCATTTCCGATTAAGGGCAGTTCTTCTAACTGGCGATAATTCTGGACCACCATGCAGATATCGAACAAAGGGTTCCGGGAGGGGTCTCTCCGGAGGTTGAGTCGGTCCACCAACTCCTCGAACTGGACATCTTGATTTTCAAAGGCTTTGATACTGCGGTTAATCACTTCTTTTAAGAAGGCTTCATAGGTTTTCCCAGGACCGGGATAGTTCCTCATGCCCAATGTGTTGATAAACATGCCGATAATAGGTTCGAGGTCAGCATGGAATCTCCCTGCGATACCGCTGCCGATGATGATATCGGTTTGTCCTGTATATTTATAAAAAAGGGTGTTCAGTGCCGCCAGGATATTCATGTAAAGGGTGCCGCCGTTCTTTGAACCCAAAGCCCTGAACGCCGCGGCATCCTCCCTGTCAAAGTCAAAATCATAATTATCCCCTGCAAAACTAAATACATCCGGACGTTTATAGTCGGCCGGCAGATACAGCCGGGGAATTTCGCCGGTTTCCCTGTAGAGTGCCACCCAGTAATCCACCTGTGCTTTGATTTGCGGCGTCTCCAACAAATCATTCTGCCAGGCTGAAAAATCTTTATATTGAAGCTTCAAACGGTCCAACTCATCTCCATTGTAAAAAGATAGAAAACTTTCAATAAGAATGGTATGGGATGTCCCATCCGCTGCAATATGATGGATATCCACAATCCAGGTGTTGTTCCCGTCGGGATGCCGGATTAATGCCGACCGTATAATGGGGGTTTGAGACAGGTCAAAGGGACGAATAATCTCCCGGAGAAGGGTGGGTGCGGCTGAATCATAAAACTCGATTTCAAGTTCAATACCATCATAAACCTTTTGAACCGGTACTTCATTCACCATTATATACGACGTGCGCAAAATTTCATGCCTTTCCACCAGCTTCTTCATTGCCAATTCAAGTCCCTTTTTTTCCAGGTTTTTACCGACAGGAAAAATAAAGGTCGAATTGTAACCGGTACTGTCCAAATCCATTTGCTGTAGAAAATACATCCTCTTTTGTGCCGATGATAACGGATAATATTCCTTTTTTTCTACCGGTTCGATGGAGGTATACGTTTCCTCGTCCCTGGCTCCCCCTTTTTCGATGTAAGCTGATAATTCTTTTATGACCGGTTGTTTAAAAAATTCTTCTATGGATATTCTTACATTGAATTCTTTGTGCAGTTTCGATACCAGGGTGATCACTTTTAGTGAATCACCACCCAATTCAAAGAAATCATCTTCGATTCCAATGGGTTCGATGCCGAAGAATTTTTGCCACATCTCCACCATTGCTTGCTGTACCGGGTGGGAAGGTGAAGGCGGGACATAGGGCCGGGACAACTCCGGCCTTGAATGAAGACGGGAAGAAGGTAGATCATTTTTCCCGGAGGGTGCATCTTCCCGGAGAGATTCCAGTTTAACCCATTTGTCGATCCTGGCCTGGAGGTCCCCGGTGGATACCACTACCTGGCCTTCCCGGCAGTGGGATAAAACCCGTTTAAAGGTTTCCAATCCTTCATCCACACTCATGGATAATTCAATGGTTTCCGCTGCTACACCCGATAGGCGGGTGTGCGCCGTTAGCTCTTTAAACAACCACTCTGCCGTACCTATGCTGAGCCAGGGGACAGGATGATGCTGGTTGTGATAATGAACCAGGGTATCCATAAAAACAATCGAGGCCCCGTAAGCAGCAAATCCCAATCCCCCCAATACCGTTACCAGGGAAGAAACCACCATACAAAAATCCAATTCTTTCTCCCTCAACACCTTTTCCAAAACCAGGAGACCGTAAACTCTTGCCTGGAATTGCGTTTTACAACCCTCCTCATCCAGGTACCCGA
>Ga0114923_10002929_pt1 | contig 11514 bp, 12 predicted proteins | sample SumtaG_FD_89578 | JGI IMG/M metagenome (GOLD analysis project Ga0114923, IMG submission 89578) | Deep subsurface microbial communities from Indian Ocean to uncover new lineages of life (NeLLi) - Sumatra_00157 metaG | ecosystem: Environmental > Aquatic > Marine > Oceanic > Sediment | place: near...
AGATGGTCAAAGGACTCGACCCTAATGTCGTGCAGGAGCTTGCGCTGGAGGCGGCATACCTGGACTCAGCCGGCTACCGCAAAAGTAAGCATACTACCCGGACGGTTCGCGAGTTTTGTGATTCACTCAGTTCCGATTCGCCCTTTCACCTTCAAAGCTTTCTACAGGAAACGCTCACCCGGAATGTCGGAAAAGAAAAAGCCGAACAGATAAAGAACCAGATACAGCACGCACTACAAAAACGCGACCCGTTTATTCCAATCCGTACCGCAGAGCCCCGAAAGTTGGCCTCGGTCCTGGAAAACCAGCATCCACAAGCAGTGGCGGTAGTATTGTCAGAGCTTGATGCCATGAAAAGCTCAGAGGTACTGGGTTTTTTGGGCGACGGGGTCAGGCTTAGCGCTATAAGCAGAATGACAGCGAGAGATTCGGCGACAGCGGAGGCAAAGACCCGCATCGCAGAGACGGTGAGCAAATATCTTGAGACGGTCGAAGCGCCACCGGTGCTGCTGCCAAGGATTCAGCCGAAACCGTCGTTGAGAAAAGTGGCTGTGATATTGCGAAACATGGGCACAGAGCTTCGAGATAATCTTCTTGCATCCATGCAAACGGAAAACCAGGCAGCGGCCGAGATGGTGACAAAGCTGATGGTCCTGTGGGAAGATATCCCGCATGTTGCGGACAGGTCGCTGCAGAAGGCACTGAGGGGCATAGACTCGCGGAAATTGGCACTTTCGCTGGTTAACGCCGACGAGGAAACAGCAGCCAAAATCAGGTCCAATATTTCCGCGCGGACGGCAGCAGCGATTGACGAGGAATTGTCGCTTATGTCTGGCCCGCTGAAAGAGGAAACGGACAAGGCCCGCAACAGCATAATCGAAGCTTTGCGTGAAATGAACGATCGCCGTGAACTTAAATTTATGGAAGAGTAGGCCAATGGCCTTAACGCTGACAGTAAATCTCGAGCGGGCGATTGAGTCGGCAAGACTTTTGGATAATCATCCGGGCGGCAAAGAAATGTCGGCCGGAGACATGACGGGCCAGCAGGCCGAGTTGCAGCAGCACTGTCAGACGCTGCAAGCTGTTATCAATAAACTCAATCAGTTTTGTGAGACGCTGTTCACCGAGCACAAGCAGGAGATAGCCAAACTGGCGGTTGAAATCGCCAGAAAGATACTTTTTCAGCAGGTTGAGCAGGGAGACTACAAAATAGAAACGATTATTGCCGAAGCCATCAAGAACATACCGGCCACTGGGCAGTTGGCGGTACACTTGAACCCTGCCGACCTGGCCCGATGCGAGCAACTGCTGCAGGACGAGCCTGCAGGGCCGTTGGCTGGAATTAAATTCGTCGCGGATGCAAACGTAGGACGAGCAGAATGTCTGGTGGAGAGCCCAAAAGGGACAATTGAATCTCGGCTCGAAGGGCACCTTGAGCAAGTGGCAAAGGCATTGGAAAAAGCAGAATAGATTATGGTTGCGCAAAAGCTGAAAGAATTTTCGATTGACTTTGACAAATTTCACTCTGCCCTGCGCGGTGTGAATCTGCTCAAGTGCCGGGGTTCGGTGGTAAAGGTCTCCGGGCTGACGGTCGAATCATCGGGGCCGCAATTAGGTCTGGGTGAGTTGTGCGGAATAAATCTTCGCGACGGCCGACGCGTGCTTGCCGAAGTGGTCGGATTCAACAACAACCATCTGATATTGCTGCCCATGGAGCATATCAACGGTATCTCGCCCGGTGATTCGGTGACTGCAAGAACAACGCCGCGGTATATCAAGTTAAGTGAGTCTGTTCTGGGCAGAGTACTAAACGGCCTTGGCAAGCCAATCGATAACGCCGGACCATTAACCGGGACTGAAAAGAAGGCGCTTGATGCAACCAGCCCGCCACCTTTGAGCCGACAAAAAATCACCAAGCCGCTTTCGCTTGGAATTCGGTCAATTGATTCGGTGCTGACGTGCGGCAGGGGCCAGCGAATCGGCATTTTTTCGGGTAGCGGCGTGGGTAAAAGTGTGCTGCTGGGTGAAATTGCCAATTCAAGCGAAGCCGAAGTCAACGTTGTGGCGTTGATAGGGGAGCGTGGCCGCGAGGTTCGGGAATTTCTCGAAGAGGACCTTGGCGCAGCCGGTCTGAGCCGAAGCGTTGTGGTAGTTGCCACCTCGGACTCACCTCCGATACAGCGAGTAAAGGCGGCATTCGTTGCTGTCAGCATCGCCGAGTATTTCAGGGACAAGGGCAGGGACGTTTTGTTCATGATGGATTCGCTAACGCGTTTCGCCCAGGCCCAGCGAGAGATAGGACTGGCAGCGGGAGAACCGCCGGCCGCAAAGGGCTATTGTCCCAGTGTTTTTTCGCTGCTGCCGAGACTCGTAGAGCGGCTGGGTCGCGCTCGGACCGGCAGCATAACCGGAATAGTGACGGTTCTTGTGGAGAATGACGACTTATCCGACCCCGTTGCCGACAGCGCAAGAAGCCTGCTGGACGGTCACATCGTATTGTCAAGAAAGCTTGCTGAGCGTGGACATTACCCCGCTGTGGACATCCTGCAAAGCATCAGCAGATTGATGCCTATGGTAACCAGCGTCGAACACAAGAAAGCCGCTCAGAAGCTCAGGGAGATATACGCCACATATCTCGACGCCGAAGATTTGATAAATATCGGAGCGTTTTCGCACGGCAGTAATAAACGTATTGATGGAGCAATTACGTTAATAGACAGGATAAACCGATTTCTCGTTCAGCCTGTTCGTGAAAGAACCACTTTCGCTCAGACAGTCGAACAATTACTGCAGATTACTCGGACCTGGAATGAATTGCTGGGTGCCTAAAGGAAGTGAGCCGGAAGCCCGGCAGTATTGTGAATCGAAGGTAAGGACCTGAATGAAAAAGTTTGTTTGGCGCCTGCAGCGGGTCCTCGACATCAAAGAAAAGACCGAGCAGAACAAAAGACTGGAACTGCTCAGGCTGACAGAAAAGCTTGCGATGACGCAGGGACAGCTGATGGCAGCGCGCAGAATACTGAATAAGATGATTGATGGCCTGACCGCCAAGAAAGGAATGCGACGACTCAATGAACAAGAGTTCTTCATGAAATATTCGGACACTATCAATGAGCGGATTGACAGACTGAAAAAGAAGGCCATTGAGTTGGAGCAGCAACAAAGGGAAAAAATTGCGGAGCTTCTGAAAATAAGGCGGTTCAAAAAAGCCCTCGAAAAGCTTCGGGCCAAGGCAAAAAGGGGATTTTTGGAAGAAGTCGAAAAACTCGAACAAAAGCAATCGGATGAAAGAGCAATAATCAGCTTCACAAGGAAAATGGCCAAGTTTGCTAAGAATATGCCGTAAATAAGCAAGATTATGGACTATCGGTCAAGGGGTCGACCATGAGTAAGAAAATATTAATTGTGATAATAGCACTGGCGGGCTTGATAAGTTTTGGGGGGACGTTTGGCCTTGCGCTGCTCAACCGGTCAGGTGCAGGCCCGCAGCAGGCTGAGGCAGCCGGATTTGTTCAGGCCACAGACACAACAGCACGCCGGGGCAGCTATCAGACACCACCGCCACAGGCTAATTCCAGGCGTGCGTACGATAGCGCAGACGCCGGTCAAGCTCAAGCTGAGTTCGGCACCGGTGCAGGAAGCATAATACAAATCAAAGAAAAACGACTTAATAATCTGATTAGCGAGCTAAGAGAAAAAACCAAAGAATACGACGGGAAACTACAGCAGATGGAGGCAAAACAGCAGCGATTGCGAAGAACGCATGAGTTGGTAAGAAATGACCTCGAGCAGCTCAACAAAATGCGAATTGAGCTTTCTTCAATTGTCGGACGCCTGAAGAACGAGCAAGAAAAGCTGTCGAAAAGCAGAATCGAAATCGCCGAATCCGAGCAGGTCAACCTGGCATCGATAGCCGCCACCTATGACAGAATGGACCCGGTCAGTGCCAGCAAGATACTCACCAATATGACCAAGACAAAAGGTGCCGACGGTCACAGCGGCATCGATGATGTTGTTAAAATTCTGTACCACATGAGCGAACGGACCAAGGCCAAACTGCTTGCCCAGATGGTCGAGACCGAGCCCAAGCTGACGGCCCTTCTGTGCCGGCAATTGAAGAAAGTAGTCGGGAGCGAGTAATTTCATGGACATAGCAACTATAATAGGAATACTTCTCGGATTTGTCGTAGTAATAAGCGCCATCGTTACCGGCGGCGGCTGGCAGACATTCATTCATGTCCCTTCAATGGCCCTGACAATGGGAGGCATGTTGTGCGCGACCCTCATACATTTTTCGCTTCCGCAGTTTCTCGGTATATTTGCCGTGATCAAGAAAACCATAGTCACTAAGGTCCTACCGCCGACGGAGTTGATTCAGAGAATGATAAACTATGCCGCCATTAACAGACGAGACGGCGCCCTGGCACTGGAACATGAGATACCCAACGTAAACGACCCTTTCTTTCAGAAGTGCTTACAGATGGTGGTCGACGGCCAGGACCCCGACGGTATCCGTGAGCTGATGTCGCTGGAGATACAAAATCTCCAGGACCGTCATTCGACTGGAAAAAAGATATTAGAGTTTATGGGTGCGGCGGCTCCGGCCTTTGGAATGATAGGTACACTCATCGGCCTTGTTCAAATGCTGCGAAACCTCGATTCGCCGGAGCAAATCGGCGCCGGAATGGCCGTCGCTCTGCTTACCACTTTTTACGGGGCACTCTCGGCCAATCTGATTTTCCTGCCTTTGGCAGGCAAATTAGGCATCCATTCCAAAGCAGAAACCACCTCAATGGAGATGATTGTAGAGGGCATCTGTTCCATAGCCCGCGGCGACAATCCAGGCGCTGTCCGTGAAAAGATACAGGCATTCGTCTCGCACGGCAGGCGAGAAGAAGTAAAAGCAACCATATGACATGGCACTGCATACCAGAAAAAACGAATCCGATGAGGCACCGGGCGCACCGGAATGGATGGTAACCTTCAGCGACTGCATGACACTGCTGCTGACATTTTTTGTTCTGTTGATGAGCTTCTCGTCTTTTGATGATAAAACCTTCAGAAAACTGAAAGTAATCTTCGCTAATGCCCTTGGTTCAGCCAGCAAAGCGAGCCGGGAATCCAAGGATTCCGTTGTCCCCATGTTGCAAATTATTCACACCAGAGAGCATGATGACGGCAGCGAGAAGCCCACACTGGTGTCCGGCAAAAAAGACCAACTGATGAAAGAAACGGAACCCGCAGACTTTCGTCGCCAAAAAGTTTTTATAATTCCATCGGAAGAGGTTTTCTGGGCCCGGGGAACCGTCATTTCGCGAAAAGGCCGCGATACTCTAACAAACGTCGCATCATACCTGAGCCAGGTGCCCGGCCCGGTGGTCATCAGTGAGAACGAACCACAAGGCCGCGACCGTAACGGACAATACGGGCTGGCGCGGGCCTGGGCCGTCACGGAGTATTTGACGACGACAGGGGGTTTGAACATGAGGCGATTCTGTCTTTCGGCAGCAACTACAATTGCTGATAAGAACACCGACAGAAATACCCAGGCTGATTCCTCAGCGACTTCGCCAGGAACCGTCGAACGTCACGTTGAAATCGTCTTGCTCGAAAGGAGCGTATACGATTGACTGCTGCAAATAAAGGACAAGCCAAGAAAGGCGGCCCGAAGGTCCCGAGTTATATAGTAACCTTCTCAGACATGGTTACGCTGCTGCTGACATTTTTTGTAATGCTGCAGAGCATGGCGAGGGTACGGGATGAAGAGCTTTTCGACAAAGGCAGAGATTCCTTTATGCAATCGCTCAACAGCCTCGGACTCGGGATACTTCAAGGCAGAAAGCAGAGGCCTGATTTGGGTTATGACAAGATAAGGTACTATGTGGACAAGCCTGACAAGTCCTTCAACAACAGAACAATACATGCCAACCAGGAGAAACTTCGCCGAGTATTCAAAAAGATGACTGAATCCGTCAAAACAATGCGGTCACAAATCACAGGCAAACAGACCGCTTTTTCGGTAACCAATATTCGCTTTTCACCGGGTACGGTGACGCTAAGCGAAAAGGCTCACGGGTCATTGAGTCGATTTGCCAGCCACCTGCGGAGCATCCACCGTGCTGAAAACAGTATCGTCTACGTTATCGGCTTTGCCGCCGATGAGAAAACCGACAGACGGCAATGGATACTATCGGCCCAGAGAGCCGAGTTGGTGGCCGAGTTTCTACAAGAAGCCCTGAATCGCGGACCACCGTCACAAATACAGTCAGCCGCACACGAACAGCAGCCAAAGTGGCCCGTCTTTAGTTGGGGGGCCGGCGCCGGCAGCTATTGGGTAGACGAGCATGCTGCCGCGTCACTGCAACCGTACATACTTATTGGCGTGCTCAAAAAGGGAATATGAGCTCCGGCTACCGCATGGCTGCTCGAACGTCTGGAATTCTTGCGACACCGTCAAGTTTTTCGACAATTTCGGCTATTTACCCAGCAACCGGCCATTGGAAACACGCCTGAAGCTAAGCTAAACGCCATTTGTCGATTCGGGCACACGATTTGCTCTTTTAATAGTCAGCAAGCAATTAGATTCGGTGTGTTTTCCGTGGCGGGATACAAAAGCAAAATCCTTATGTTTGCGGCTTTAGCCGCATTGGTTTGCAGTGTTATGGCGGCACAGTCTGCCGGACGAGATACTGCCGCAGCTGGGTCGTTCCGGACCGACTGCTCCGAGCAGCCGGCACAAATAAATGCCGGGCGCTTCGGGCAGCACGCTTCGCAATTCGGCAGTGACCCGAACTTTGCCCTCAAACCACCGACGGGGCCGAGTAACAAAGAGCTTCTTGTAAAGATGTTACTTTCAATCATCGTGGTCACTGTGCTTGGTGCCGGAGCAATTTACGCATCACGAAAATTTGGCACCAGGTTTGCCGGATTGAGTGGTAAGACTATCGAAGTCATTGAAACGGTACACATCGGTCCGCGCAAAAGTCTGCACCTGCTGAAGGTAGGAGCAAGCAGTTTTCTTATCGGCAGCAGCAGCGAGAGCGTTGTAATGCTTGCAGAAGTTACCGAGGCCCTTGCGCAAGAGTCGCAGGAACAATCAAATAGCGGTTGAGGACAAAGTGACACGCAAGGTAGTAAAAGTATATTTGTTGCTGCTGTTTCTGGGCTTGGCAAACCAATCTTTTGCCCAGGCCGACGCTTCAGCAGTCAATACAAATCCTTCCGGTACGATACCAAGCATTGGTGATTTAATGACCATGATTGACAAGGCCGCGGCCGAATCTTCTGAAAGCAGGGACTGGTCGACCCCGGTCAAGCTTGTAATCGTATTCGCCGGCCTTGCGATTTTGCCAAGTTTACTTATTATGATGACATCTTTCACACGGATTATCATAGTATTATCTTTTGTTCGAAGGGCACTGACTACCCAGACTATACCTCCCACAATAGCTGTCGTCGGCCTGGGGCTTTTTCTTACGCTGTATACGATGACTCCGACATTTTCCCAAATCAACACCGCGGCCGTACAACCCTACATTTCAGACGATATCGACCTTCAAACGGCCACGATCAGAGCCGGCGCGTATATGAAGGATTTCATGCTTCGACAAAGCAGAGAGGCGGATTTGTCCCTTTTTGTGCAAATGGCCAAGATAGAAGCGCCGTCAAGTCCGACTGACATCCCCATGCACATAGTGGTGCCGGCGTTTATCATCAGCGAATTCCGGACGGCCTTTGAGATAGGGTGTTTGCTGTTTATCCCGTTTTTGCTTATCGACATGGTCATTGCCGGCGTGCTGCTCAGCGCGGGCATGATGATGCTTCCGCCTATGATGATTTCCCTGCCGTTTAAGCTGATGCTTTTTATTCTCGTCGACGGCTGGGCGCTGCTGGCAAAAAGTCTGAGTTTAAGCTTTAATTAGCCAAGATGCGGGAAAGTACCTGATGGACAGCAGTTTTGCTTTATACCTTGGCCGACATACTCTTGAGACAGCTTTGTTACTGGCGGCCCCCATTTTGCTGACCTGCATGATAGTGGGCGTAACGGTAACACTTTTTCAAGCGGTTACCTCCATACGCGATATGACATTAACTATTGTTCCCAAATTGCTTGCGGCCGGAGCGGTATTACTGCTTTTCAGCGGCTGGATGCTGGAGGTAATTCTCAGATTCGTGAACGAAATTTTCGGTTACATTCAGAATGTCGGCCACTAACAGCACATCCGCAGAGCTGACCGGGCAAAATTGCCACCTGACAATATGCTTGAAAAAATATTTGGTTTCGTTCTGGTGCTGACAAGGATTTCGGCGCTTTTTCTTGTGCTGCCGGTCTTTAGCTGGCGGACCATACCGGTCAGAATCAAAGCTGCCACCGCAATAATACTTGCGGTTTTTATTTCGACGGTGACACCTATTGACCTTGACTACAGTCAAGTTTCGGCGGTTGAGGCGTTTTTGCTGATGTTCAATGAGGCCGCTTATGGGCTGGCGCTGGGGCTTATAGCATTTTTTTTATTCTCGGTCGTCAAATTGTCCGGCAAGTTCATCGAAAGACAAATGGGCTTTGCCATGGCTAGTATCCTGGACCCTCTGACCGGCGAGAATTCGCAACCATTGAGCAGTCTGCTTGAAATGATATTCATAATCATTTTTCTCTCGGCCAACGGCCATCACATGTTTCTGCTGATAATATCGCGCAGTTACGAGGCGTTTCCAGCCGGCAGCACCCCGACAATTGATGTGCTCACCGGCGGCGTTATTGAGGCCGGAGCCATGATGTTTCTTGCGGCCTTGAGATTAGCCGTGCCTGTCTTTGCGGCATTTTTGCTTTTGATAGTTATCCTGGGTGTACTGGCACGCATTGTCCCGGAGATGAATATTTTGTTTATCAGCCTGCCGGTGCGCGTAGGTCTCGGCTTGATTATGGTGACGACTTTTCTACCCTACGTTAACGGTTTTGTCTCCGAATTTGCTGAGTTGATGGGCAAGCTGCTGCCTTTATGACAGAAAAAGGCAAATGCGACACATTACGGCAGGTCAGTTGAGAACAGAGGTCGGATATGCCGGATTCTCCAGCCGAAAGAACTGAACAACCAACGCCAAGAAGGATTTTGAAGGCCAGAGGCGAAGGTCAGGTACCGCAGAGTCAGGAGATGATGTCGGTTGCGTCGCTTGTGGTGCTTGTGGCAATGATTTTCTTCATGGCGCCGGCCCTTATGCGATGGCTCACTGCTGAAGTGGCCGCGGGGATGTCCTGCCAGACGTCCGTCTTCGCAAGCAGTGAGTCGTTTTTGCACTTTATAAACACAAAACTGGCCGGCGCAGCCTTAGTCGTTCTGCCAATTATCGCGGCACTGGTGGCCGGTTCGATATTCATGGGGATTGCCATATCCGGGCCGAATTTCGCTCCTGGTGCGATTAAGCTCAAATGGGACGTTGTCAATCCTGCGGCCGGCCTGAAAAAGCTTTTCAACACAGAATCAATGGTAAAATTGTTGCTGTCCATTTTGAAGCTTCTTTTTGTCTCGCTCGTGGTGTGGTTCTATTTGCGCGACCGTCTTGATGAATTTTTGCTTCTCCGTTGGGCATGGTCCACACAGATAATGGCGGGGATAGCAAAAATTATTGGGGGATTGATGATAAGGATTTGTCTGGCACTTCTGGTGATAGGTCTGGCGGACCTTTTCTATCGCAAATGGAAACACATCGAAGACCTGAAAATGACCAAACAGGAAGTCAAGCAGGAGCGCAGGGACACTGACGGTGCGCCGGAAGTTAAGGGAAGAATCCGCAAGCTGCAGCTCCAAATGAGCCTTAAACGCATGCTGCAGGAAGTGCCGAAGGCAACAGTTGTTCTGGTCAACCCGACACACGTTGCCGTTGCCCTGCGTTACGAAGGCAAGACCATGGAGGCTCCTGTGGTGGTGGCCAAAGGGGCAGACCATATGGCAGAAAAGATAAGAGAAATCGCCAGAGCTTACGGCGTACCTGTTGTCAGAAAGCCTGAACTGGCAAGGGCCCTCTACTCAACGGTCAAACTCGACGAGTCCGTACCGAATCACCTGTATATGGCCGTGGCAGAAATACTGGCTATGATTTACAGGCTGCGACAGCAAAAGACCCAGAAAAGATGAGTCGGCTATCAAGCCGGATGCGAGCAGCAATCTCCATCATCACAAACACAAGGTCACTACTACAGACAGTTCAGGTAAACTCTTAAATCGGCAGGTTTGAGATGTCCGGAGTTCGCCGGCTCGGGTCCAGTAATTTGAAGACCGGCGGCAAGGAAAAACTGTCATTACATGGTGCTGAAACCGAGGGCGGCCATCTGGTTTTGCAAAAGGGCGAGGGCCTTTTCCATGCGTGCGAACCGCCCTATCAGCCTTTTTTCTTTCAGGTCCAGGCGATATTCCTCGCCCTCGATTTTCTCCTGCAGGTATTCTATCTGGTCGCTGACGTGGTCCTGGTCGATGTCCATCGAGCCGGAAGTCGCTTTCAGGATTTTATCAAGCTGGTCCTCGATGGCTCCGGTAAAACCCTGCTTGACCCGGACGGTAGCGTACATAGTGTCGGAACCCGCCGCCGGTACGCTTATGGCCACCTGCAGACCGTTTTCGGGGTAGACAGGATTGCCGTTATCGTCAAAAGTGCTATCGCCTATGGCAACATTATCAATGATAGTGCCGGCCGGGCGATAGGCGGAGGCGTCTTCCGAGGCGAGCTTAAACTCCACTGTCTGGATGCTGCCGGCGGAATATGTGACCTTGACGGTGTAGCTGTCGGCTGTTGTATAATTGCTGCTTGCCCCGTAAAACTTAATGTTATCGCTGGTGCTGCTGCCGGTCTTGTCGGCTCCGATGAGAGCAAGGACGTCGTTATAATTCTCGGCCACCGCCTCGTCAAAGACGGTCATATCAAGGCTTAACAGGCCGTCTTTGTCCAACTCAAGTCCAATATTGACCGGATTAAGAAAAGTATCGATATCTTCGATGAATCCGCTGGTCCGGGTATACAGCGGATCGCGAATGCGACTTTGGATTGTCGAGACCACATAATCGCCCATGAGGACGCCGGCTGTCTTCAAAACATCATTATAGCCGGTCTTTTCCTTGATGAAGTCGACGGCAAGGTTATAGGCATTTATCATGGAATTGAGCTTGTCTTTGACCGCCTGAATGTCTCTTGTCAGGGTAATTTCCTCACCGCCGGCGTCAGTAGTATCGTGTAAGTGCAGCGTCACACCGGAAAGGACATCATCGACGGTATTCGAGCTTCTGTGAATATAACCGTCATTGCCGGCCGTTGTTTCTGCGATACTGCCAGTTACGGGACCGCCAGAAGTCAGCGCCGAAGCGTCAATCATGAGAAGGTCGACGTCGCCCAAACTGCTCGAAAAGTCGAAATAGGTGCCGGTATCTATAGGCGCCAAGGAAACGGTTATATCATTTTCATTGACAGTTGATAACTTCTCAAGCTCCAATTTAATGGCGGCCGCATCAGCGTTATGAGCTATCG
>Ga0114923_10002931_pt1 | contig 11510 bp, 7 predicted proteins | sample SumtaG_FD_89578 | JGI IMG/M metagenome (GOLD analysis project Ga0114923, IMG submission 89578) | Deep subsurface microbial communities from Indian Ocean to uncover new lineages of life (NeLLi) - Sumatra_00157 metaG | ecosystem: Environmental > Aquatic > Marine > Oceanic > Sediment | place: near...
AATAAGCAGTAAGCTTTGAAAAGTCCGGTGTTCTCAGGATGGGCAATTCGTTAGGTTGAGGAGTTGGTGCTACCTGAGCATTCACAAACGCAAGAGCAACCAATATTACCACCAACACAAAAACAGATTTCTTTCTCATTTTATCTCCTCTCAGAAAACATTAGCGTTTCCTTCTCAACATTACCGCAGCCAAGCTGAGCAGTAAGAGTAATTATCAATACCCATATCGTTCTTCAATGTATGATAGCCAGTCTTTCCACTTGTCGTTGGAGTCGTTCTTTCTAACCCAACTGACAAACTGTTGGTGCGTAAAGGTCGCAAACCTTCCTTTGCCATCAAAGAGACCTGTCCAATCTCTTGTAAAGTCACTTACTCCAGCTGGACTCATGCACTCAATCAAGGTTCTGTTTCTAACGTCACAAGCCACGCACGAGAAGACAAAGTCGTACTTACCCGATTTGGCAATCCCCTCGGCCAACGCCTGCTGCCGAAAAAGCTGACAGCCGGAAATAGCTGCTGGGCATCTTCTCAAAGTCTCTTTGCCTTTGTCGCTGATTTTCAGGTGGTTCCAATACCTTCGGTTTGGCCTGTATTGATTTGCCCACTGCAGTTGATTGCAGTTACTTTCGAGGTCATCATACAGCCGCTCAAAATCCATACATCGCTTTGGGTCAGGATTGTCATACTGGCGGCCGGGACATTCGTAAAACGAATGCTCGGTAAACTTGTTTTCAGTCAGTACCAACCCCTTGCCCCCGTTTACTATAAATGCAACATCGGGTGAAGTCTGGTTCTTGCCCCTTTTCCCGCCAGCTGGCTCACCCAATAAAGTGGCGGGGTCTAAAGGCGGTTCTTCCTCATACTCCAGTTCTATACTGTCAACGGATTCAATAAGCGGAGAGACTCGCTTCAAGAAGCCGCCAAGTGTGCAAAGGTCACGCTGAAAAGGAAAGTAAAGATTGGCGCATAAAACCCAAGAGCTTTTTAGGTTGTGGACGCCATCGTGCTTCTCAATATCGTTTTTCTTAAGATAGTCCGGCAAAGAGTGCGGGGAACCGCTGCGAATACCGGGCCATAATCCCTCTTCCCAAAGGTCCTTTGGCAAAATCCAAGGTCTTTTCTTGCCATTCTGTTCACCTTGATCCCGACAATCAATATGCCTTAAACGCCAATTAATCTGCTGCTCTTGAACGTATGTATCAAAATCTGACATTTATTTTTCTATTTTATTGGCCAGCCGCCGTGGGCTTTATCCAGACTTCCTTCCCATAAGGACATTAAAAAGATGTTTCTGAGTTAGAGCCAATTCTCTTATACCTTCTTTCTTCTTGCAGATCTTTCCCATTCTCTGAAGTTATCCACATCATTTCGTACAGAGGCTACTGCTAAAGCAATGACTACTGCATCATCTAGGTATCCTATTCCAGGAATAAAATCAGGTATTAGGTCAAAAGGATTAACAAAGTAAAGAATCGCTGCTATTGCCCAGACGATTGTTTCCCAGGGCACATCTCTATATTCACCCTTGATATATGCACGGACCAGACGGATTAGAGTCATCAGATCATCCCAGCATTTTGCCAATAATCCCTTGTTCCTGCGGGATTTTTTAATTGCTTCATCTAACAAATGTGCCGTTTTGTTCTTATCTGATGCATATTCTTCTGCGATTTTCTTGCTCTTTTTCAGCTCCCGTTTAGCGTCTTGTTTGGTAATCTTTTTTGCCTTCTTGGTTTTAGTTTTAGCCTTGGTAGTTTTGCTGACTTTTTTCTTCGCTCCTGTTGAAGTGGCCTTTTTTATTTTCTTTTTCTGCTTTTTAGCCATATTGAATTCTCCTTCTTTCCCTCCGAATTTTGGCATTTAACCAAAGCTTTGAGACCATACTGGGATTAGCTGTCAATTTTTGTACTCATCTGTCTAATATCGTACTTCTGACAGAATGCCGCAACTGCATCAGGAATATCCCAAGCAACCAAATAGGCAATAACCTTCTCAGAACTTAAAGGTATTCCTCGCTGAGCACACCTTAAAGCTCTATACTTGATGGCTTGATGGCAACCAGGCAAGGGATCAATTGTTTCAATCTCGACTACGATGTCAGAGCCATCGTCTAATTCAAACAGAATGTCTACGGTATCACCGCAGCAGAAAACATGTTCAATGGTGGTATTCCTGACATTCATAATTCCGATTTTTTCAGGATGTTTTGCTATCCATTCTTTCAAACGTTTGTGTTCTTCACCTTCGCCTCCTGAACCATACTTCCTGATTCTGGAAATCTTTTCTGTCCTGGCTTGCTTCTGCCTTAGCATACCAGGTGGTGTGGGCGGAATATCAAAACTTGCAAAATCCTTCTCAAGAAGGTCTTTTATGATCATTCTGCCGTTTTCATCTCTAATGGTGCTTTTAAGATCTGTCAGAATGCTAGCGATAGCCTCATCGTTTAAGTATCTGAAAAGATGTGTACCCCATCTTGGTTTTTCTCCGCTCACAGAATAATAATCCCAGAAATACAATTGCTTTGCTTCTTCTAAGGGAAGACGTATACGATGATCTCTATCAGCGCACACCGAAGTTTGCTCATCGTTCTGTTCCACTCTCCCAATTTTGAAAAGGCCGATTATCTTTCGGTCTTTTTCATTAGCGCCTGGAAAAAGTGTTGTAAGTACAGCAATTTTCCCGGATTCTACCTTGTGGATTCTTATAGGCTTTCCGGCCCTTTTTCCATGGTGATATGTTCCACCCCCGAAGCGCCATTTGTTAAACAACTCACTTTCGTAGCAGGGAAATTCCGGTGGATTTCCTTTAAAGGCATTATCATAAAATTGCCTGCATAGGCACTGCTCATTACTGCACCATACTCTGCCACTCTTTATATTGTGGATTATATTTTCAATGGAACAGGTGCCATTGAAACCAACATAGACTCCCTCATCAGCATCATTATATGTACATTTAAAAGCAAGGTTCATCTTTTCTCCCTTCTTTAAAAGCTTGCTCATTTGTCATTTTTTACTCTTATTTTATTGGCCAGCCGCTGTGGGCGTCGATTAACCCCTTTATTCGTTTCACCTGTCCGACTATTCTATTACTGTACAGACAAAGCTCGGCTTAGTATACACACATTGTCTGTAGATTGTTCCTCATCTCAACGCCCAATAAAGTTCATTAAGTATTGTTGAATACAGCTCATGAGATAAGGTAAGTCTAGCCTGGCTCCGTCCAACACCTTGCAGTGAGTTAACCTGATAGTCTGCTTGGATGCCAAAATGAAACTCAAAAATTTCTTTACCATAATACTTGGCTGGTCCGGTCTCGATGTCCAAATGGAGATATGCGTCTCGTGCTACCGCCTCAAAAGGTGGGGTTTTGTTTACCATTAGCTTAACAGATTCAACTGGGAAAAAACGACATATCGGTTGAACAATTCTAACACGTTTGCCTTCTCGGCGTTCGGTACCAGCTGAACTGGTTGACTGAAGCTTCATACCGGAGTTGATATCACTTCTTGGATTTGGAAACTGCGAAAAACTTGTTTGTAATATTTCTCGCCGAAAGTAAAAATCTATCCTGTCTGCTTGAGGCTCGCCACTTACAATTTCGGGTACGCCCTGATCTAGATTTGCAAGCGTCCACATAACATTTGTTTCTGTCACGTCAACTATGAGTTTAGGATCACCATTTTCTTGTCGATGACTTTTTGCCGCAAAAGAAAACACATCTCGCTGAAGAATGCATACAGTGTACTCAAGATCTAATTGAGGCATAAAATTTCTCTCTATTTTTATGTTTTTGATTTTGCTGCTCTACTTGCGATTGTGTTCTTCAAAAACTGAATTATTCTTTCCCTATCATGACTTTTTATTTTTAGGTAGTCAAATACAAGGCTATCAATTTCTTTGTGTTCTTGTGATTCAACTTCTTCTAGTGTTTTCAAGACCTCCCGTTTGCGAATAACTGAAAAAATCTTTTTGATCTCATTAGTTTTATTGAAATCAAAATAAACCGCTAATGTTCTTAAATCCACTGCTTCAGCTTTTAACAAACCACCTCCCAAGTTCTTTCGACCGCTTATTTCTCTTAAAAGCCATAGAATAGACGAATTGAAAAATAACCAGAGATTCCACATTATGGATTCGTTCCTCTTGAAGCTATTATTGTAAATATCAACGTAGCTCGACGAAAAAGCACACACACTGTTTACCGCACAAAAGTGCCTTGAGACTCCACGCGGCAATATTAGCATAGGTCTCTCCTTTGATGTTGAGTTGGGGTCAAATGTCTTGACGCCATTCTTGGCGAGAACATCAATTTCCTTAGGACTCAGCTCATTCCTATTGACAAGAAACCTAGCTGTAGACGACAGATCGTAAAGTGCTCCATCCAAATTGGTCATAATAGGTATTGCTGCTTCTTCAAGAAACCGAAACTTGGATATCAAACTGCCGTCAACAAAGTACTCGGTGCTGAGATTAAGACCCTGGCCTATTGCTATGCTGTTTTCGTCAATTTCGTCGTAAGGTCTGCCTTTCTCTCTGAGCACGTCCAGCAATTCTAAAACGCACGTCTCCGAGGCAAGTAGAATTCCCCATTTAATGCTCTCCAGGTTCTTGTCTCCGTAATGATAAACATGACAATCAAGGTTCTTGCTCTCGACAGTTTGTTGTAAACCAGAGAGTGAGAAAGCTTGTCGTTCGAAAGTGTCGTGGCATCTAATGAAGCGCACAACCGCGGCTGGTGAAAGAGCCTTCCCCCTAAATATTAGTATGACGGTATTTATATTCGGACCACTCTTGCTTTCAAAATACTTATAATCACTATCTATAATTGCTTTCACCTCAGTATTTCTTAGGAGAAAGTTTTGCAGTTTCTTGCCGTATTCTGTATCCAACCAAGAATTCTGAGTTATCAGGACCGTGTGGCCTGCTTTATTGACTATGGAAACGCTTAGCTCGATGAAATAGACTAGCAGATCAGAACCTTTAGGCAGTGGTGGATTCCCTGGCCACCTTTGCATGAATGCCTCTTTGAAACCTTCTTTCATTTCTGTAGAGAACTGAGGACTTCTTGCCTCCAAATACGGTGGATTTCCTATGACTATATCGAATCCATCCTTTACCCCGAACATCCACTCAGGATCAAACCATCCACACGGCTTTTCTTCGAACGGCTTCCAGTCTGCTAACTTCAAGGTTTCGACGCTTCCTTCTCCCCAATCAAGGCTCAGTTTTGCCATTGCACTCTGAATTTGCCTGAACTCTTTCTCCGCGCGTGTCTTTTCATTACCGTAGCTAACCAGATAGTCCGCCCGTAGTTTTTTGAGTCTGTCTTTAAGTTCCATAGCCTTTTGCGTTGTGAGCCGACTGCTGTCCAAGCCAATGAGGCTGTTTGCACATACAAATTTGAATTCGAGATTGGGCAAGGGTTCAATCCCTCGATTTGGCTGTGCATCGTCAACAGTCTCATCCACAATAAGTGAAAGAAAACACCGCAGCTTAGAGATCTCAACCGCAATGGGCTGGATATCTGCACCGTAAATGGCGTCTCGGATGATGCCAAGTTTATGCACGTATTCGAGGGCTTCTCGTCCAAGTTTCTTTTCAAATTCCCTTCTGACCATTGGGTCATTTATCTTAGCAAGTATTTTCTCAAGCCACTTCTTGGAGTCAGGGTCTATCTTCCGCAAAATGAGAAGTATCTTTTGCAAAATACCCATAGGAAAAGCGCCACTGCCGCACGCCGGGTCGACAATCTTGATAGCATCGAGGGCATCAAGAACCTCGTCCTTTTGGGACTCTGTTAGGCCCGGTTCCTCATCTGTGTAGCTGAGAAGTGAAGCTATCTTTGATTCAGAAACGCTGGTTTTAGCAAGCAGATATTGCTTGAGACTCTCGTCGACCATATATTCGACGATGGGACGTGGTGTGTAGTAGCTACCCGTTGCTTTGCGAGCAGTCTCTCCGGTTTCAGGGTTGATTTCGGCCAGCAAATTCTCAAATATCCTTCCCAGCATCTCTGGTTCAATCGATAGCTCCACGTCGATTGGTGTATTCTCATCGATAGTAAAGTTGTAGGTTTCAAATATCTCTATTAGGTCGCAGAGCCATTTATTAGGGACTTTTAGTGTATTCAGCAACTGTGCCTTTTGTTGTTCGTTATTGCCGTAGTAATCATCATCATGAGGAGTAAAGAGGCCGCCATTGAGAAATGGGATTAGCGTCCAAGGCTTCGCTTGATACTGTTTCCTATGTTCGTCCATTGGTGTATTTAGAACCTCAAAAAAGAGAGGTTCTAAAATGCTGTGATAGTAGCCGCCTAAGCCCTTGCAGTTTCTTACGACTTTTGAAGATAGAACTTCTTCAGGTAAAAGGGGAACGCCTTGTTTTGAGTATTTCTTTTTGAGAAACCAGCAGAAGACAAGGCGGCCAATCAAGCGGACGGCAAACTCCTTCTTCTTCGTATCATCTGGGCTAGGGAATACCAGGCTCCCTTTTTCATCAAATTTTTGGCTCCTAGCCTTCCTTTTTCCACCCGTAAGTTTTGTGAAGAGAATAGCGATTTTGGTGTAGAAGTCCTTGTTTACCACTTCGATTGAGAACCTATTCTTGAGGTCATCGAAGTCTTTGACCCGTCCTTTAGCAACCAGGTATTGCTCCGGCGTGTGAATTTTTGCATCAGGACCAAGAAAAAACGAATAGCGTCTCGGATTAGAGTATTCTCGCGTCGGCCTTTTTCCCTCTTCCCATTTCAAGTCAATAGTAACCAGAGACAACCGATAGTTTGGAGATGGCTTCGAAGTGAAAAGAACCAAGGCCCGCTTCTGGCCATATTCTGCCAAGAGTCTGAAAGACTCCTTGGACAGGGAAACGCGGGGGTCATTTTCAGAAGTGTGTTGAATCTCATATACGTTTAAATCCAGAGAGTTTGACTGGCCGATTTTTGTGACTTTCTTAGTATACTGGGGGCTGAAAGTTAATGCTATTGCTTCGCTGGTGTCTTCAAAGTCTTCGGGAAGGAACTGGCTCCTGAAGAAGCGAACGTAGCTATTACGGTCATATGGTAAATTGAAGTCCATAGGATCAGATAAGCTCCTCTGATAATATTAGTGATTCTTTCCCCTCTTCGATTTTCTTTTCCCGCTCAATAATGCCAACAAGATAATTGTGGGGACATTGCTTTTCCAGCATCTCGAATTTTTCCTCAAGGCCCTTTAAGTCAATGGACCTGATGAAACGACTGTATCGGTCGGGAAGTGCGTCCAATTCCTTGAGTACGTAGAGAAGGTCTTCAAGGTAGTCTCTTTTTCGTGGTAATTTGTCCTTTAGGGCCTCGACTTTGACAATTGTGTCTCTTTTGCCTCTGTCGAGAGCAACTTCTGCCTTTCTTGTGAACAGCTTGGCCTTTACCTTTTCGTAAACCGGCTCAAACGCATCGCTGGTCTGCTCAGATTGCTCTGACATCTCGGCTTTAAAGAGCTCCAGCGCATCTGCTACACCTAAGGAAGTCGGCTCTTTTGCCTTCGTTCCGAACTTGAAGGCATATTCCTCGCCTTTCTTACCGAAAACGAGCACGCCGGACCGGTCTTTCTTGACGGTTCGTTTTACTCTGCACCTTTTCGGTATGCTGCGTGCCTCCTCGACGATTTCGGGGTTTGATGTTCTCAGCTTCCTAATGAAATTCTCGTAGGTGGCCTCAGGAGACATTTCTTCTTGGCTGCTCAATGCTTCCTTAAACTGCTGTGAGAACCACGATTGGAGTTCTTCATCCTTGGTCAACACCTTAGTATCTTCGCCGAACAGGGCGTGTACCATAGCGATTTTGAGCGTGGCGATTTGCTTCACTCGTGTCTCTCGCTCCCCTGTGGCAGTCGGGAAGAAATTACAGATGAACAATTCGTCGAAGACTTTCTTATTGATGCGGTTTATTCGCCCGACTCTTTGGATTACTCTCGTGGGGTTGTAGGGGATGTCGTAGTTGAAAACGATGCCTGCTCGATGGAGATTGAAGCCCTCAGAGATGGCATCCGTAGCTATCAATATGTCATAGTCATCCTTCTGGACTTTGTACCCGGCATCGAAATTCTCCTTGATGGTTCTCTTATTTGTTTTCGTTGCATCTTTTGCCGAATACTTGAAGACTCGGAAACGGTCTTTCAGGTTCTCATACAGGTGCTCAGCCGTGTCAGCAAATTCAGTGAAGACCACAATTTTTCTTTTAGGGTCTTTGCTGAGCCTGTCCTTGACAATCTTGGCAAAGTGTTTGAGCTTACGGTCGTCCGGAAATCTATTTCCGAACCACTCCTCGCGTATCTGTGACAGGAGCTCGATGTCTTGCTTCACATCGTTGATGAATGCTTTTCGCAGTTCCTTCTTCTCGATGAGCCATAAGCCTTTTTCGATATAGCTTCGCAGCTCTTTCTCAAGAAGAGCTTCTGGCAGTTCTTCATCGAGGTCTTCTCCCGTTGCCTGGATCAGTGCATCAACGTCGGGAAGCTTTCCCTTCTTGTAAACAGGTACTTTACCCAGTCTTTCGTACCAGTCCACGATTACCTCGGACGAATGAATAATCGAGTCTAAGGTTGACTGGAAGGCGTAGATGGAACTCTCGAACCGGCGAACAAGCAGGCGTTTCATAAAGTCTGCCAAGTTGACTTGTGTTTGCCTGAGGAGATTCTCGTCTATGCCCATCTCCTCGGCGATTTTCTTCCTATATGACTCGAAGTTTTTGATGTAGTTGGTGGGCATATAACGGGCACCGAAGAATCCACCTTCCTCATCCTTCGGGGCAATTTTCTCAAGCGTGGCCTCGTAAAGTTCACTCAAGTCCTCCAAATCATATTCGCACATCTCCGGGTCGTGGACTTTGGGGAAGGATATGTTTTGTTGTTTGAGGTCGTCCCTGTACTCTTCTATCTCCTCCAAATCCAGGCGTGATCGCCTTATAACCAGTGGATAAAGAATGTCCCTGATCTCGCCTGCGACTTGTCTTATTCTTGAAGCAATTGAACTTTCGCTTTCTGTTTTTTTCTTTTGGGCTTCCTTAATTTTTTTATATTCCTTCACAAGCTCTCTGAATTGAAAAGAGAGATTATCAACAGTCTGTATAGTAGACCTCGTTGGAATCTGAAACAACTTGACCATTGAAAAAACATCCTGGGGGCGGTTGTTGAATGGCGTGGCCGATAACAGCATCACTTTATTACGCTGACAAAGCTGATGAAGATTGCCGTAATCGGCAGTAAGCTCGTTTCTGTACTTATGTGCTTCGTCTATGATTAGCAGCCGCTCTCGGTCTTCGTTGTTCTCTTCAAGGGCCTCTTCGATTTTCCCGCTGCTGTAGATCTTGGCGTGGAACTCAAAAAACCATCGGTAGTCCTCCCACTGATCTATCAAATGAGGCGGTGAGATAATGATGGTCGGAATGTTGAGATTGTGGGCTACAGCGGACGCGATGATGCTTTTGCCCAGGCCCACAACATCGGCGACGATAACGCCGTTGTGCCTTTGCAGAATGTCAATCGCTCTTCTTATCGCATCTTCCTGATACTTGAGATTGATATACTTGCCCTTTGTAATTTCACTTGGTAGCCTCAAAAAATCCTTTTTGTATTGTGGAAAGTACTCTTCTAAGACGCGCACATAGAGCAAGAAGGGCCGTGGCAATTTGTCTATCCAGACCTTCTGGACCACACTGTAGAGGAACTGGTCAATATTCTCCTTGTCAACTATGGTGACTGCATCTTCCCAAAGATCCTGAAATATCTTCCAGGCTTCGGCATAATTTCCAGCATCTCTGGACACAACGTTGATCTCAAACGTCCCTCTAAATCCCGACCTCGTGAAGTTGCTCGACCCCGTTATGACCGTCCCTGGATAATCCCCACCCTGACTAAATTCTTCCTTGTTCTCGAAGATGTATAGCTTGGCGTGATTTGGCTGTAGCGTTTTTCTTATTTCAAGCGTACCGTTCTTCATCTTTTCAATAAAGAGCTTGAACGCTTCTTGCTTCTCCCGCGAATCGAAGAAATCGGTGTCGTTGAAGAGCTGCACCAACGACCTGTAGTAGCTTTCCCTTATCTTGCCTCGGGGGGCGTGCACCTCCTGTATGACCTGAAACTCCCTTATCCTGTTTGCGAGGTCTCGTTCAACTTCAAGACCGACCAGAATCTTGACCTCTTTCTCAGCTACCTGCTCATATATCTCCTGAAAGCCAGAAAAGTAGAAGTATCCTATTAGGAAATATAACCGCTCCGCACAGGGAAGAATGTTATTAACAACATCTGAGAGAAGTCTTTCCTGATTTGTAATAAACTGAGTAGTCATAATATAGCCATCCCCTAACAAGAAACAAATTTGCCCAAATACTACCAGCGAAACCGGACATTAGCAAGCAGGTTTTTGATAGCCGGAAATGTCAAATAGTGGTATGCATGATTGTCCTGCAGAGGCCTTTTCAGCACTCTGGATCAGCGTTTTTTTCTCAACATCACATATTTCAGTTCTAATAATTTTGAGTAATTGTTAAAATCTGTCATATGACTTTATTCGATTTTAAATGCAGAGCGATAGAGATTAGCCACTCTTGTGCTCATGGTAATGAACAAGAACCTCAACATCCCTCTCTGTTGCTCAACCGTATAAAAGATATTGAAAGAACACTCAAAATAATCCCTTTCACTGGAACAATAAAATCAGCAACTAACAGTTATCAAATTGATTTTGACTTCGATGACTGTTGGATTAAATCAATGAAGATATTAGGCTGGGATTCTAAACCACTTGATAAGCTCCACAATCTCAAAGACATACCAAACATCAAACCTGATGGTATTCTGACGAAAGATAAGATTAGCATTACTTTAGAGATTGAAAAATCCAACAAAAAAACTATTTGGTTTGATTATATGAAGCTGATGTTGATTATTGGAAAGGGTATAGCTGACTTTGGATTGTTGATTACTCCCAGAAATTATGCCCATAAAGTAGGAGTATGGAATTTATTCAATGAAGCAAGATACTACAGATATTGTCTTTCTCAGTTTGCTAAAGTAGATGAGGAGTTGTTATCTAAAATTGCTATTATAGGTTATACTCAGGAAGTTTATGTATCTGATAAGTGGAATACTTTGGATAGTTCGTTAATAAAAAGCATTAAGGAACAGGCAAAAAAGTTTTTTTGAAAAATGGCACAATCAACACCCACGGCAGCTGGCCAAAGAAATACTTTTTAAGAAAGTGAGAAATGCCCGTAAGTGAACTTAGACTGATAAAACACTGCGTAGAATTCCGCGATAAATCGTATATCAAAAAAATACCGCTAAGAACAAGAGGGATATACGTCCTTTATAGAAAGAAATCCAACAAAAAGAAACCTAAGGGTGAAGCTTTCGATGTGGTTTATATTGGTATGGCAGGAGGGGAGAAAAAGGCTGGTATCGGTGGGAGGCTTCGTACACATGTTAAGAAAAAACCAAAGGAATGGACCCACTTTTCCGCTTTTGAAGTCTGGGA
>Ga0114923_10002933_pt1 | contig 11508 bp, 13 predicted proteins | sample SumtaG_FD_89578 | JGI IMG/M metagenome (GOLD analysis project Ga0114923, IMG submission 89578) | Deep subsurface microbial communities from Indian Ocean to uncover new lineages of life (NeLLi) - Sumatra_00157 metaG | ecosystem: Environmental > Aquatic > Marine > Oceanic > Sediment | place: near...
AAAAAAATACGGACCGTTAGGTCCGTATAAGATTCGTTAGTAGAAAAGAGTAGTAATGTTTATTTCTGAAAGAGCTTTTTGGGTTTAGAAAAAGAGTCAGAACCTCTGCTTCGGCGTAAAAGGTGGGCAGCTAGAGAATTTGCTCTATCTTCGTACATTTTTTTAATTTTGGCGTTTCCCAGTTTCATATTTATATTTCTATTTTTTATTCTTTCTACTATCTTTTCTGCTATCTTTTCTGTTATTAATATTTTCATTTTGTTTCCTCCTTATTTTATTTTTTTAGAACTGTCAATATGATATCATAATATCTTAATTTTGTCAATAATGAAAATCGCATTAGTTCATGATTACTTAATTCGTTTTGGAGGGGCCGAGAGGGTCTTTTTAAATTTGAGAAAAATTTTTCCTAAGTCAGAAATTTATACTTTACTTTATAATAAAAAAGAAATGGGAGGATATTTTCTTGACGCAAAAATCAATACTTCTTTTTTGCAAAGCATTCCATTATCCAGAAAGTATCATCGTTTGCTGGCTCCTCTAATGCCATCAGCTGTTGAATCAATTGATTTAAGGGAGTTTGATTTGGTTATTTCTTCTTCCAGCGCTTTTATTAAGGGTCTTGTTCTTCGGCCCAAAGCCATTCATATTTGCTATTGCCATAATCCAACCCGATTTTTATGGGATTACGCGCCTCAATATGACGGACATTCTTCTTTTTTAAGAAAAATATTATTTCATTATTTGCGTATGTGGGATAGGTCAGCTGCCAATCGGGTAGATTATTTTATTGCTAATTCTAAAATTACTGCCCAGCGAATTAAAAAATATTATGGCCGGGAAGCAAGAGTGATTTATCCGTCAGTAAATAAATTCAAGATTCAAGATTCAAGATTCAAGATTCCAGAAAAAAATCAAGATTTTTTTCTAGTTGTCTCTCAACTTACGCCTTACAAGCGGATTGATTTGGCGATTGACGCTTTTAATAAATTAGAATTGCCATTGGTTATTATTGGCCAGGGTCGTGATGAGAAGCGATTGCAAAAGATGGCTCGGCCAAATATTAAATTTCTTGGCTGGCAAACAGATGAGGCAGTTAAACAATACTTTCAAAACTGCGCTGCTTTTGTTTTTCCCGGCGAAGATGATTTTGGAATTGCGCCGGTTGAAGCAATGAGTTTTGGCAAGCCGGTTTTGGCTTTTCGAAAAGGCGGGGCAACTGAAACAATTTTAGAGGGCATTACCGGTGAATTTTTTGATGATCCGACTTCAGAATCATTGGCTGACGGCATTCGGCGTCTTCGAATGAATTTAAACACTTCAACCGGCCCAGTGTATAGTCCTTTGGTAATTCAAAAAAGAGCCGAGAAATTTTCACAAGAGAGATTTGAACGGGCAATAAAAGAATTTGTTATAGATGTAATTGAGAAAAGCAAGAAAATGTGATATAGTTTTGCTATGGTTATCGGTCATCAAAAAATCTTGCAATTCTTTAAACAAAGTGTTGAAAATAAACGATTGTCTCATGCTTATCTTTTTACTGGCCCGGCGCATTTAGGCAAAAAGACAGTTGCTTTGGAATTTATTAGAATGCTGATTGGCCAGGAAATTAATCATGCCGCACAACCGGATATTTTAATTGTTGAGCCAGAAGTTGTAGAAAAAGACGGAATTAAAAAGGAATTGGAAATAAGTATTGATTGGACCAGAAAGATTCAACATCAAATGAGTTTGTTTCCTTATAGCGCTCCTTTTAAAATAGCGCTAATTGACCGGGCTGAAAAAATGACCGTTGAAGCAGGCAATTGTCTTTTGAAAACGTTAGAAGAACCATCTGGCCAGGCAATTTTGATTTTAATAACTACTAATCCGCAGTTAATCCTGCCAACGATTGTTTCTCGTTGCCAAACGGTTAAATTTTTGCCAGTGGCTGGAGAGGAGATAGAGAAAGTGTTGCTGAACAGAAATCAAGGGCAACCCTTGAATTTAAAACAAATTATTCGTTTTGCCAATGGCCGGCCTGGATTGGTGATTCGTTATTTAGAAAATCCTGAACTGTTAAAACACCAAAACGAAGTCATTGGTCAATTAGAGGAATTGCTCAAAGGCAATATTAATGACCGGTATGTTTATGTTGAAAAAATGGCTAAAGATATTTTTCAAACTCAACAGACATTGAATTATTGGCTTTGCTGGTTTAGAGATTTGCTTTTAATGACTGTTGGATGTTCTGATTTGGCTGTTTGTTCGGAATTAGGTCGTTATCAAGGAGTTTATTCTTTAGCAAAATTATTAAAAATTATTCAAACAATTAAGAAAACAAGTCGGATTTTATCTAATTCAAGTATTAATGCCAGATTAGCATTAGAGGTTTTGATGTTGGAGTTTTAAAAATGCATAAAAAACTAATTAACGAACTCAAACCCAGCCTTGATAAAACCGTAGAGTATTTTAAGAGCGAATTAGCTGGGTTATCAACCGGACGGGCAAGTCCCAGTTTATTGGAGGATTTAGAAGTAGAATGTTACGGGCAAAAAATGTCTTTGAAACAATTGGCATCAATTCAGGTGCCAGAGCCAAGATTGATTATTGTTCGTCCATGGGATAAGGAGATTATTAGGAATATTGAAATGGCGATTAGTCAGTCAAAACTGGGTTTGACTCCGATCGTTGAAGAAGAAATTATTCGTTTAAAGATTCCGTCTTTAAGCGAAGAGCGGCGAAAAGAATTAGTTAAAATTCTTCAGGAGAAACTGGAAGAATGTCGAATTAGTATTCGTCGGCAAAGAGAAGAGGTCTGGAAAGAAGTTCAGGCAATGGAACAGCAAAAGGAAATCTCTGAAGACAATAAATTTAAAGCCAAAGATGAACTGCAAAAAGTAATTGACGAATACAATAAGAAAGTTGAAGAAATAGGAAAGAAAAAAGAAGAAGAAATAATGAAGGTATAGATATGTTCTTAACTATTCTTGTTTTCATTTTAATACTTGGTCTGCTTATTTTTGTCCACGAATTTGGCCATTTTGTTATGGCTAAGCGCGCTGGCGTCAGAGTGGAGGAATTTGGTTTTGGTTTTCCACCACGGCTTTTTGGGATTAAAAAAGGAGATACAATTTATTCCTTAAATCTTTTGCCTTTAGGCGGTTTTGTTAAAATTTACGGAGAAGACGGGGCTACAAAAAATCAAAAAGAAGATGTTGATAACGAAAATGTTTTTTATAAAAAACCTATAAAGACCAGAGTTGGAATTTTAGTGGCTGGCGTTACCATGAATTTGATTTTGGCGGCTGTTCTTTTAAGTATTGGCTATTGGATTGGTTTGCCGACAATAATTAAAGAGGGTCAGATTAGCGATTTTAAAGACGCAAAAGTTCAAATTCTTCAGGTTGATTTTAATTCTCCTGCCGAACAGGCTGGAATTAAGATGGGAGACACGATCGCTTCGTTCAAATTACAAATTACAAATTACAAATTACAAATTACGGAAGTCAGCCAAGTACAAGAATTTATCAATCAGCATAAAGGCGAGGAAATTATTGTAGTTATTCAAAGAGGCGATGAGATTTTAGAAAAGACCGTGGTTCCGAGAATTGACGTGCCAAAAGGCGAGGGGCCTTTGGGAATTTCTTTAGCTGAAACAGCTATTGTTTCTTATCCTTGGTACAGGGCATTGATTATGGGCGTTACGAGCGTAATTAATTTGACATGGGCTATTACAGCCGCCTTAGCTGGTTTGCTTTGGCAAATAATAAGAACCGGGCAATTAGCTGTGGATGTGGCTGGTCCAGTGGGTATTTTTACATTTACCGGACAGGCAGCTCAGCTTGGTTTTATTTATGTCTTGCAATTGACCGCCCTTTTAAGCATTAATTTGGCTATTATTAATGTTTTGCCTTTTCCGGCTTTAGACGGCGGCCGTTTATTGTTTTTGGGAATTGAAAAAATAAAGGGTTCGCCAATCAGCCAGAAAGTCGAACGATTTGCCAATACAACCGGTTTTGTTATCTTGATTATGTTAATGGTTGCGATAACATGGCGGGATGTGGCAAGGTTATTTTAATATGAGACAATCAAAACTTTTTACAAAAACAATTAAAGAAGCGCCTAAAGATGAGATCAGTTTTAACGCGCAGACCTTAATCAGGGCTGGTTTTATTGATAAAGTCGGCGCTGGTATTTATACATTTTTGCCATTGGGCTTAAGAGCGCATAATAAGATTTGTGATATAGTGCGGGAGGAAATGGATGCTGTTGGCGGCCAGGAAATTTTAATGCCAGCTCTAACGCCAAAAGAATTTTGGCAAATCACAGACCGATGGGAGAGTTTTGACGCTTTATTTAGATTGATTGGCATTGATAAAAAGGAATACGCTTTGGGCGCTACCCATGAAGAAATCATTTCTCCTTTAATTAAAAAATACCTGTTTTCATACAAAGAACTGCCAATGTATGTTTACCAAATCCAGACCAAATTTCGGAATGAATTAAGGGCTAAAGCAGGCCTGCTCCGCGGTCGCGAGTTTTCTATGAAGGATTTATACTCTTTTCATGTCAACCAAGAGGATTTGGATAAATACTACAAGATTATTCAAGAGGCGTATTTTGAGATATTAAAGCGTTGTGGATTAGCGGATTTAACTTATCTTACTTTTGCCGCTGGCGGGGCTTTTTCAAAATACTCTCATGAATTTCAAACTTTGGCTGAAAGAGGCGAAGATACAATTTATATTTGCGATGATTGCAGGGTTGCTGTTAATCAGGAACTAATTGAAGAGCAGAAAACCTGTCCAGAATGCAATAAAACAGATTTTCGTAAAGAGAAAGCAATTGAAGTTGGTAATATTTTTAAGCTGGGGACGCGTTTTTCAAAACCCTTTGATTTGCGCTTTACAGATGAATCGGGCAAAAAACAGGATGTAATAATGGGTTGTTATGGTTTAGGTCCCAGCCGTGTAATGGGAGCGATTGTTGAAGCGCATCACGATGACAAAGGCATTATTTGGCCAGAGGCGGTTGCGCCTTATCAAGTTCATTTATTGGCTTTAGGTCAGGATAATAAAACAAAAGAAACAGCAGAGAAAATTTATAAAGATTTACTGGCTAAGAATGTAGAAGCGATTTATGATGATAGAGATGAAAAGTCAGCTGGTGAAAAATTCGCTGACGCTGATTTGATTGGCATTCCTGTTCGGCTGGTGATTAGCGAAAAGACGATTGATAAAGATTCAGCGGAGATAAAAAGGAGGGATAGTAATAAAGTAGAGTTGGTAAAGTTAGAGGGATTAGTATCTAAGTTTAAATAGATAATATGTTTAACAAGTTTTTCGGCATTTTTTCAAAAGACATTGGAATTGACTTAGGCACAGCCAATACCTTGGTTTATGTTAAGGATCGCGGAATTGTTATTAATGAACCATCTGTAGTGGCTATAAACCAGAAAACCGGCCAGATTTTATCTATTGGTCAGGAAGCAAAAAAAATGGTTGGTCGGACTCCGGCTCATATTATTGCTTCTCGTCCTTTGGTTGCCGGAGTGGTTTCTGATTTTGAGGTTACAGAACAGATGCTTAGGTTTTTTATTGACAAGGTTCATCAGGAGAAATTTTCTATTTTACCAAGGCCGCGAGTAGTGATTGGCATTCCTTCTGGAGTGACTGAAGTGGAAAAAAGGGCAGTTGAAGACGCTACCAGAAGCGCTGGCGCTAGAGAAGTTTATTTAATTGAAGAACCAATGGCAGCCGCTATTGGAGTGCGGCTTCCGGTTCAGGAAGCGGCAGGCAATATGATTGTTGATATTGGCGGCGGAACTACTGAAGTAGCGGTTATTTCTCTGGGCGGCATAGTTGTTAGCCGAAGTTTGCGGGTGGCTGGAGACAAACTTAACGAAGATATTATTGATTATGCCAGAGAAGAATTTAATCTTCTTTTAGGCGAAAAAACAGCAGAAGATATTAAACTGGATGTTGGTTCAGCATATCCCTTAGAAGAGCCATTAGTGACATCAATGCGCGGCCGCGATCTTATTACTGGTTTGCCCAAGGAAGTTATTGTTAATGATAGCCAGATTCACAAGGCATTGAGCCGGTCAATTAAAGTTTTGGCTAACGCTATAAAAGGAGCAATAGAAGAAACGCCACCTGAATTGGTGGCTGATATTATGCGCAGGGGTATTTTTTTGGTCGGCGGCGGCGGCCTTTTGCGCGGCTTGGACAAACTAATAACTGAACAGACTGATATGTCAGTAAAATTAGTTGAAGACCCCCTTACAGCTGTTGTTCGCGGCACTGGTATGGTTTTAGAAGATGTTGACGCGCTTAAGGATGTTTTAGTCAGTACCCAATACGAGGAACCGCCTAAATAAAATATGAATATTGATTTAATAGTTCAAACATCATATCTTTTTCTTTTTTGTTTATTGCTGGCCGCTTTTGAAGTACAGATAGAGGGTAAGTACGGATGGGCGGAAAAACTTCCCACTTGGAGGCCTGATCGCTCTAAATGGTATTATAAAGCTTATAGCATAATAATGAGTGATAAAGAGCTGACTGGCTATCATTTATTGGTTTTTAGTTTTGTTTTAATTTTTTTGCATTATCCTTATTTTGCCGGACAAGCTTGGAATTTTTCTGCGGAATTAAAAACTATTTCTTTCTTTTTTTTGATTAGCATTACTTGGGATTTTTTATGGTTTGTTTTAAATCCTTATTACGGGATTAAGCGGTTTAAGTCAGAGCATATCTGGTGGCATAAAAAGTGGTTTTTATTTATGCCGAAAAGTTATTATTTTGCTATAATAATTTCAGCTTTACTTTATTCAGGATTTTCTTTGAATTTAGTTTTGTTTAAAGAGTGGTTATTAATTATAGGTTTATTTTTAGTTTTGATATTGGCAGTAGTTATTTTTAGTGTTGTTTTTCGTAAAAACAAAAGCGCTTAATCTATGAACTGGCTTTTTATTGCTATCATTGCTCATTTTCTTTTTGCGCTTGTTTTTATTGTTGATAAGTTTATTGTTTCCAAAACAGCGCTTCAACCAGTTGCTTATGCATTTTATACCGGCCTTTTGCAAATTTTTGTTTTAGTTCTAATTCCTTTTGGTTTTAAAATGCCGCCATTGGAGCAAATTATTATCAGTTTTATTGCCGGCGCTTTATTCACTTTTGCTGTTTTGTTTCTTTATAAATCATTTCAGCTTGGTCAGGTATCAAGAATCGCGCCAGTCATTGGCGGATCTGTTCCAATTTTTACTTTAATTTTAACTTATTCTTTTTTAGGCGAGCGATTAACTTTTTATCAGTTAATCGCTTTTTGTTTGTTTGTTCTTGGAGGGATAATAATACTCTGGCCGCAAAAAGAAAAAATACAAGCAGTAAAGTCCTCTTTGTCTAAGAGATTATTTATTGTTTTTTTGTCTGCTTTGCTTTTTGCCGGCTCTTTTGTTCTAACTAAGTTTATTTTTACTCATCAGCCATTTATTAATGGTTTTATTTGGATTCGCTTGGGCGGTGTTTTAGGAACTATCCTTTTATTTTTTTGGCCGGGTAATATTCAGAGAATATTGGAAGCAGCTAAGATTGTTAAAATTAGAACAATTGGCGTGTTTGCGGCTAACAAAAGTTTGTCTGCGATAGCTTTTATTCTGCTTAATTACGCTATTTTTTTAGGTAGTGTTAGTTTGGTTAATGCGCTTCAAGGCATTCAATACGTTTTTCTTTTAATAATTGTTGCTATTCTTTCTAAAAAGTTTCCAGAAATTATAAAAGAGAAGATTAGCAATCGGATAGTTGCTCAAAAGATTATTGCTATTTTATTCATCGCATTAGGTTTGGGAATTTTGATGTTTTAATTATGAAATCAATTCTTCGCATTATTGTTTTGCTTTTACTCCTGATTATTATTTGTTCAGTTGGATCGCTGATTTATATGTTTATTGGCCAGACCAAACCAGCGCCAGAGATGGTTTTCGGGGTTACATTCAGCCAGTTTTTCGCGGAAAAAATGGGTTTGGATTGGCAGAAAACATATCTGGCTATTCTTGATGATTTAGGAATAAAGAAATTGCGATTGGTTGCTTATTGGCAGAAGATTGAACCAGAGCAAGGGGAATATATATTTACTGATTTGGATTGGCAGATTAAAGAAGCGGAAAAAAGAGGAGCAGAAGTTATTTTAACAATTGGCAGGAAACTGCCTCGCTGGCCAGAATGCCATATTCCCAATTGGGCAGAGGGCTTGGATGAGTCAGAACAGCAGGAAAAAATTTTATCAATGCTGACTGAAATAGTTAATCATTATCAGTGGAATAAAACAATTAAGGCGTGGCAGATTGAGAACGAGCCGTTTTTAAAAGGTTTTGGCGAATGTCCTGAATTAGATAAGAGGTTTTTAGACAGAGAAATTGCTTTGGTTCGAGAATTGGATTTTAGCAGACGGCCGATTATTATCACAACCAGCGGGGAATTGAGCAGTTGGGTTCCGCCGGCTCTTCGTTCAGATGTTTTAGGAACAACCCTTTACCGGATTGTTTGGGATGAACGGCTTGGCTATGTTAAATATCCGATTCCGCCGGTTTTTTATCATAAAAGAGCTAATTTAGTTAAATGGATTACCAATATAGAGAGAGTGATTATTATTGAATTACAGGCTGAACCCTGGGGGCCGAAAATGATTTACGAGACACCTATGGAAAAACAGTTTCAGTCAATGGATTTAGAAATGTTTAAGGAGATAATCAGTTATACTCGGCAAACTGGTTTTGATGAAGCATACTTATGGGGAGTGGAGTGGTGGTATTGGTTAAAGGAAATTCACAACAACGATACTTTTTGGCAGGAAGCAAAAAGGTTGACAAATAGAGAATAATATATTATCATATAGGAAGCCAAGATAGTTTTTTAATATTTTATTTCTTTTTATAGAAGGGAGGACAAGATGGGAGAATCTTTGAGAGTTTCTATAAGAAGTATTAATAGATTTAAAGATGTGATTAGAGATTTTGTGCGGAGTGACGACTTTGATTCCGAACATCCCGGGGCGTCTTTTTTAAGAGTTTTTATGCTATTCAAAAAGATTGAGAGATACCCAATAAGGTCGCTTTCAGAAGAAGAGCATAAGATATGGGTTAGATGTTTTTTAAACACCTTATCCGAACTGGGAGTGGAAGTAAAAAAGCGCCTTCTCGGATTTGCTGTTGATAAGAAGAGTCCGAAGAAGAAAGATCTAATTCCTGTAACCACTAAAATGATGGAAGGCGCTCGGAAAGCAGAATGTCGTCATCGCGCGGTACTTAGAGATGATTATTAGTTCATTGCATATTGGGCTGTTGGCCAAAACTGGTCAACAGCTCTTTTTCTTGGCATAATGAATTCAATGTCAGACCTTGAATTTGTATTATGACATCAAATTCTCCTTTCTATGTTATTTGTGACAATATTCGCAGTTTAGAAAACATCGGCTCTATTTTTCGGACAGCCGATGCTTTGGCAGTGGATAAAATCTTTTTAGGCGGCATTTGCGGCAGACCGCCGAATCCAAAAATTTCCAAAACCGCTTTAGGCGCGGAAGAAAACATACCTTGGGAGCATCATTGGCAGATTTGGCGGCTCGTGGATAAATTAAAACAACAAAAAGTTTCTATAGTTGCTTTAGAGAAGACAAAAACAAGCATACCGTATACTAAATTTAAGCCAAAATTTCCTTTGGCTTTAGTGCTTGGCAATGAAATTAAAGGAGTTTCTGCAGCTGTTCTAAAACGAGCTGATCAAGTTATTCATTTGCCAATGCTTGGCCAAAAAGAATCTTTAAATGTGGCTGTTGCTTTTGGCATTGCTGGCTATTATATATTGGGAAATACTCTTAATGGTGATATAATAAAATAAAAAGAAAGGAACAAAATATGCCTAAGATATTTATTACACGTCAGATTCCTGAAAAAGGAATTAAATTATTAAAAGACAAGGGATGGGATGTTTCAGTCGGCCCAGAGGGAGAAATATCCAAAGAAGAGCTGTTAGAGGGCGTTAAGGGAGTTGACGCTATTCTTTCTGTTTTAACTGAAAAAATCGATGGGGAAGTAATGGAAGCGGCTGGCAAGCAGTTAAAGATTATTGCTAATTACGCTGTCGGCTATAATAATATTGATGTAGAAGAGGCAAAGAAAAGAGAAATAGCAGTGACTAACACGCCGGGCGTTTTGACTGACGCAGTATCTGATCATGCTGTAGGTTTGCTTTTTGCTGTGGCTCAAAAAATTGTTGAAGCAGATAAATATACCAGAGCTGGGAAATATAAGGCATGGGGACCAGAATTGTTTTTAGGCGGTGATATTACCGGCAAAACATTAGGGATTATTGGTTTAGGCCGGATTGGTTTTGCTGTAGCTCAAAGAATGGCAAAAGGATTTAATATGAAAATTGTTTATTATGACATTCGTCGGAATGAAGAATTAGAAAAAGAACATAATATTGAATATCAAGAGTTGGATGATTTGCTAAAAAAAGCGGATTTTGTAAGTTTGCATACTGTTTTGACAGATGAAACGCGGCATTTGCTTAACGCGGAAAGATTAAAATTAATGAAGCCGAGCGCTTATTTAATAAACACTTCGCGCGGGCCGGTCATTGATGAAAAAGCATTGATTGAGGTTTTGAAGAATAAAAAGATTGCCGGAGCCGCCTTGGATGTTTTTGAAAACGAGCCAGAGCTGACACCTGGTTTGGTTGATTTAGATAATATTGTTTTAACTCCTCATATTGCTTCAGCCACCAAAGAGACGCGGGATAAAATGGCTGAAATGGCGGCTAATAACATTATTGCGGCCTTAGAGGGGCAGACCCCGTTGAATTTGGTGGAAAAATAGAAAATGAAAAAGAAAATAATAGCTGGAATTGATGAAGCAGGTCGGGGGCCTTTAGCCGGACCAGTAACAGCGGCTGTGGTGGTAATTTCTTCAGAATTACCCCGTTCTTTAACGCGAACAAAGATAAGAGATTCTAAACAGCTTTCTGCCAAACAAAGAGAAGAAATTTTTGAGCGAATCAAGGACGAGCCGAAAATTGAGTGGCGGGTTAGCTGTGTTTATCCTAAAACAATTGATAGAATAAATATCTGGCAGGCAACTCTTTTAACTTGGAAACGATGTCTGAAAAAGCTAAAGAACCAGCCAGATTTTTTGTTTTTAGACGGTAGGGCAATTATACCTCGTTTAAAAATAGAACAGCAGGCAATTATTAAAGGCGATCAAAAAATTCTTCTTTTATCTTTGGCCTCAATTATTGCTAAAGTTCATCGAGATAGATTAATGAAGCGTCTTGGTTGTAAATATCCAGAATATGAGTTTGCTCAGCATAAAGGTTATGGCACTAAACTTCATTCAGAAAGATTAAGGAAATTTGGTCCATGCGAAATTCATCGGAGAAGTTTTAGGCCGATTTTTGAAAGTTTGCCTTTTAGAGAAAAAGTATATTATGTTGTTAGTCGAATTCCTCGCGGGCAAACAATGGCTTATAA
>Ga0114923_10002934_pt1 | contig 11507 bp, 11 predicted proteins | sample SumtaG_FD_89578 | JGI IMG/M metagenome (GOLD analysis project Ga0114923, IMG submission 89578) | Deep subsurface microbial communities from Indian Ocean to uncover new lineages of life (NeLLi) - Sumatra_00157 metaG | ecosystem: Environmental > Aquatic > Marine > Oceanic > Sediment | place: near...
AGTTTATATACCCATCTTGAAAATCTGTCTCTATTTTTAAGATCCGCATTTGTTAAAGGTAACATCTTTAAATTCTTCTTTAAATTTTGACGACAATAACGACAAGGTAATACATTTCTTAAATTGCATATAAAATCTCTATAGTGTTTTTTATCAGCAGCAGTGGGTTTGACAGGATAGTTAAACGACATAACATGTAAATAATGCCATAAAGGTGGTCCCCATACTGATGTTAGCATTCCATCACCACTACTGAAATGCTTCTTTGTATATGTTCGCTTCTTTTTTTTACCCTTTCTATTTTTTCTTGTTTTAGCCATGCCTGTTATATTAATTTTAGAAAATAATTACTACATAGAAGATTATTCTTCTATATAGTTCAAAATTTCAGTATTTGTGGACGCATCATCTTTTAGCTCAATATTATACGATATTTTCCACAACGCTGTATACATTTCTTTTTCACTTCCATAATCACTCCAATTAAATTCAATAAGATTGCCTTTATAATTCCGAATAAACATGTTAATATAACTATAAGCGCATTCTTTAGGTATATTCGTTAAATATTTCTTCTTTCTTCTATTAATTTATAATATAATGCTAGACAATATACGAGCTGGTTTATCACAAATACTTACCAATCGAAAATTTTTGATTGTATTATTTTTAAGTGCTGTCTTTATTGCACTTGCTTTATATGTTTATAATTACTACATTTCACCAAAACTTGATCCTAGTTTTGTACCAAATAAAGAATTTGTTAAAGAGGAGGAAGCACCAAAAAAAGCCGACTTATATTTTTTCTATACAGAATGGTGTCCCCATTCTAAAAAATCAAAACCCATAGTTGATAAAGTTAAGCGATTATATGATGGTAAACCAATTAATGGAATAACTGTACACTTCCACGAAATTAATGGCGAATCGCAAGAAGATAAAATGAATGAATTTGAAAAGCGTCATAGTGTTAGCATTGATGGTTACCCTAGCATTTATTTAGTAAAGGGTGATCAAGTTATTGAATATGATGCTAACCCTACACAGGATTCAATCACTGAGTTCTTGAACACGACTCTCTAAAAAATCTCTAGCTGATTGTTCACCTCTTTCTAACATTGCTTTTCGTTTATCCGCATCCATGAGAACTCCCTCTATCTCTGAACCCATTCTAGGAACATTAACCGTAACACAATAAGGGATCGTTTCATTTTCTAGACAAGCAATCGCGCTTATCATATTATTCATCATCGCTCCTACATACTGAAAAAAGGTCGCATCCTTTGTTATTGCATGTTCTTCAGGCCTATAAACCTTTATGCCTAATGTTTCCTCTTTTTTACATCCATCTTCCAATGCTGATTTTATTGGAAAATGTTTAGTAACCGCACCATCTACATATATTTTATCCTCTAGAAATACAGGTTTGAATATCATCGGCATAGCAGATGTCATGTAAAGAGATTCAACCAATTTTAAATCAGGATGCGTATTATAATCTATTGTAATTGCTTTCCACGATTGAAAATCCGTAACATAAAGTGTTAATTTGACATTTGTATACTCATAAAACTCTTTTAATGTGATATTCGGTGATAAATCTTTTGATTTTAGCAATGGTGTAATTATTTCACATATTAATTTTTCATCGATTAAACCTTTATCATTTAAAAGTTCAAATATCATTTCTGCTTTAAAACTATAAATTTTATTCCATGGTCGTTTAATTATAAAATCATATAAAACATCTTTTTCCACATTCAATAACCAAATTGCCAAAATTATGGCACCTGCGCTAGAACCAAAAACAGATTCTATACTTTTTCGTTCAATATATTTTTTTTCAGATAGTTCTGTTATAGCACCTATTAGATCAATGCCATTATATGCCGCGCCAGAAATGACAATATGCTTGATAGTCATATATTATTTTATCGTTATTTTTTAACCTTTTTTTTCTTCTTTTAAAATAATGGACGACGACTATTCTGATAAAATCAATATAGATGATCTATACCAAAGAAAAAGAGAAGTGGATCAATTAAAAATAAAGACTTTTCGTAAGATATTAAACCGTGTTCATACAAAAATTAAAATCACCTCCAGACAACGGTACGCAGAACAATTTACATTCTTTGTGGTACCAGAATTCATTGTTGGGACTCCTCGCTATGATGTAGCAGCGTGTATTGCATTTATAATAGATAAATTAAAAGATAATGGATTTATAGTTAACTATACACATCCCAATCTGTTATTTATCTCATGGGCACACTATTATGATAAAGCTAAGCGAATGGATATTAAGAAACAGTTCGGTGTAAATGTGGATGGTTTTGGAAACGTAGTAAAATCCAAAAAATCCAATACTAACAGTGGAAGCAGCGATCCAACCGATTTAAATACTTTGATGTTTAAGAAAACAGATATAAATGTTCAAGCTACAAAACCAAAAAAAGATTATAAACAAATTTCAAGTTATAAACCTACTGGCAATCTTATTTATAATAATGCATTACTAAAAAAGATTGAAGATAAAACAACCAAATTTTAATTGTTATTAATAAAATTATAGTAAAAAAGTGCAAAGCGCAAAGGATTAAAAAGTATAGTTGATATACTTATGTGATTAGCACCTGCCTTTTTATATTTATTATAAGTTTCAATATCATACACGCCACCACCTGCTATAATAGTAACATCGTTGAATTGTCTAAGATAGTGAATATGTTTTAAAGTATATGGAATTAATACATTTCCACTAAGACCACCTTCCTTTATGGGTAATGTATTTGAACAGTGAAATTGACGAAATCCTTGCCGATAATAACTGTCTATTAATTTAGTATCTGTTGTTGGAGATAATTTTATGATACACCAATCTCTTGAATTATTTATGAATTTGGAGAGATTCTTAGTAAAAACTCCTTTATCTATATTTGGACAACTAACATTTAATTCGATATTCTGTTCTTTTGGCAAAATATCTAATATTTTATCTATTTCATTTTGTTCAAGAATTGCTATACTAATGATATCTTTTCTATTATATCTGTGTATTGCATATTGTAATCCGGGGTTTCGCAATCCAATTTTATTTACCCACCCATGATACTTAAATGAATACCTAAGCGTTTTAATAATTTGTGTAAATAAGCCGGGTCTAGGATTATAAGTAAAACTTCCATGAATACTCTGTGTTTTGGGAAAACTAATGTAATTTCCAAATGGAGGGTTAATAAATAGCATCTTTATATTACAAATTACTTTTTTATTTATATGTATTTTCGAATATAAAGAATCCATGTGTAAAAAAATCGAAAAAATTATTCTTGAAAAATCGCGATTTGGACATTTTTAAAATGTCCAAAATGGCTCATGGGCGAAAAGAATATGCAAAATATTTTACACTTTGTACATCACTCTCCAGGCTTCTAGAAGGCAATTCCGACAGTGCCTTTTTTTAAGTACTACATCGAATTTTTGGCCCCATGTTGATCATTTTTGGGGTTTTTTTTGTTATCCAAAAATGGATAACGCGTTTTACCCTTTTTTTAAAAAATCAACTTTTCAGTAACGAAAATTTATCTTACTTATTATGGTAATAAAATAAAAAGTTATAAAAATGTCTCTTACCAACTGAAAAAATAAAAAAGGGGTAAAACAGTGGATAAAATAAAAAACCCCTTACCATAATTTGTAGTGCTTTTTTTTAAGTTGTTACCAACTCGAGACCTAAAATGTCAAAAATAGGGTGGATAAAAGCATCGACTTATGGTCACAGCACTTTTTTTAAGTTTAATTTGAAGATAAAAAAATTTAAGGGGTTTTTTTTATTATCCATATATAGGCACATGAAAACCCCTAAAAACGCAAAACCCAAAAAAAATAGGAAATTATATAGTTGTAAAACTTGTGACTTTATATCTAGTAATAAAAAAGATTATAATAGACACCTCCTTACCTTAAAACATTCGCGGAAAATGATGGAAGAAAAGGGTTTTTCTGTTATCCATAATAGTGATAAAAATGTTATCCAAAAACCCCACTTTTTTTGCGAGTTCTGTGGCAAAAAATATAAATATCAATCTGGCCTGTGTAAGCATCAGAAAAAATGCAAAGTAGCTAAAAACAAAGTTGAAGCTGAAAATGAAGATTTGAGAAATGAGTTGTCGGAGTTAAAAACCAAAATATTTGAGCAAATGCAAGAATCAGCGATTAATTTAAATACAACTATGAAAGCTTTTATTGAAACACAAAAAGAAGATAATAAAAAGAGCATGGAACAAATGGAGTCATTTAAAAATATAATTCCTAAAATAGGAAACACATACAATAATAAGTTATCAATTAATGTATATTTAAATGAAAAATGCAAAGATGCTATGAATCTAACAGATTTTGTTGAAAACTTAACCATATCATTGGAAGATTTGGTTTATACTAAAAATCATGGGTTTGTAAAAGGTATTAGTAATATATTTGTTAAGCAGTTACAAGATATGGAGCCAACGCAAAGACCCATACATTGTTCGGATAAAAAACGTCTTCAGTTTTATGTAAAAGATGAAAATAAGTGGGGAAAAGACAAGACCCATCAAAAAATAAATAGCTCTATTGAGAATGTTGCTGTCATGCAAATCAAACGTATAAAAGAGTGGGAAGAAAGAAATCCCAATTATCTAAATAATGATGAATTACTTATGGAATGGCATTCTATGATACACTCAGTAATGGGAGGCGAAAATGAAATAGTACGTATGAAAAATTGTGACTCTATTAAAAAAGAGCTAAGTACTACTGTAGAAATGAAAGACGAGTTAATTGGTAAATAAATATTTATTGTTTAAAGATTTATTTATCGGCGACTACGACGGGTTGATTTCTTATTGCGGCAGAATCTACGTTTCTTACCAGACGCATATTTGCATCCTGGCTTAGAACGGCATACAGCTGGCCCTTTTCCTCTACATTGGCTTGCCTTTCTGCGGCGTCTGTAACTTTTTTGAGCGCGTTTTAAACTAGCGCGAGTACGCATACGACCACCTTTACGACTTCTTCGGTTTCTTCGACCTCCACGGACTTTTCTTGTTTTTGCCATTATATACTAAATCTAGAAAATAATTATTCAAAAAGGCTAAGTAAGGCGTTTTTAATTTGACGCGTTGTTTCTGAATTAGGAGGCTGTGTAACCAATTTATCTTGCATGGCAGTCATAGTTTTCTTTTTATTCACAGCATTTTTAATGATTCTTTCGCTTAAAATACCTTCAAATATATCTAAACCATCTTTAAAGTCTTTCTCGCAAGTTATATATAGCTTTACTATAGTTTTTCTAGTTTTATTAATAATTTTTGTTAGTTTTTCATCAGTTAATTTTGGATTTAATGTGACTATTTCGGTTTTTTCAACATTAGGAGCTCTTTGAATTACAAAAATTTCTTTAAGAATGGCTAAAAGTTCATCTTGAGATCCTTGTGCATTTTTAATCATTTTTTTTATATGATTTGCATATGAAGTAAACAATCCTCCACTTCCTTGATAAGTTTGTTTCCATGCGGCATCTTCTCCTTGACATAATTTTGAACTATGATAAGCTGTAAGAGGGATATCAGTAAAGGTTTTCTTACCATCGGCATTCCATTGTTCATAATCTTGTTTGCCAGTAAATGTAGTATAAAATTCTTTAAGGTCTTTATTGTAATCTTTAATAGCTTCACCGCCAGAATTCATAATTCCATCAACAAATTTACCTTTTACATAATCATATTTATCCCAGTACAATTGCTGTAATTCGGGAATACCAGGTTCTTGTCCTAAAGACCTAGTAAGAACTCTTACTTGATTATCCTCACTTGTAGGCCATTTGGATGGTCTCCATTCATTTTCCATTGTTATTTTTTGCGTCTTACTATTTAAGTTACAGGTTTTTCCTATATTAATACCTATCATACCCTCTACTTCTGTTGGTTTTATAGCATTAACTCTTTTCGAACAAAGATTAATTTCTGTCAGTCTAGGTGTAACACCTTTGGGTATTTTATGTCTATTTTGAATAGATAATGCGTGACGTTTACCATCTTTATCATAAACATAGACTGGGTTTATAGTTTTAACTATAGCTGCGTATAAATGTGCAATAGAAATATAAAACTTTGCTATACCTTTACACATTCTATCTTTTTGGTCTTTATCTCTAATATCAAGTTCACTTAGAAGTGTTTTTTTATTTCTGGGAGGCAATACTCTTCTAGTTATAGGCAATCGTCTTCTAGGAACATTACTTCTACCATACAACATATCAGCTAATATATTACCGCCTTTAATTTTTTTATTACCCCCAATATATACATCATCATCATATCCATAGTCGTAATCTCTAACCCTGTCTTGTCTCCTTTTATATTCTTTAACTAGATGTTTCCCTAGATGCTCTTGTTCTTTTTTTTCAAAATCTTCTAGTTCCTTTTTAGAGAATCTTTGTTTTGATTTCGAACCTAGTTCATTTGTATCTAAATACATAACCTTTTTCTTTTCTAGGCGATTATAATAATCCCCTCTTTCTACTCTGCGCGCTAAATATTCGATTTCTCGTTTATTCATGAACTTCTTTATGATGTCAGAAGTTAAGATGACAAGTTTATCACAGTATTCTTTTTGTCCTAATTTCTTCATATCTTGAAAATTTTGGGTGAGAATATACTTAGTTGCTATAATATCTAACAGGTCAACCGCTTCCAAATCTTCATCAAATGTTGTTTTTTCTTTAGATTGTCCTAATCCCATATATATGATAAATATATATTATAAAATTGAATTAAAAACAACTCATTATCATGTAAATTAAGTTTAATGAAATCCAACTTTAAAAGAGTTAAGCAAACACAAAGAAAGAAAAAGAAAAAAACTAAGTCTCAGTTATGGGACAAATTTGATAATATGGTGGGAAAGTCAGATGAAGAAAGCATGGAATGTCTTTATACTAAACAAAAAATTGGCGCTAGAACACATTGTGATCAGTGTAAAAGTACGGTTGCATATGAAGAGAGATTCCTTACCTGTACTAATCCTAAATGTGGCATAATCTATAAAGATAATTTAGATGAAACTGCTGAGTGGAGGTATTATGGGGCAGATGATAATAATCAAACCGATCCTACAAGATGCGGAATGCCAATCAATCCGCTTTTGGAAGAATCATCATATGGTTGTAAGGTATTGTGTCCTGGAAATTCAAGTTATGAAATGAGAAAGATAAGACGATATACAGAGTGGCAATCTATGCCGTATAAAGAGAAATCTCAGTATGATGAGTTTCAAAAAATTCAAACGTTATCAAAGCAAGCAGGTATTCCCAAAATTATAATTGATGAAGCGCTAAGATATCATAAGAAAATTTCGGAAATGAAAACATTTAGAGGATGTAATCGTGATGGCGTAATTGCGGCTTCAATCTATATTGCAAGTAGAATTCACAACTACCCTCGTACTGCTAAAGAGATTGCAACTATCTTTAATTTAGACAATACATCTGCGACAAAAGGCTGTAAAAATGCCGTACATTTAGTAAATCAGATCGAAAAGAACATGCATAATACTGATAAGACACATTTTCATAAAACAACTCCCATTTCATTTATCGAACGGTATTGTAGTAAACTAGGTATTAATAAAGAATTGACTAAGGTTTGTTTGTTTGTTGCAAATAGAGTTCAAAAAGCCAATAAGATTCCTGAAAATACACCACATTCTGTTGCTGCTGGTATTATTTACTTTGTTGCGCAGAGTTGTAAGTTAAATATTAGTAAAAGAGCAGTTAATAATATTAGTGAAATTAGTGAAGTAACTATCAACAAATGTTATAAAAAATTAAATAGGATTCACTCCGAAGATAAATTAATACCATCAGTTATTTTGGTAAAATATAATGACTAGTTTATTTATCCTATAATTAATATTTTATAGTATAAATGGATAATGGTCAAACCAACGCGGTTGATACTTATGTAAATCAGCTAATTAATAACGTAGTAAATGATTTTTTATCAGATGATGAAGCGCCGGATATTGAAGTTGTTGAAGAAGATTCAGTTGAGGAAACAACAGTAGAGGAAGAGTCTGTACAGGAAACAACTATAGTAAAAGAAACAGCTGTAGTAAAAGAACCAGCTGTAGTAGAGGAAAATAATGTAAAAATAGATATAAAAGAGGATAATCAAGAAGATTTAAAAAGTCAAATAAAAGCTTTGGAGCTTTTAGTTTCCAATCTCATGGATAAAAAAAAAGACAATGCACCTATGAATGAAATTGTTATAGAAGAAACTGTTGTAGAAGAAGTTGTTAAACCTGAATCGCCTGTAGCCACAAAAGAAAAATCAGAAATACCTGAAATAGTTATTATTGTACCTTATAGAGATAGAGAACCCCAAAGATCAGCCTTTATGAAAATAATGCCTCATATAGTAGAAGATTTAAATTGTAAAATATTGTTTGTTCATCAGAGAGATAGGCGACCATTTAATAGAGGTGCAATGAAAAACCTAGGATTTATTTTTGTGAAAAATATGTATCCGAATCATTATAAAGATATTACACTAGTTTTTCACGATATAGACAATATGCCGTGGTATAAGGGACAATTTTCTTATCAGACTGGTAGAAATATAATTAATCATTTTTACGGCTTTCCACATGCTCTAGGAGGGATTTTTGCTATTAAAGGTTGGGATTTCGAACATTTAAACGGTTTTCCAAATATTTGGACCTGGGGACTGGAAGACAATATGATGCAAAGAAGAGCCGAACAATACGACAAGAGAATTATAAGACCACAGTTTATAAATATTGAAAAAAATAATAAAAATATAATTGGCTTATGGCATGGATGGGATCGTTTAATAAATCCACATATAGAACATAAGGGTAGGGCTGACAGAGGACAAGATGGAATAAGAAGTTTATATCGCGTGGCTCTTTCTCCAAATAAGATAGATGATCTTTTTATAGAAGTAAATGTTACATCTTTTCAAACCGGAGAAAGTTTAAATTCGCCTTATGTAAAGGGCGCCCGTTTAATGAATGCTAGACATACTCCTAGATTAAATAGACCATTTTATGTTAAAGCACCAAAACGAGGAACAGCCGGGACTTTTGGTAAAAAAAAGGGATTTGGTGGAATGGCATTTTAAATCATTTAAAAATATCGTATAATATACTTTTAAATGTTAGCTTTTAAAAGAAGTGATCCAACTGTAAAAACACCGCGTGACCCACAGCCTATTATTCTAATATATCAGTTTTTTATACATGGGAATAAGCAGCGTTATAATGAAATAAAACAATGCTTACAATTTAATGTTGCTAATAATAATATATCTAAAATTATACTTCCAAATGAGAGAATATATACTGATCGGGAGCTAGGTATAAAAAGCGACAAGATACTTCAGGTTGATATCAAGAGAAGAATACGATTTTCAGATATTTTTGAATTAGTAGATAAAATGAATTTGAAAGGTTATATTGTAACTTGTAATGCAGATATATTTTTTAATAATACCCTTAGTAATCTATATGTTAGCGGAATAAGCAATCAAAAAACAGTTTATGCGCAATTAAGATTTGAGTATACTGATAAAAATTTATTAAAATGTAAAATATTTGGACCTCGTAGCGATAGTCAAGATGTATGGATTTTTCATAGTAAATTTAATGTACCACAGGAGAAGAGAAAAATTTTCAATATAAAGTATGGAATTGGTGGATGTGATAATAAAGTAGTATTTCTTTTTAATTTGCTAGGATACAATGTCAAAAATGATCCCTTTTTGATTAAATGCTTCCATAATCATCGAACACAGATTAGGGACTATATGAATAAGGCTACGATTCCCAGACCGCATTTATTTGTAGTGCCTTATTTAAATCCTCGTCAGGACACAGAAAAATGGCCATTAGAGTATTGGACCAAACGTACAGGTATGGATTTTACAACATACAGTAATAAGGAAACAAATTTTGTAGATGGGAAAGATATGAGCAATTTAATTAATCTTATCGAATATTCAAATACCAATAATAAACCTTTTAGTTTGCCATTAGTTTCTATTCATGCGGCAAATATAATTCATTTGTTTAAAGAGTTCTGTAAGGCAGGCGAAGATAAAAATGAGCACAGACAAAAACTACATGTATTTAATATGCAACAGAGCTTACAACTTTTAAAGTCTCAAGGAATGTCACTTGATAATATTCAAAAGATTCAGTTGTTTGCTTTGAAATACATGGATTGTATATATAATTCACCAGGTTCATTTCATTATGGGCCAGGCGATATAGGGTGTTATTCTTTATCGGAACCTAATAATCCATTTAAGATAGCTCCTAATGTTGGCCCCGTAATACATAGAGGACTAATTGATATTGCTAGAAAAGGCGGTAGAGTGGTAATTCATAATGCTGTTTTAAATCTAGGAGATTATATTGATAAAGAAATATGGTGCGATAAGATTCAAGATAAAAAAATCTTGATTATATCAAAACATCATAAGTCAATAAAGCAACAAATCGATAAAAAGATTGATTTTTATGGAAGGCCCTTATTTAAAAACTGTTCTTTTGTTTATTCAGATGTCCCTAGTTGTGATCCAGATGGAGATTTCGTTTCAACTATAAATAATTATGTTTCTGGACTAGGAGCACGATTAGATGAGTTTGATATAGCCTTTATTGGAGAGACTCCCTATAGTTTTTTTATACTTGATTTTCTCCATTCATCCAATAAATCTGTAATTTCGGCAGGGAAATACATGAAACTCTGGTTTGGTTTATATACACTAGATTCACTGAAAGAAAGTAAAGATATGGTAAGTTTATATATGAATAGTAATTGGGTAAATATAACAGATACAACAAAAGATAATATAGAAAATACTATTGTTGAAAAGAGTAATTAATTTAATTATCTACTAATTTAAAAATTTCATTATATTAAATTATATAATGAAAAACCCGATACTTATTATAGGAAATGGTAAATCTGCTGGACAAATCGATTGGGAATGGTTAAAATCTAAAAAAAATAAATTAGATACATTTGGAATAAACAGTGCTTATAAAACTTATGAAAAATTAGATTTTTTTCCAACTTATTATGCAAATTTAGATAATATTGTTATTAAAAGTCACAAAGCTAATTTGCAACAATTATTAGAAAAAAAAAAAATAAAAAAATGTTTTTACCTGAGTAATGTAAAATTTAATGAGAATGATACATATTGTAGAATCAATAAGGTAGGGCATGCGTGGAGAGGAGTTTCTAGAAGTACAAATGAATTTCATACATGGGCGAATACTGGTTCAGATTGTGTTCAATTAGCGATAATGTTAGGTTACAAAGAAATTTATATAATTGGCATAGATGGATATGTAGAAAAAATTAATGAAGCTGTAATTACCAAAAATAATACACTCGTAATGAGAAAAACCCCAAAAGATAATCCTAATTA
>Ga0114923_10002935_pt1 | contig 11506 bp, 9 predicted proteins | sample SumtaG_FD_89578 | JGI IMG/M metagenome (GOLD analysis project Ga0114923, IMG submission 89578) | Deep subsurface microbial communities from Indian Ocean to uncover new lineages of life (NeLLi) - Sumatra_00157 metaG | ecosystem: Environmental > Aquatic > Marine > Oceanic > Sediment | place: near...
AAGCCAGGCATTGCTTCTATGGGTTTTTTAATATTTTCACCGTGGGTAATAAATAAAGGGTAAATTAAGTCGTCTACCGTTAGGTTGGTTTCACTTACCAGCCGGCGCGATTGTGGATGTTGGCGTAAGCGGCGTAAACGGGTTTCTGGAAAACTCATGCAGACTCCTAATCTCGTTCGAAGGTATATAGTAAATCGAAACCGCCATTAGCATTGCTACTTGCTTCCGTTTGGATGCTTAAGTTATTAGTTAATTTGTAACGGATTCGAAAAGTATTTACCGAGTATAATAACCCATAAGAGTAGCTTATGTATAGTTTAGGTGATAAGGCTTTACCGAGGAATATAGAGGTATCTTCTTGGATAGTTTGTGATTTTTCGTCATATACCGGAGAAGTTTGCACTTCAATTTGATCTAGTCCAAGCCGTGATTGTAATTCAGATAAAATTCCGGCAGAGTTTTCGCTAGTAAGATTTAATGCCGTTAATGCGCTTAGCAATGCTTTGGAATCACTGTTCGAAGCAACTCTGTTAACCGGACTACCCAGAACTAAATAAGATAATATATCTGCTTGTGATAAGGTTGATGGTTCTGAGAATAAGCGAATAGTTGGATTTTTCAAGCGACCGGAAACATCAATTCCTACGGTTATGGTTTCACTTTGAGTTTTAGTTTGGGTAGTGATTATGCGTGCAATATCTGCTGGGGTAAATTCTTCTGGTAAGAAAGCTAAATCGGTAGTAGTAATAATTTTTTTAGTGGCTCGCACACTAATTCCTGGATTATCTAATTGACCCCCGGTGTAATTTAACATTCCGGATTCAATTTTTAATTTTTGACTATATGCTTGATAAGTGCCATCAACTACGCGTAATGACCCGATAGCCGTGGCAAGGGCTTCAGGATCATCTTTTATTTCTAATTTACCAATTAAGCGGCCTTGCAAACCTACTACTGCAATGTGAACTGCATCGCCTAAGCTTAGGGTTATATCGCTAGTGATTTGCAAATTATCGTCTGGTGATGCTTGTTTAGGGCCATCTATGTATTCAATTTCATTAGGTAACTCCACCGTACTACTAAAGTCGTGTGGGGAAATTACGGCTTTGGGTATATTAATTCTGCCTTTAAGACTAACTGCATTAGCCTGGTGTTGCACTGTTAAATTAGGTGATAACCAGATTTTGTATTCGGGAGTTTTTAACACTTGAAAATTATTGGCTTGAATGTGTAAGCTCCCAGGATAATTTTTATTTGCTAGATTAATCTGACCCTTAATATTCACAGCTTGCTTATCAGAAAATGCACGCGCGTAATAATTCCATAATCCTTGGGGATCACTATTGGCTGTTAAATTAATTTTTTCTAATTCTAATTTCTGTTGCTCAGGATTAATATCACCTTCTGTTACTACGAATTTTCCCCAAACCATTTGCATCCAACAACTAAACTTTACGTCTCCTAACTTTCTTGGCACAAATTCAATTACATTCTCGCCATACTCAAGCGGCTTCTTTATATTATATTCAGGCATTATTATTTCATCTGTGCAACCAGACATTTGCTTAACATTAATAATCCAACGAACAGGAATGTCTTTTTTAACAAATAAAACGTTGGGTGAATAACCGCGATAAGTTAAATCCATTTTAATAACTTGATACTCTTTAATATTACTATCTATTAAGTATTCTGTCTGGCTACTAGCTTCACTAGGAACAAATGTCCTAAAACCATAGCCAAAATTTATTAACCCTCGATTAAGCATAAATAAACCTAAAACTATCACCACCACGCCAGAAAATTTCATTACTTGCTTAATATTTTCTTGACTTATTAAGGAAATAAAAGTGCCAAAACCAAACATTAAAGGCACTGTGCCTAAAGCATAAATCCCCATTGATAAAGCGCCTCTGGTAATACTGCCCGAAGCTAATGCATAAATCTGCATTGCCTGCAAAGGACCGCAGGGCATAAACCCATTTAACAACCCAATAATAAACGGGCCTTTTGGTTTTCGAGTATGACGTTGATTATATAAAAAACGGGCAATAAAGGTTGGAGTTCTTAACTTAATCTTTTCCAGCCATTTAAAATTGGTCAGTAAAGATAAACCCATTAACACCATAAATCCACCAGCTATTAAAGTAATTGTTCCTGTAAATGTTGGATTAATGACAAAAAATGAACCAACTCCTCCTAAAATCCCGCCAATAAGAGTATAAGAGAACATCCTACCTGCATTATATTGCAAATGAGGCAATGAAATATTGGTTTTTACTTTTTCTTTAGCATGATGGCGAGCAGTATAAGTAACGACTAAACCTCCGCACATTCCTATACAATGAAAGCTGACTAAAACACCAATCAGAAAAATCAGCCAGTAACTAATACTCTGCTCGTTTAATTTTGCAAGAATTTCTAATAGCCCAAAATGTTTAATTAAAGAATATCCTAAAACAAATAACGCTAATAAAACGCCGGCAATAATAAATTTTCTGGTAATTTGTTTTTTAGCGGGCTTGCTTTTATCTATTTTTCTTTCAACCTTATAATTCAGCTTTTCAATCACCTCGAAAATTTTCTTTTGAGATATTTTTGAGTCGTTAAATTCTATCTGGCATTCTCCGTTTTGATAATTAACATTAATATCTTTAACGCCTTCTAAAACGTCTACTTCTGTTTCAATCAAAACTTTACAGCTCTTACAATGAATGCCTTTAATTTGGATGTTTATTGTTTTCAACACAAATTCTATTGAATATTAATTGATTCAAAACTACAACTGGAATTTTTACCCTCACAAAGCCCTCTTTTGCATTGAGGACAGGCTTCCTTACCCAAAGCAATCAAATCATCACAAGCGCAAGTGCCAGAAGTATAATTATTCCATTGATTAGCCTCCATATAACACATTGTACAAGGCGGATTAATACAACACTTATAGTCACCACGAACTATTGCTTGACTAATAGCAAAATCCCTTTCTTGGATTATTCTCTGATACATTTCTACTGGATTTAATTTCTTAAAATCAGGATTCTGAATACTAAAAGTTAAATAACCGACAAATCCACCGATTAAAAACATTAAAATTATAAGAATAAATTTACGCATATTATTTTAGAATAAATCAGCAACTTGCTCTAAGTCTGATTGGCTAATGATTATTTTCCCATTCTCAACTTTTATGTTTGGATTTATAGGTCCGGGATTACACCCACCTTTTTCAGTGGCAATTTTATCCAAAGGATATTTATTCCCGCAGGTATTGCACACCATAAAATCTCCTTCTTGGCTGAAACCCATTCTAGCATCAAAACAGACTTGGCAAGCATTAGCAGCAGCACGATAAACGCCAGTCTTATCTTTAACCACAAAAAAATAAATTGTCTTGCCGTTAGAAAGCTTTGTATTATAGTAATGAGCAAAACCATCATCCAACGTTTCCGCCCCTAAAATCAGTTGCCCATCTGTAAGAACCACCGACGTTCCTTGCTCTCCTATAAATTCTTGAGATAAAGACTGATTCTCTTCTGTTGAACAGCCAAGCAGTACGCTTAATTCTTCAAAAGTTTTATAACCAGAATACACTTTCTCATTAATAACAAAAGTAGGAACTCCGCTGAATTGATGACGAACTGAAGAGATATTTCCAGCATCAATCTGTTGCACTTTAACTCCTAACTTCTCGATCTTTGAAATAGTCCCCTCCTGTTTTACTTTTTGACACCAACCACATTGATCAAGATAATAAAAAATCATCTCATTCGCTTCGCATTGGTTTCCAGAAACAATTTCTGGGTTATTAGTGTTTTTTTCAGAAAACCTATTTTGGAATACAATCCAACCGCCTGCCAAAAAGAAAAGAAGTGTAATAGTAAATAATAGATGTTTTTTTGACATAACTTTATTTATTAGATAGTTTAATTACTCTTAAAATTTCTTTTATCATTTCTTGTTTTCTTTTTTTGTTACTGGTTTGCATTGCTTTTGTAAAACAAGTGTTTAGATGGCTCTCCATCAACATCTGATGAGCAGATTTCAAAAGACCAATGGCTGCCAAATTCTGCTGCATAATATCAATACAGTACTTCTTATCTTCAAGCATTTTTATAATTTTTAAAGTATGGCTGTGAGCTTTTTTAAGGTTCGTAAGAATGTTTTTTTGATTTGTCATATTTATATTAAGTTTTACTAATTATAATACCTATACCATAGGTATAGGTATACTAGAGTTTAACTGACACAAAAACTCTTGTCAATATGTAAAACAAATGCCGCCAACTTATGCAATTATTTTAAAACCCAAATATTATGCTTTTAATCTTTGATTAATTGTTTCCCATTTAATTATATTCCAAAAAGCATCAATAATTTTCTTATTTAACCATAATCAAATCCTAGTAAAATATAGTATTTAATGCTTTAATTCTAACTCTTAGTTTGTTAATTCTTCTACTTCTCTTCTTCCCTCTTCTAACTCTTCTGCATATTCTTTATCAAGCTTAATCAGTAAGGCCTCAAATTCACCGACATGAGTTTTTTCTTCTTTGGCAATATCTAAAAGAATCTTTCTAATGTTTCCATTCTCAGTCATAGCAGCCATTTGCTCATAAAGACTTACTGCATCAAGCTCAGCAATCATTCCAGCTCTCAATATCTCTTTATCTATATTTTCTTTTTTTACATTCTGAAGATTGATTGGTAGTTGTGATAACATATTTATTTTTGTTTAGTTAATAAATTAGACTTTTTTAATTATTTTACTCTAAAATTCTACAAAGAAAACAATCTAAGAAACAACATTAAGCCTACTCCTAATAAAAATACAAAAAAATAACTCGCGCTTTTCTCTAAAGCACCGCAAGTTTTTATTTCAGGAATTAGATCTGAAGAAGCAATATAAATAAAGCTTCCAGCAGCAAAGCTCAACAAAAAACTAATTGAACCGCTAATTTCCCCTGAAATAAAATAACCAACCATCCCACCCAAAATCACAGTGGTAGCTGATAAAAAGTTCAAAAGCAAGGCTTTTGTTTTCTTAATTCCTCCATATACTAAAACTCCAAAATTCCCTATTTCCTGAGGAATTTCATGAAAAGCCACTACTAAGGTTGTAATTATTCCAATAGAAAATGAGTTTACAAAAGAAACAGCAATAATCAAGCCATCAATAAAATTATGAACAGCGTCAGAAACCAAAATCAAATACGAAAATGGCATTATTTTAACATGCTCTCTTTTATGACAATGATGCCATTTAATAAAGTTTTCTAAAATAAAAAAGGTTGAAAACCCACAAATTACATACAAGAAGACGTTCAAACTATTTTCCAACCCAACACCCTCAAGCGCTTCTGGAATCAGGTGGAAAAATGCACCCCCAATCAAAGCTCCTGCAGAAAAAGCAACTAAAATTAAAAGGATTTTGTCTAATAATTTTTCTTTTAAAAATAAAGTTAAAGCTCCAATAAAAGCAATTAGACTTATTAAAAAAGTAGCAATAATTATATTTAAAAAAATTGTCATTTTAAATAAGCATTAAAAGCTCTGGCTTAAAAAGAATTATTAGCCCCAAAATCAAAAGCACAATTCCCGAAATAAGCTTTATAGCCCTAAGATATTTTTCTGAAACCTGAGTGATTCTCAGTGTCCAGATAGCTAAAGCAAAAATTATTAAATCATCAATCATATAAAATAGAATATATACTAAAAGGTAGAAATAATAAGAACTAATGCTTAAATTAAAACTTGTCAGCATCTTTGTAAAAACTAAAGGAAAGCCTAAAGAGCAAACTAATTCCACCAAATTTATTCCAGCTGCAACTACAGCCACCCCTAAAAGCATTAAAGGTAAAGAAGTCTTTGCCTGAGAAATATCTTGTATTTTTTCAAACAACTTTTTTTCAAATCTAACAAGAATGCTTTTTTCTTTTTCAGGGTCTACTTCACAAACCCTGCAAATCACATTATGAAAATAATCTTTTAATACAAATACTGAAAAAATTATTATAACCATTCCTACTAATAAAGTAATGTACTTGATTTGTTCTAAAACTAAGAATAAGTTTAGCCAGGCTGATATAAAAATAAAATACACTATACCTGAAACCAAAATAAAAGTTCCGCCAATTAAAAATACCCTTTCTCTTATTCCTGTTGAAACCAAAACAGTAAGCAAAAAACCTAAAGCAATCATGGCACAGGCATTAAAGCCATCTAAAGCTCCCAACACAATTGCCAAGACCATTGGAGACATGTTCTCAAAAGAAATCTCTCCGATAATTGGAAGTGTGATTTTTCTGCTTTCGATTAGAGATTCAGGTCCAGACGACTGCTCAATTATCTCTAACAGATAGTTCTCCATATTAGCTGCTATATTCTGAGCAAAACCCAAAAAATAACGGTCTTTGATAAAAGTGATTGGAACAAGACCTTGTTCAGTAACAGGTACATTATATTGCTTGTACATTTCTTTAAGAAAATCTACGTTTTCTTTTTCAAAAATACTATAATTTTTAAATTCAATATCAGGATATTTTTCCCTTAAAGCTTCTAGAAATTCTTTTTCATTTACACAACGAGGGCAGGTTTCACTAAGGAAGAAATTAACATTCACTTTATCCTGAGCTAAAGAAAAATCAGCGCTACCAAGCACTAAGAATAAAACTAAGATTGCAAAAATGAGTTTTTTCATATAGAATTAATACACTATATTGTACATCTGATAATTTATTTTGTCAAACATTAATAATAAATATATTTTAATTTTACATAAATTTGTTAAAATTAAAAGACGAAAAGGTCGTTAAGATATAAATTAAGCTAAAAATATGGTTTTTTCAATTATTTCTCGTTTAGTTAATGGTGTAAAGCAAGGCGTAAGAGCAGGTCTAGAAGGGGTTAGTGATACTGGCAGCGCTATTGTTGATGTTGTCAAAAATACAACCGTAACGCTTGTTAAAGGAACCGGAGAAGTGGTTTCTAAGGGTATTGAAGTTACTGGTTCAATAGTAAAAGGGGCAATATTTGGAGTAGCTGATATTGGCACCTCAGTAATTGGCGCAATGAAAGGGATTGTTATGGGTGCAATTAACGGTGTTATGGAAGCTGGTGGAAAACAAGATCAGGCAGTTCAAGGAGCAGTATCTCAGGCAATATACAGTGCCAAAGAACTGGGTCTTGATATTGGTAAAACTGCTGTTGAAGCAGTAAGTGGTTCAGTTGAGGCAGTTAAAAAAGTTGGAGGAGATGCAGTCCAAGCAACAAGGCAGGCTTTCATTGCCGCTGTAGAGGCTGCCAGAGATGTTGGCGACGAAACATTCACTGCTGTCAAAGATGCTCTTACAATTAGCGTTGAAGGCGCTAAAGACATCATTGAAACGCTTAAGAAATAAATTTTAAAATTACCTCTTAATTGGAATTTACTGGATTTAAAAAGATCCGAAATATTGTTTTTTTTCGGATTTTTATATTATTTTCTTTATTTCTGATCAATAATGGTATCAAAAATAAAAACTAGCTGAAACTTGACTTTTAGATAAACTTACTACATAATATAGGATTATGGAAATAATAATCACAATTATTGTAATAATTGGATTCCTTTTTTCTTCCCTTGTTAATTTTGGGTCAAATTTTAATGTAAAAAAGCAGGCTGCAAGCGTTGTTCAGCCAGAAATCATTAAAGAACAGATTGTAGAAGAAAAAAAACAAGAATCCGATTTAATATCAACAACTGTGCCTGTACCAGCAAGCAAACCTCCACAGGTCATCAATCTAATTGAAACCTATATTACTGCTGGCCCAGAACAGAATCAGATTATAAATGATACAAATAAGGTTGTTTTTGAATTTAAGGAAAAAATTCTTTCAGAGCAAATTACAGAAAGAATCTATTTTGAAACAAAAGTTCTTGGTTTCGACAATGATTGGAAAAAAACATACTCAAAAAAAAGAACTGTCACTTTACCAATTGGCTCATACATTTTTTTAGTCAGGGCAAGAACAAAAAACATTGTTGACTACAGCCCGGCTCAAACAATCTTTAAAATAAATACTTCTCCTTATTTTGGTAAATTGAAAATCTCAAGAACTAGAATTGAATCTTCCTCTAAATCATCTTTAATAACTCTAAGCGCTAATATTGAAGACAATGAAACAATTAATATTACTAACTGGTCTATTGAAGGAGAAAAGGGAAAGATTATTATTCCTCAAGGAGTGGAAAAATACTATCACTATTATAATTCTTATACTAATCAAGATATATTTATAAAAAAAGGAGATAGAATATATTTATCAAGCGGATACAATCCCTTAGGGAGAGATAAAAACTTTCGTTTAAATAAATGCATGGGCTATTTAACAAGTTCATTTGATTTTCCTATTCCTGTTTCTAAAAAATGTCCTGAACCAACAAACCAGGATGTTTCTCATTTAGAACCATGCTGCCAAAAGTTTATCCTTAGGCTTAGAACATGTGAAATCCCTGATTATTCTGAAAATGTCGATGTCAGAAACGATAAAGAGTGCATAAAGTACTTAAACGAAAATCTGAATAATCGAGCTTGTTTCATGAATCACTGGCAAGATAAGGATTTTTTGAGCAACAGCTGGCACATTTACTTGAATGGTAAAAACATTATTGCTGATAATTGCTATGATACACTCTATCTAAAAGACCAAAACGGCCTTATTGTAAACACTTATTCTTATGGACAGCCTGTTTGCAGGTAAAATTAAAAAACCGGCTAGAACCGGTAGAATCGAAATAGATATATAAAAGCTTAAATTATTGATTACTGAAAAATTCTCTGCCAGAAGCTCTTTAATTCCATTTTAATATTAGAATGAATCGACTCCCCTTCTCTTACTTCAAAAACTCCTGATTGATATGCTTCATAATCTGGATGTTCTACTTTTATATAATAGTTTCCTTCAGGTACCAAAAATGAATATTCTCCAGTCTCATTAGTTATTTGAGGATTCTTTTGGTCGTAAAGTTCTGCTGACCAAAGAATATAGTCATCAATTGTTTTGTCAAAAACAAACAAACTAACTTTGGCTTTTTTAATACGAAGCTGACCTCGAAGAAGTTCTTCATATATATATCCTTCAGGATCAACCAAAACAATCTTTTCTGCAGTTTTTTTGCTCCCATCAATAAAGTTAATATCTACTTCTATTTTATATTCTCCTGCCACTGGTGGTATATTCAGAATAGCTTTGAAGAATCCTTGCTCATCAGGGCCTTTAAAAACAAGCGGTAAAATTTCATAGGTTTTTGCAAAAACACTATTAGCAGAAACTTTTGGAATAAAAGGTAGATGAAATGTATGTTTTAATTCTATTTGGGAGATTTTTTCAAAGTATAAAAAGCCTTCTAATTTCAAAACTGGCTTAGATGGTTTAACAAAGACAGTCACTTGCTTGCCAGCAATAACTTGTGCTTTCTGGTCAGTTAAATCAAGGTTTATATCTCCAAAAACACTGCGAATTAAAATAGTATCTGTACTAACAATAGCTGGTGACTGTGAGGGTTTAGGTTTTTCAACTATTTCTTTTTCCAAAGGTTCTTCTTCTGGCTGAAGTTCTTTTATTTGATTAATTACTAAATCAATTGATTTTTGAGTTTCAAAAACAAGGAAGTCTATACTTTTATCTATTTCCTTAATGAAACGGCGGGAGAGTTGAGTTAGTTTTTGTCCTGTCTTTTGAGTTGTTTTGATTAAATTCTCAAAAGAGTTAGAAGTAAAATCAACTAATTCATTAATGAAACGGCGGGAGAATTGAGTTAGTTTTTGTCCTGTCTTTTGAGTTGTTTTGATTAAATTCTCAAAAGAGTTAGAAGTAAAATCAACTAATTCATTAAACATTTCTACCTCTTTATCAATTCGTTTTTTAACTGTTTCAATAATTGTTTCAGTAATTTGTTCAAATGTTGGTAATTCTAGCAGCTCTAAAATCTCTGGTTCTTCTAATATCTCTGGTTCTTCAATAGGCTCTAATGGCACAGGCTCTAACGGTGAAGGAACAATTGGCTCTAATGGCAAAGATGGTTCTGGTATTGGTTCTGCAACCGGTTCTGGAACAAATTCTGGTACTTTAATCTCAATTCCTAATTGTTCTTCTAAATCAGTCTGGAGTTCAATAATTTGTTTTAAAAGATTCTGGATTTCATTTTGTATTTCAAATATTTGAGTTTCTTTAAACACTTCTTCAGGTCCAGGAGCTGGAGCGCCCAATCCTCCCTGAAGAACAGGCTGTTCTGGTTCTTCGCTTGTTAAGGTAAAAGAAAATCCATTACTGTTATAATCATCACTTCTTAATACTAAATTACCGGTTTGAGCAGAAGCAGAAACAACTACATTAACCTGATTATGAGACCAGCTAGTGACATTACTATCAGTAGCCTGAACGCTATTATAAAAGGTGATGTTGTCTGATGATGTGCTTCTTGAACCTGCACTAGGACAGGTGCCAGTCTGGCAAAAATGATCGCCTGAAATTTGAATAGAATCACTAACTTCAGCAGAACTTGGACTTAGGCCAGTAATTCTCGGTAAAACTCTGAAGCTAGTAAGTGTGTCTGTTTTACTGTCAGAAGAACGCGTTAAAATAATATTGTCTGTATAAGTAGCATTATTAATAGCCGTAGGAATTCTTATTTGAACTGCAGTATCAGACCATGAATTAACTGTTGCACTTTCACCAAATACGCTAACTGTTCCTTGAATCCCAGAAAAGCGATTTCCATTGATTGTTATTATGCCATCGCTATCTGATGAACTATATTCGCGTGCTGCATTGCTAATTTCAGGTGTAGTTAAAGAAGTAATATCAGGATAAATATAAAAACCTAAAGGCGTGACATCGTCAGTAGCATTGGCTCTGACTATTAATCCATTACTACCAGTACCTCCAAAGACATTAATGCCAGAAACGATGGTAAAGATAATGGTAGTAGGATTCCAAGAAGAAACATCAGAACAAGCTACTGAATAACTGCCGATTTTGACTTTACGGTGCGGTGAACTGCAGGAAGCGCCGAAATTAGATCCAGAAACAGTAATTTGTTGACCAATACGCCCCCCATCAGTTAACCCTGCCTCTGTATCATTAGTAAATGAAGTAGCATCAGAGCCAGAAGCTATTGTTAGTATTGGGTATTGGGTGTAAATTTCCAGAACATCACCACCAGATTTAACCATCTTGAAACAATAACTAGTAGAAGCATTGGCTCCATTGTTTTCTACCACCCAATCCCACTCACCTTTTTCACCAATAGCAATAACAGTAGGATTAGTTATTGAATTATTAGCTTCTTCGTAAGACTGTAGTTTATTGTTTTGAGAATCCAATAAGGAAACTGTAATGCTTGCTCCATCAGCAGGAGAATTATCGTAACCACGCCAGATAGTAGAGCTTGATGTTGCTCCTAAGTCAGACCAGGAAAGACCAGCACTACAGACACCTGTTGTTGAAGCATACTGAAGTTTGA
>Ga0114923_10002936_pt1 | contig 11504 bp, 14 predicted proteins | sample SumtaG_FD_89578 | JGI IMG/M metagenome (GOLD analysis project Ga0114923, IMG submission 89578) | Deep subsurface microbial communities from Indian Ocean to uncover new lineages of life (NeLLi) - Sumatra_00157 metaG | ecosystem: Environmental > Aquatic > Marine > Oceanic > Sediment | place: near...
ATTGCCATTGCGGTTGTCGTCGCCATTTCCATTGCCATTGCCTTCACCTTTATTTACCTCTTTGACGACGAATATAATACCCACAATAAGGATGGCCAACCCTAGAACTAAGCCTCCTATTATAATCCAGTTTTTTCGTTTAACCCCCATCCATTCATCATTCGCCATTTATTTATATAAATAAATAAATAAAATTTATTTATATAAATAAATAAATAAAATTTATTTTGAAAAAAAAATAGTTTTTAAAAGTTCAAGAGTTAATCCAACGAATCTAAAGAATTTGAAATGTCCTTTATTTTGATAGTTGACCGGTTCGCCGAGTCAGCAAACCGACCTGCACGTTTACCGATATTGAGAATATACGCTTCAACCACCGAAACTAAACACCTTTTGGCTTTCTGAGACACGCGAAACTCTTTTCCCGTTGAAGTTTTAAACACCCGGACAACACCCGTGCGCGAAAGAGACGACTGTTTATTGCGGAGCGATATCGACTGGATCGTTGTAATACTGACCCCCCAATTTTTTTTCCCATGTTCTATTACATAAAGAATAGTATCATCCCGCGTTGTTTTCCGATTATTTTTTATCAAAAAAAGACGACATGCCTCGGCCAATTCTTTTATCATTGTTTCACTAGTATCTCTCAAAACCACAGACGCTTTTTTTGACACGCGTACGGTTTTTTTCTCATCGATTGACATTTTCGCCCCCTGCTTTATAAGTTTTTTAATAGATTCTATTGAAATAGAATCACGTTTTGAACGTCTTTTTTTTCGTTCGGCCATTTATTGTCTATACAGAATGTTCTTAACCTATTACATTATTACTTGCACAAAAAAAAGAACAAATCTTTATTATAAAGATGGGGTGTTTGGAGAAATTGATTATTCACACCTGAATCCATTTCAAAAAGAAACGCTAACGGAATCAACGATTCAGCTTCTCCGCCGTGAGTCCGGATCGTCCGGTCCAGCGACGCCTCTTTAGATTTATAGTGAAATTCTTGGGTACTTCCAAACGCCGTCGTTTTGTCGCCGAACACTTCCAACACCCCGTGGGCGTTTTTTTCACACCGTCGAACGCCGGGAAGATTTTTTACAATATTCCAAACTGCATCCTGGTCTTTGCTCGGGGTGTGGACAGTAACGTAAGACCCGAAACCCAAATGGTGAATCATATGGGCATCTTTAATAGCAATTCCTACTTGGCAGGTTAAGTTTTTTTTGGAAATAATATCTTCAATAAAGAGAAGGTTTGTTTTCTCGTTCATTCCGTGGTCGGCAGTCACACCGACCCGACCTTTAAGCTTTAATCTGCCGAATTCTCGGTCGATCGCTTCGTAATAGTCTTTGGAAACCTTAGAGGTGGGTGAGTTTAGATGTTGAACATAGTCTGTCGTCGAGATATAGACCAGGCTCGGCCTGAACCCCCTATATTTTCCAAAATCTAAAATTTCGGAAGCGAGGCGAAGACAATAAACACTCGCTTCGGGAGTGTAAATGTGGGGAGGAACGCCTGCCGCGTGGACGACATCGTCCAACCCTTTATCTTCCAGTGCTTTTAGACTCGGCGAATTCGCGTCGTTCAAATCTTCTATAGCTACAATAAGCGAGTTAGCATGGACTCCTTTTCCAAGCAAATTAACGAGTTTCTTTTTAGCAGTAATAACTAATACCGGAAACCCCTTCTGAGAAGCACAGGATAAAATTGTTTCGCATTTTAGAGCGCTTTCCTTAACAAGTGGAGTTTCAACCAACGCCCCCTCCCCCTCATTTTTTTTTGATTCTAATATTGTGTTGGCTATAACGCCGTGGACCGAAGGGGCTACTCCCGTGATGATGGAAACATTGTTGGTATTAGTAACAGTAGGGAGAAAAGCATGAGCTTCTCTATAACTTCCAGACCAAAAATTTGGCATTTTTGCTCCTGCTAGATGAGCCGGGCCAGTTCCGTCCAGACAAACGCCTATTACAGGCAAATCTCCTTTTTTAGGAAGCTTATACCATATATTATTACATTTAATTTTGTTTTCCGAACTAAACCATGCCATTTATTCTTTTATTTTCTTCTTTTAAATAAAACTTAACGGTGTTACTAGAAATAAAAGAAATTGAATATATACATAATGACACATCTACTTGATTTAACTAATACAAGTGAAGAAAGCGATGAATTGTGCCGCTTTTGCCTCGTCCCGATACATCTCGAAGCCGAGGATATTATTCAACCATGCTCGTGTACAACGTATACCGGAGGAAATTTAACTGAACGGGTATATAGTTATTGCCATAACTCTTGTTTCACCGACTATCGAGTCCAACGGGGAAATAACGACTGTTATATCCAATGCGAAGACTGTAAAATATTCTATACTTTTGAGGCACAAAACTTGAGTCGCTTCGAGAACTTTATCTTTTCTATTAAAATTAATCGGGGTGTTCGGTATCTTTTATGGGTTGTTTGGTTGGTACTATATTTAGTGATCTGGACGTGTCCTATTTTCGGCTTTATGATTTTGTGGAGATTTACAAACCACTTAACATTTAGTACCCTTTTATTAGATAACAATTTAAATTTAGGGACGTGGTTCCCGTATTATCTTTTAGGAAGTTTGACATGGGGTACTCTCTTGTGTTTTTATTGGTCTTGTTGTGCCCGGGGATTCTGTGGACAGCCACTTCACCATCATTCCCGGTATCATAAAGGGTACCGGGAATATTATGGAAGTTATTCAGGATTTGGATATTATCCTATTTTTTTTTATAGTGGTAATGGGACCTCTTCCATTAGCAGTAGTGACAGTGGAAATAGTGATATAAAAGGACTATTGATCATAGTGTTATTTTTATTGATACTAACTGCATTGATTCTAACAGGGGTATTAATATACATTTGTGTGGAATTGACTAATCTTCGTTACAAAAAATACGTAAAAAGATTAGGGACCATTAAATATAAAGTAATAAAAGATATAGAAACTCCACCTGGCTATCAATCCGAACCGTCTGCGCCTCCGCCTCCTTACGTGGAATGTGGGTATACTGGTTGGATATGAACTTTACACCTTTAACATTTTAACTCTTTTAGTTAAATAGAGTTAAAATAAAATGTTTAGAAATATTATATAATGCCGACATACACTTGCGAACGTTGTTTAAAGGAATTTTCTCAAAAAAGTCATTACGATAAGCATATGAAAAAGAAAAGACCTTGTCAAAATAATAAATGTAAAATCGAAGAAATTGTTAAAAAATTGACATTAAATAATAATCAAAAAGAGGAAACAATTATAGAAAATCACGCTAACTTCGTTAGCGGTGACACAGTCACTAACTTCGTTAGCGGTGACACAGTCACTAACTTCGTTAGCGGTGACACAGTCACTAACTTCGTTAGCGGTGACACAGTCACTACGCCGCAATCTCATGAAATTAGTGATAAGACGTCATTATATATTCATGACGCGAACATTGTTGCCATCCAATTAACAGAGAAAATAGATTTTATCTATTTGGATCCTCCTTATGATACAAACAGAAATTTTACATTAGATAGTAAAAGTACAAAAATTGGGTTTAGTGATAAATGGGGAGATAAAGAATATGAAAAGTGGTTATTTAAATTGGTAGGTAACTTAAAAAAGGTTATGTCAAATGTGGGCACGATGGTTATCCACATTTCATCGGAGAATAGTTTTATTATAGAAAAGGTTTTGCGGGAGCAATTTAAAAATATTGAAAAGATTTATTGGAAAAGATGTCATGGTAAAAACACGGTAAAGAATAAATTTGGTGCTGTTATTGATATATTGTTTGTTGCTTATGACAATAAAAGAATATTTAATAGAGTTACTGTACCGATTGAGGAAAATTCTGTATGGGCATTTAAAAATAAAGATGAAAGAGGTTGTTACAGTTTAGGTACTTTGAAGCATGACAGAACTAGAAAAGGCCACGAATATACCATTGCCCATCGTGGTGTTGAATATAAGAATGAATTTGGTTGGAAATTATCTAAGGATGTTGTTGAACAGATGATTTCAGAAGATAGGATACATTTTGTTCCGAAGTCTAGCAATATGTATGTTAAGATTTATAAGCATGAGCATAAAGGTAAACCTTTATCGAATTTATGGAACGATATTCATTCCATCACGCGTACGAAAAAGGACCCCAGATTATATCCAACTCAAAAACCGCAAAAACTCCTTGAACGCTTGATAAAAGTATTTACCAACGAGAATAGTATTATTCTTGATCCTGTTTGTGGGTCGGGAACAACAGGATTTGTTGCTGACAAAATGAATAAAAAATGTATTATGATTGATGTGAATGAAGAAGTTTTGCCTATAATTACTAAGCGATTCAATGATAAAATATATAATATTTAATTACATACTTTGTATTAGTAATACGAAGGTTATTCAAGGAAATTTCATATAACAATACTTTAGAAGAAACAGATAAAGTCTTTGACTTTTTTTTTCTTCTTAAATAAGATATATTTAAAGAATAAAGAAAACTATCTATAAAGTCGTCATTTTAAATTTCCAAAGGTGTAAAAGAATCTTATAAAAATATTACAGATGGAGGAAGTTCGAATTTATTGTTCTGAGTGTGGATTTTTGAATACCAAACCAGGTGTGCAAAACGAATGTAAGGCTTGTTTGTCCCAATTGTCTCTGGAAGGAACGATAAACAAAGTAGATGTTATATTATCTCGCTTCCGAGCATGGGCTAGTTCTAAAAAAGTAAAAAAAACCATTAGAATTTTAGAAAAAAACGAGACTGCAATCCAGAAAATTATTCGCCAAATAAAAAAAAAAGGGACACGATATCCTTTTCAAGACGACGAAACTACCGACCTCTTAAAACAAGTACTCAAAAAGGATTTGACCCCAGAAAAGTTGACCCTCGAAAAAGATTTACACCATACGAGGCTGACTATAGTCAGCCTCCGCCAAGACCTTGAAAATATTTATGCCAAAGAAAGGGCGTTCCGGTCTTCGTCTTCGTCATTGTCCCTATTCAAATTGTTAGAAGAGAAAGAGGCCTGGCTAAACAAGTTAAATTAGAAAATATATTATTTCCATACTATAAATTATGGAAATGAAGAGAGAGCAAAAAAAATTTAGGAATTATGAAGAAACAAAAGATGTTCTTGTTTATCGACATTACCAATCTATGCGTAAAAATCAAACTTTAAAATACGTGAAAAGAATGGAGCAAAAATGGTTTTCATTTACACATGACAAACTCACTATTCGAGAAGCCTTTGATAAACTGGAAACTTACGTAGACAATTCGGACCCCGACATTGTATTTCCCAATATCGAGCATAGTTTCCAAACCGCCGAAGCGATCCGCCGCGACGATGAGCCCGATTGGTTTCAACTCGTCGGGCTCATCCACGACTTGGGAAAATTGATGTTCCTGTGGGGCGCCCCCGAAGACGGGCAGTGCGGATCTGTTGGCGGTCCGCAATGGGGTCTCAGCGGCGACACATGGGTCGCCGGGTGTCGTCTTCCTGATGTTTCGATCTTCCCGGAACTTAATAAAACGAACGCTGACATGAAAGACCCCCTTTTAAGTTCCGATCTCGGGATTTATAAAAAGAATTGCGGTCTGGAAATGTTAAAATTTGCTTTTGGGCACGACGAGTATCTTTATCGAGTTTTAAAAAAAGCAGGAAGTGCAATTCCTGAAGAGGGCCTTCAAATGATTCGACTTCACTCGTGTTATCCGCTCCACCAACATCACGCATACCAAAGATTCCTTACGTCTAGCGATCGTAAAACGTTAGACTGGGTTAGAAAGTTTAATAAATACGATCTCTATACAAAGAGTGACACACGTCCAGATATTAAAAATCTGTGGACTTATTACATGTCTTTAATTGAAAAATACTGTCCAGGGAAGCTGGATTGGTAATTTCAAAATAGTTTTAAGATATAAAAGTACACTTTTTACAAATACAATTAAAAAAATGTTGAACCTATGAAATGCCACCGCCACCCAAAAGAACTAGAGTTAATACTTTATGTATCGTCTCGTTTCTTATTGTCCTTTTAGGACTCGGAATGTATTCTATTTTTAAACCTCCTACTCCCCAAGAAAATATTCAAACTCTTTCGGAATCTCAAATACGAACTCCCCTAGAAGATTTCATGCCGCCTACTGCTGCTGCTGCTAATAATATTAGAGTAGACAGACCCGCTTTGCCAGATGATAATATTGAACTTATTGAAACTTAATGAGTTAATTATTAATACAAGTAAAAAAAATGACAAGGGTAATCGTCGAATTAGTATTTGTGGGAGACCGAAGTAGTTCAATGGAATCGATGGGTGATTCCCCTTGGAAAGGGGCTATGGAATGGGCAAATACACAAGCAAACGAGGCAAACGAAAATGGACACGACGCTTGTATCACTTTAGTTGCGTTTGATGATATTTCTGAAAGAGTTTTGGACGGTGTTTCGACAAAAGAATGGAAACCAGTTGTTGGTTCACACGTACAAGATTGGTTTTCTCCAAGAGGATGTACGCGTCTCTACGACACTGTTATAGAAGAATTAGAGAGACTGCAGAAAAGAATGAAAATGAGGGGACCGGATTGTCAAGCCGTATTCGCTGTGTTTACGGATGGCGAAGATAACGTAAGCGAAGCAGACAATACTGACATGAATGACGCTGTTACGAATGCACGGGTAAAAGGGGTTTCCTGTTTCTTTTTAGCAGCTAACCAAGATGCAATTGCTTCGGGACTTAAATACGGTTTTGATCATAACCAGTGTTTAACTACAGGAATCGATCCGTCTTCTTCGTCTAGCGCTTACGAAGCTATGTCATCGGCTTTTACTCGTACTCTCTGCACCTCCTCAACATCGTCGTTTACTCCCGTAGAACGAGCTACTTCAGCACCCCTACATTATAAACGACGAAAATCAAAGAAAATTTAAATTTATTTATCTTTGCTTACAAAATAAAGACTTTTAGCTTCAGAAATACTAAGTTTAATATGGTTTACTTTAATTAGTTTGTTTGGCGTTTTGACTCTCTGGGATGCATCTTTAAGAATCTGGATTACCTTTTTTTCTAAAAGTTTTCGAATTATTCTATATACCTCGGGTTTTGGTGGTTCGCTTTTCCATAAATGGTTGAAATCGTCGTTAGAAAAAGGTTTGAGTGGAGAGGACATTTAGTTTAGAGGGACTGTCGCTTTAATAAATGGGTATTAACAAAGAAATATTTCGCGAGTTTATAGAACAAATAGTGGAGTCTAAAATACCCGAATTTACCTTGACCTCCAATGCTGTAATTTATCTGCACACACATATAGAAAAATACTTGGACGAAATAGTATCTGCTGCGGAAGAGTGTCGGATTCACGCGGAGAGACCTACGCTTCGAGCTGAAGATATTAGGTTGACTCTTGCCTTGAAAAAACGTATTATTCCTTTTTGTTTGAAATAAGACTAATTGAAGTTTAAAGTAGAAATGTCTATTACAATAGGACGCAATGAAACTCATAAAAATAGTGTGGACTTTAGTTGGATTATTGAGTTTGGGAACGGGAGAAGCAATCCCAGTAGTTTAACCAAATTGTTCTCCGAATTCGATCGCGACCCCTCTTTTAGTAGATATTGAACCCTATCCTCCGAGAAGCGGGACCGATATTGTTGTAAATACGGTGGCTGATATCCGTTCTATTGTAGATGGTGGGACTTATGAAATTTTAGGGACCGTCCAAATTATTCCTATTATCCCCCCCGTTACCGTTATCGAAGAAACTGGAAATCTTTGTGATGCTTTCGATTGCCCTTTTTTTCCGGGTCCGGCTCAGAATTTGAGATTAGTTCTTTCCGGAGACGATGTCGTTATTCCAGGTCTCGGTTTGACGGCTACTGTAACTGCAGGAGCGGTGGATTTTTTTGGAAATCAAATCTTCTGTATCCAGACGGCAATTCCGGTTAAGAATGAAGAACTTTCAACTAATTCCGTTCTCAAACCGTTTTTAGATATTTAATAATTTTTATAGCTACATTAAATTTCCTAATCAAAAAATGGTTAGGAAATTGAAAATACAAAGTATAAATATGTCCACTTCAGAAAAGGAAAATCAGTCGTGTACTACGGGGACAGCATATTCAGGCCCTGACTCAAAGAAAGTATTGGCTGAAGTCGAAAAGGCATCGCCGAAATTACAAAATGATTTGAGGGAAATATTAGATGTAGCTATCAGTTTAGGGTATCTTAAAGTTGCTCCAGGAAAGGAGTTTGAAGCGTCCATTTCCACTTATAGTCAAACTATAAAAGATGGCCAACTCTATTTTTCGGAATAAGTGGAAATTTGTGGAAATGGTGAAATCTTATTGCTCTCGGACGATGAAATCGAACTCTTGACAATTTCGAAGAAAATTTTCTTTGGAAAAGTACAGCTGAATATTATTACATCCTTTTTGTCCAAAGCTTCGCCTTCCAACTTCGATTCCTTTATGATCTATGAAGTAATTAAACATTGGGGCTAATTTCATCCGACAAAGAAATCGAACAACTTTACACAAAATTTATTAAATCGTAAATAATTATTTATTTTTAGGGTAATTTATACTATTAATACCTTTTTCTCCAAATAGCGCTCTGATAAAGTCGTATTCTAAATTCTGTTTGTGGTTCCAATTATACATATAATGTTGTATTAATTCCAAAGCATTGGTGACATGATATTTCGACAATTCTTCATATATTTCACTATTCAGTTCTATGAATTTTTCTAAAGTGGGTAAATGTGTAATATACACATGACATGGAAAAATATTATTCCCTTCCTCCTCCTTCTTCGACTCCTCCCAACATGTTATCATATAATCTGGACCACCATACCGTTCTATATAATCTGGGGTTAATAAAAATGTTTGTACATATCCAACTGCTTTATCTATTCCAATATTATCTATCGATTCTATTTCACCTATACGAGGTATCTTCGTATGAATTCCAAATAACTTTCTTTCTACCTGGTTGACTAATTCAAAACAACGGTCTTTTAAGTTTATATTAGCGTATAAATCATTTAAAAGTTCTCTGAACTTAGAATCATTGTCATATTTTACATTTTCACCTAATGTATGTAAATCCTCTAGAATCTTAAACAGTTCTTCAGTCTCTCCCTTTAAACATTTTACATAACTATCATACAATCTGTATTTACTTATTTTAATACCTCTTGCTTCTATTTTTTCTTCTCTAAATTTATTTAATAATGAAGTATGTTCTTGTATTATACGGCGCTTAATATTTTTGATTTCTCTTTTCTCTTCACTTTCTTCTCCTTCTCCTCTTTCTTCTCCTTCACTTTCTTCTTCTTCACTTTCTTCTTCTTCACTTTCTTCTCCTTCTCCTTCTACTTCTTCTCCTTCTACTTCTTCCCTCTCTCCTTCTCCTCTTTCTTCTTCTCCTTCTCTTCTTTTTGCTCCTTTCATCTCTCCTTCTCCTCTTTCTTCTTCTTCTCTTTCTTCTTCTTCACTTTCTTCTTCTTCACTTTCTTCTCCTTCTCCTTCTACTTCTTCTCCTTCTCCTCTTTCTTCTTCTCCTTCTCCTTCTCCTTCTACTTCTTCTCCTTCTCCTCTTTCTTCTTCTCCTTCTCCTCTTTTTTTTTCTTCTTCATACTCAAGGATCAAGTCAACCAAGTCTTGAGGAATATAATAATCACCCTGACTACCCGCAAGTCTAAATCCTTCGCGAACTTGCCAGTCCAGCAAACGCTCGGCTACCTTCACGTACTGAGATTTTTGTTCTTCTCCTTCTCCTTCTACTTCTTCTTCACTTTCTTCACCACCAGTAGCATCGTCAGACTGTGAACCTCCTGCTCCTCCTGCTTCATCTAACCAATACATCTGATCATCGTCCTGCTTCGATTCGAGGATAGAGAGAGCTATTTCTTCTTCATCATCGGACTCGAAATCATCGAGAAAAAATTCTTCGGGTACGTAATTATATATCTCTCCACACAAGAAGCATGGATAAGATTTCTGTGGTCCAACAGAGACAAAGTCTTCATAAGTTAAATGACATTCGGCATTATTATTGCAATGATGACAACAACACTTTTCCATTATATATATACAATAAAAATTTATTATCATCAGAATTTTAACACACCCCTCGATTCTATTTCTTGATAAATGTATTAAGAAACGGTTAAATATTTCATCGTTCTTTTATATGTTATGTATAAGTTTCCTAACCAATTTTAGTTAGGAAACAAATGTGTAGAGTTTTAGAACCCTAACAAACGACTTAACACATTCCGAGTTGAAAGTCGGCCACGCTTCCATTTCCGAATATTGCGAAGAGGTGTGTCCATAGATACAGGGCTTTCTTCGGCTTCAGAATATTCATGGTCTCCGTGGGGCTGACCGTTTACCCACATCCCCGTCTCTTGATCGCCGTTTGCATAGGTGTAAATCCCGAACCCATCTCGGACATCTTTTTTATAATTGCCTTCGTAGGATTCTTCCACCCCTTTTTTATGATGAACGTAAGTATATTTTCCGTCTCCGTTCCGGACCCCGTTCTTCCAATTCCCCTCGAATTTATTTCTATTGTGATAGTTAAATATACCGTTCCCGTGAGGTTTACCTCCAACAAAGTTTCCGGTATATATATCACCATTTTTATCAGTATACACTCCGTATCCGTGTTTTTTGTCGTCAACCCATTCGCCGACATATTTGGACCCGTTGGAAAAAACGCAAGTTCCGTTTCCTGTTCGAGTTCCGTTCCATTCTCCCTTGTACACGGTTCCGTCGGTAAATACATGACGACGGACAACTTTTTTCTTTTTGGATTGGAACATATTATTATATTCAGTAATATTCTTTATTAAAATAAAATATCAAGAATAATAATGGCAACACTGAAAATCCCAGAAACAATTGAATATAATGTATTTTGTAGTCCGATGGAATAAGGATTCTCCGGTGCAGCGGGGGGAATGGTCTTTGTCGGATAAACAGTTAGGAGATTATGGAGCGTTTGGAACGATTGCTGAAGTGTGATGAAAATAATAGGCTAAAGAGAAACAGAAAATGTCATACATATATTTAACAAGAGGTACAAAGTACCCCCTGGCTGATTTTTGGAAAGAAGTAGAATTACAGAAACAAGCCGCAAAAAAGAGGGCGTTGCACCTCCAGTTTGCGATGCCTGGGAATGTAGGAAACCTCCTGAAGGACTTTATCCATTTGGCGTCATTATTATGCCGTCTCTACAAAAACCCTCAAAGATGTTTTCAAAGATTATAAACACCAGCAATGAACAAACTGATCACCACTCAATCGGAACAAATGTATCTGTTACTCAACTCGGATTAAATCCTATTTTTAGGACTTCGAATCCTTTTGAATGGATGGTAGCAATTGGCATCCCTAATCGAACCAACTTTTTTGAACAACGGGTTTCGGAATACTCAAAACTAGGGTCGAAAAGCACACTG